>ERZ761609.640-NODE-640-length-38362-cov-11.658861_pt1 | contig 38362 bp, 36 predicted proteins | sample MGYA00511163_ERZ761609 | MGnify/ENA primary metagenome ERZ761609 (study PRJEB28899, sample SAMN02445070) | bioreactor sludge metagenome | biome: EBPR sludge | place: Australia: Brisbane, Thorneside Wastewater Treatment Plant | collected 2011-12-16 ...
AAAATAAGAATTAGGGCAATTATCGGCCAAACATACCCTGTCGGCGTTACCCAGTTGGGTGAGTCTTTAATTACTTTTATGCGCGTATAACTTCCCGGAATTTTATTCTTTAAAAGGGAAGAACCGGACAAAGATTCAGCCTTGACCATTTGCCCGTTATCGTCAACATATTCAAAAACGGGGTAATATATTGTCGATGAACGGTTTTTGTGTTCTGAAGATCTTGCCCGCACACCAATAATTTTTGCTTTGGTCATTCTCTGTCCGCTCAGTTTTAAAAAATCGGCAAATATAATCAAGAGTCCTAATGCCCAAAGAATAAGGCCGCCCAGCACAAAAACCCCTTGTATATAGGCCGTGAAAATATTCCATAAAAGAAAGAACCAGTTAAAACTATCAACCACAATTAACCTGCTTGTTTTTGAATGAGATCGCGCACCGGAGAAAAGCTCTTGCGATGATGAGGTGTTGCGCCAAAATTATTTAATGATGACAGATGATGCGCCGTTCCATAGCCCGCATTATCCGCCCAATGATAGTGCGGATACTCTATATCCAATTCCGTCATGATCCGGTCACGCGTGACTTTGGCAATGATTGACGCTGCGGCGATTGAAACAGATTGACAGTCGCCCTTAATCACTGTTTGGTGATCCCATTCCCAATCTTTTGGTGAGCGATTGCCATCAATTAACACCTTGTCGGGGGTGGGGGAGCAAGTGGACAATGCCCGTTTCATCGCCAGAAAAGTAGCTTGTAATATATTAATCTGGTCTATTTCTTCAACGCTGGCTATTCCAATCCCGAAAATGCATTGGGTTGTAATTGATGAAAAAAGCATATCGCGGCGAATGGCAGAAAGCTTTTTGCTGTCTCGGACTTGTGACCAAACAGGATGATGCCGTTTGACTTTGGGAATATAAGCACATGCGGCGACAACAGGCCCTGCTAATGGGCCACGACCAACCTCATCCACGCCGTAAATGACGGGCAGATCACAGGCATCTTCCAATTCAAAATTTGGTCTAGTCATATTTTCAAAAGCTCTTTCACGTTTCGGGCGATAGAATTTTCTTCGTCTGTTGGCCAAATTAAACTCTCAAAAGTGGGTAAAAAGGACAACCGTTTTTCTATATTTTTGCGGATAATGTTTGAATTCTCTCCAATTCCACCCGTCAGGATTAAAGCCTCCATGCCGCCCAGACTGGACATCATCATGCAAACATGTTGCGCGACTTTATGCGAAAAATAATCAAGAGCAAACGCAGCTGAGGGGTTTGAAGATGCAGACAGTTCTTTCACGTCATTTGAAATACCGCTCAATCCCAAAAGACCGGATTGATGATATAAAATATCCGATATGTCATCAAAAGACTGGTTTTGCTCTTGTCCGAGAAAAAGAAGGAGTCCAGGGTCAATACTTCCCGATCTTGTTCCCATGGGTAATCCCTCAAGAGCGGTTAGCCCCATCGTACTATCAATGCTTTTTCCGTTTTCTACGGCACAAATACTGGCACCATTTCCCAAATGGGCAATAATCAGTTTTTTTGGATAGAGTTCGGGGCGATCACGTTTTATCTGATCGCAAATGGATTGATAGGACAGGCCATGAAAACCAAAGCGGCGCAGCCCCATATTTCTTAAATATTCGGGCAAAGCATAAGCATCATAAACCGGATCATGCCCCACATGAAACGCGGTATCGAAATCTGCAAATTGAGGAAGGTCAGGAAAAATCTCTGCCATAATCGCGATGGCTTGCAGGTTATGCGGTTGATGGAGCGGGGCAAATCCATTCAATGATGCCAGATTTTTTATGACTTCGGGTGTCACAAACACAGGGGCGTGATAAAACGTCCCGCCATGAACAACCCGATGCGCCGCAGCCTTAATATTAAAGGGCTGTGTGTCTTTTAAAATCAATTCAAACGCCTGTTTAAATGATTGAACAGCCGATCCGGATTCTCCGATTCTGGTGATTTTATCTGCAGCCAGAGGAGAGAGATCATTCAGAGAAAAGACACGATATTTGACACTCGATGATCCGGCATTGATAACCAGTAATGCATCAGTCAAAGACGTCATTATTTGAACGCTCCCATACTTCGTGCGGCCGCAACTTTAACCGCAAGAGCGCAAGACATGAGCCGTGTATCAATACTGTCAGACCGTGAGGTGAGTATAATAGGCACACGTGCCCCAAGAATAATTCCCGCAGCTCTGGCATTCGCCAGAAAGGTCAATTGCTTGGCAAGGATATTACAGGATTCAAGATTAGGTGGAATAATGATGTCAGGATCACCGGCGACTTCGGATAGTATCCCTTTGCCAATGGCTGCTTCTTTGTTAATGGCATTATCAAATGCCAAAGGTCCATCCAAAAGACCATGTGTAATTTGCCCGCGTTCAGACATTTTGCAAAGGCACGCAGCGTCAATCGTTGCCTGCATTTTTGAATTGACTGTTTCTACCGCTGCCAACAAAGCCAATTTGGGTGTCAAATCCAAGCCAAAAAGAGATCTCCAAAAATGAATGGCGTTTTGACAAATGTCTGCTTTCACATCCAAATCAGGAGCAATGTTGACAGCCGCATCTGAAATAACCAAAGGTTTGTGGTAAGTGGGAATGTCCATTAAGTAGGCATGAGAAATGCGGCGTTCCGTCATCAGGGATCTGGTGACAATGACAGCATGAAGAACTTCATCTGTATGCAATCCACCTTTCATAATGGCACTGACTTCAAATTTTGCAGCCATACTTGCCCCTTTGGCAGCGGCATCATGACTATGTTCGGCATCGACAAATTCCCAAGAAGAAATATCTATTTTTGCTTCCTCTGCGGCCGCTTCAACACGCTCTTTAGGGCCTATTAAAACAGGTTCAATCAGTTTTTTGGCGAATGCTTCTGATGCAACTTCAATATCAGAGGCTCTCACCGGATGAACGATTGCAGTGCGCAATGGGTCGTGTTCGGCGCATGACGCAATGGCATTTTCAAAACAGTCTACGCATTTTTGCATGGTTATTCCCCTAGAATTTTACTGGCGATTTCAAAACTATTTGGCGACAGACCTTTTTGTCCGATGATGGTTTTTAAAACATTTGCAATCATATCTTGCCGATGTTGATTGAATTGTTTCCAGTCTCTTAAAGATGTTAGCAACCGTGACGAGATTTGTGGATTAACCGGATCAAGTTGGGAAATAAATTCTCCGAACAATTTATAGCCACTGCCATCTTGAGCGTGAAAAACAACAGGGTTGCGCATGGCAAAAGATGCGAATAACGATCTGACACGATTAGGGTTTTTGATATGAAAATCGGAATGTTTTGATAGTTCGCGGACATTATCAATCGTGTTTGGTCGAACGGCACGTGCCTGAGCCGCAAACCATTTATCAATAACCAAAGGAAATTCCCGATATTCTTTATAAAAATGGGCAAGAACGTCATCACGATCAGACCCCATGGTATCAATCAGAGCATTGACCGCCATCATGCGATCCGTCATGTTATCGGCGTTGAAATAATGGGATTTTGCCATCTGCGTTGCTTTGGTATCCCCACGGCATGTCAACAAAGACAATACAACAGATTTAAGGCTACGCGCCGCCATGGAATTGGCATCCGGTTTATATTCCCGCGCCATATTTAGTCTGTAATATAATTCATTCAATAATGTTTCAAATTCTTCCAGAATATCGTGTTTGATGCGGCTGGTTACTAGGTGAATGTGATCCGGTTCGATAATGGATCTTTCTTGAGAAATAATCGAAAAATCAGGCAAGGCCAACATGCGGGCAATCAAAGCCAGATCTTGTTGTTCTCCCATTGATTGGCGCAACAACATTTCTACTGTATCAAGATAAGCGCGATCTGTTACAGCCATGTGCCCCGCTTCAACAGAGTCAATCATCCGGTTGATAAGACGCAAAGATAGAATTTGTGAAGATTCCCACCGATTAAATCCATCGGTATCATGAACCATCAGAAAACGAAGATCTTCTTCGGATAAATCAGATGTCAAACGAACAGGGGCAGAAAAATTCCGCAAGATAGAAGGAACGGGTTTTGTGGAAATATTCTCGAAAATAAAACTTTCTGATTTTTCTTTCAAATGAAGGACTTGTGTCGGAATAATTTCGTCACCGTTTTTATTTAATAATCCAATAGCAACCGGAATATGCATTGGCAGTTTATTACCTTGTTCGGGAGTGTCCGGCAAATGCTGGCTCAAAGTAATGGTAAATTTCTTTTGGTCAGCATCATAATGTGTTTTTGCCGTGACTTCCGGCGTTCCGGCTTGCGAATACCACAATTTAAATTGTGTTAAATCCAATCCTGATGCGTCTTCCATACAGGTAACGAAATCATCACAGGTTACAGCTTGCCCGTCGTGGCGATCGAAATATAAATCCGTTGCCTGACGGTATGTTTTTTCCCCCAATAATGTGGCTTGCATGCGCACGACTTCCGCGCCTTTTTCATAGACGGTTGTTGTGTAGAAATTATTGATCTCAATATATTGATCGGGACGGACAGGGTGGGCAAGGGGTCCCCCGTCTTCAGGGAACTGCATACTACGCAATCCCTCAACGTCATCAATCCGTTGAACAGATCGTGAATTCATATCGGCAGAGAACTCCTGATCCCGATACACGGTCAAACCTTCTTTCAAGGAAAGCTGGAACCAATCCCGACACGTGACGCGGTTTCCTGTCCAGTTGTGAAAATATTCATGTCCGATGACGCTTTCGACACGATAAAAATCAAGGTCGGTTGCCGTTTCGGGGTGAGCCAGAACAAGCGCGGTGTTGAAAATATTCAATGATGTATTTTCCATTGCGCCCATATTAAAATCACTGACCGCGACAATGTTAAACCGATCAATTTCATATTCGCGGCCATAAGTTTCTTCATCCCATTTCATGGATTTCTTTAAAGACTCCATGGCGTAATGGCATTGGGGTTGATCACCATCACGAACATAAATCCGCAAATCAACTTTACGGCCTGAACGGGTCACAAAGTCATCTTGAATATACTCAAGACGACCTGCAACCAAAGCAAATAAATAACAAGGTTTGGGGAAGGGATCGTGCCAGACAACAAAATGACGACCACCGTCAAGCTCGCCAGTCTCGACAGGATTACCATTCGACAGCAAAACCGGACAATCCTCTTTGCTGGCTTCAATGCGCGTAGTAAAAACCGTCATAACATCCGGACGGTCTTGAAAATAGGTAATACGGCGAAAGCCTTGCGCTTCACATTGCGTGCAATAAGTATCACCAGATTTATACAAGCCCTCAAGCGCTGTATTTTTTGCAGGGTCAAATTTGGTGGTAATTTCCAAGGTAAAATGATCGGAAACAGAGGAAACAGTTAAAGAATGTTCATCAACTTTATAATTTTCAAAGGACTTTCCATCCAGACAGATAGAGATTAATTCCATACATTCTCCATCCAGAATGAGGTCAATCGCAGCAGGATTGGTACGGGTGTAAATAGCTTTGGAGGTAACCGTAGCCCCAGACTTATCAAGAGAAATGATTAGATCAAGCTTTTCGACCCTAAAATCAGGAACCAGATAATCTTTCAGATAAACGGTTTTTGGTGCTGTTTCAGTGCGCATAGTAGCCTCTTCGCCAATGGGGGATGTGCCAAGTAATGCTTGACAGTAATTGTTAATATTTCAGAGAGTTGTAGCATATATTGACCTGTTTATGGTGTGTCTTTTTCAAAATTATTGCTATTTTCATAGAATTAGGTATACGTATTACGAAAATAGGAGATAGGGCATGCATCAAAAGTCTTTAGAGGATTGTGTAACAGGTTATCCGAGTGACGCAAAAATCACCCCCAAATTGTGGCCGCTCGCTTTGACAAGGCCCTTGTGGACTTCATGTGTAGTTGGGTTCCTAAAGAGATATTAAGGCTGACTCGTTTCGGTACGCCTGATTATAAAATGCGGAGATTGATCTCGATTCCTTCTGCAAGACTGGCATTTGAAAATGCAGTACGCAGTAAAGTTCGTGGTTTTGGTATCGAGTGTGAAGCAGCACCAACTGCTCATTTGATTCTGGAATGTCTTGCAGATGACCCACGTTTAAGCGAAGCCGTTACTCCTGATTTTTTAGAAATGTCTTTTTCCTCTGAGTTAAGACAACAACAATGGCGGGCAGCAACATATTATTTCCAAGCCTCCGAAAATTCAAAAGATCACCGCGCAGCTATTGATGGGAGAGCAGTTTCAAAATTATTTCAAGGTTTGAGGGAATGTGGGCAATGGGAGTTGGTCGCCGAAGTCTTAAAAACAACTGAGCATAATTTTCCACAACGTCTAGAGATTCTTTCTCCCAAAACTGTGAGGGATATTTTCTCTGAATGTGTATCCTATATTGAACAAGGGATGTTAACGGCAAGTCACGGTGCAAAGCAGATTTTACGTCATACTTTTTCCCAGCCGGAATATCGAGGCTCAGATGGAATTAATCCTGTTGATGTTGAAAGATTCAAATCTCATTTTAGAACTCTGATAAAACAAAATGGTTCTGAGCGTCAAGAATTGGGTGTATATATAGAACAATGGATTGAATATGTTGAGGTCTGCACAGCAAATGTTTTTGACCGTGAGGAAGCTCTTCGCTTAAGGGAACACTTTACTGCGTTGCTGTCACTGCCTGATAATATTGTCGTGACGTCTCATGCTCGTGATTGTCTCGAGGCCATCACTGCATTTCCTGCGCTGAGTCGGGAATAGATATTTATTAATAAAGAGAAGAAAGGCACGGAGATTTATCTTTGTTCCTTTCTTTATATTTCTTTATTGAATCTTACCATGACAATATTTGAATTTTTTACCGGATCCGCATGGGCAATTTCCGTTGCGAGGGACATTGTTTTCCCAAGTGGTTGAATCATTCTGGTCAAACCGTTTGCGGAATTGCAGTGTGTTATTGGCCTGTGGCTGGGCTCGAGCCGAAGAGCCATTTACATCCAAAGCAGGATCAGTTCGTGTTGGGCGGGCTTGTTCTTCTTCCTTGGCGCGTTGTTCTTCAATCATCTTTTGATAGGTCTGTTCATCAATATTTATTTCAACAATGCTTAATTGTTGAACAATTGTGGATTTGATACGTTCCATCATATCGGAAAACAAATTGAATGCTTCAGATTTATATTCATTCAAAGGGTCTCTTTGGGCAAAGGCGCGTAAATTAATCCCTTGGCGTAAATGATCCAAATGAAGCAAATGTTCTTTCCAGTTTTGATCCAATAGGCGCAGAACAAAAGATTTTTCAATATGATTAAAGAACGGATCTCCGGCGCGTTGACGCTTTTCTGCCATTTTGGCATCAGACGCCGCAATCACGCGGTCAATTATTTCTTCTTCGGCAATGCCTTCTTCTTTTGCCCAATCTTCAACCGGAAGATCGAGGGCAAAAAGATTTTGTAACTCGACTTTTAATCCTGCCATATTCCATTGCTCAGCATAGGCATTTGATGGGATAGCCAAAGCGACTTGTTCTTTAATCAAGTCATGGCGCATATCGTCAACCATTTCGGTGACGGTTTCTGCCGCCATAATTTCATGACGTTGTTCATAAATAACCTTCCTTTGGTCATTCATCACATTGTCAAATTTCAGCAAGTTTTTACGAATTTCGTAGTTGTGTTGTTCAACTCGTGTTTGAGCACGTTCCAGAGCTTTGGAAAGCCATGGGTGAGCGAGGGCTTCCCCGTCTTTCAGACCAATCGATTTATTGGATAAGACGGCTTCAAGGGCTTCGGGACTAAAAATACGCATCAAATCGTCTTGGGTTGACAGGAAAAAGATTGATGCCCCGGGGTCACCCTGACGACCCGAACGACCTCGCAACTGGTTATCAATACGGCGTGATTCATGGCGTTCAGTGCCAATAACATACAAGCCACCTGCATTTAAAACGATTTTTTTATCGTGCTCGATTTCTTCCGAAATCTTACGTTTTAATTCTTCTCGTTGAGCATCGGTTGCATCGGCGGGAATTTCATCTTCCAAGCGCACTTGTAAATTACCGCCCAACTGAATATCTGTTCCCCGCCCAGCCATATTGGTTGCAATCGTCACAGCACCAGGATGTCCGGCCATCGCAATGATTTTTGCTTCCTGTTCATGGTATCGCGCATTCAACACCTGATGGGGAATTTTCTCACGTTTTAAACTGGCAGATAGGGCTTCGGATTTATCAATCGACACAGTGCCAACCAAGACAGGTTGTTGACGAGCATAACATTCTTGGATCAAAGATATAATTGCTGTTTCTTTATCTGCAATGGATTTATAAATTTTGTCATTATGATCGACACGGGCAACCGGAACATTGGTTGGAACTTCAACAACCCCCAATTTATAGATGTCCATAAATTCAGAGGCTTCGGTTAAAGCTGTTCCCGTCATGCCCGCCAATTTCGGATAGAGACGGAAATAATTCTGGAAGGTTATTGATGCCAGAGTTTGGTTTTCATTCTGGATTTTAACTTTTTCCTTGGCTTCCAAAGCTTGGTGCAGACCTTCGGAATAGCGGCGACCATCCATCATGCGTCCGGTAAACTCATCAATAATGATAACCTTGTCATCCTTGACAATGTAATCGGTATCCCGAGAAAACAGCTTATGCGCCCGTAGTGCCTGATTAACGTGGTGTACCAATGAAATATTTTGGGCATCATACAAGCCACCCGAAGTCAAAAGGCCTTCTTCTATCAGAAGAGCTTCAACGCGCTCGACTCCAGCCTCGGTAAAGTTAACAGTTTTGGTCTTTTCGTCTTTTTCAAATTCTTGTTCGGTAAGGTTTGGAATAAGCTTGTCAACGGCAACATACATATCTGTTGCACTTTCGGCAGGCCCGGAGATAATGAGAGGCGTTCTGGCCTCATCAATCAAAATCGAGTCAACTTCATCCACAATTGCAAAGTTAAATGGGCGTTGTGCCATGTCGGATAAAGTGTACTTCATATTATCCCGCAGATAATCAAAACCAAATTCATTGTTGGTTCCATAAGTTACATCGGCAGCATAAGCCGCTTGGCGATCGGTATCCTTCATATTGGACAAAATGCAGCCTACGCTCAAACCCAACCACTGATACAATTCCCCCATCCATTCGGAGTCACGTTTGGCCAGATAATCGTTCACGGTCACAACATGGACACCTTTTCCTGAAATAGCATTCAGATAAACAGGCAAGGTTGCCATCAAGGTCTTACCTTCACCTGTGCGCATTTCTGCAATACGCCCCTGATGCAAAACCAATCCACCAACCAATTGGACATCAAAATGGCGCATACCAAAAACACGATGTGACGCTTCACGTACCGTGGCAAAGGCATCATGCAAAATATCGTCAAGCTTACTGCCATTTGCCAGTTTTTCACGAAATTCGTTTGTTTTGGCTTTTAGCTGGGTATCACTCAAATTCCGATAAGACTCTTCCAGTGCATTAATCGCAGCAACGTCAGGGCGCATATTTTTAATAATCCGGTCATTGCTGGAGCCAAAGATTTTGGTGGCAAGATTAAGAAGCATAATGAATCAATTCCTTTTCGTAACGCTTTCATATAAGCACTTCAGCGCCATACGTCAATGAACAGGCCTTGACTTTTCAGCAAATAAATCAAGCTTACCCCCTTGCATAATGTGGCATTATGTGCGCAAATACGCCGCACTATTCAGGATGGTTAATTTCCTTAATATTTTTTATGAAGAGGTAACTAATGAACAAGACATTTCTCGGTTTGGCTTTCGCCATAATCGTAGCCGCAGGGGCAGGATATGCCGTCTTTGCAAAGATGGGTTCTGATACGACGGCACAGCCTGTTGCTCAACAGCCAGAAGTCGTTGCTGCTACAGACGCGCCAGCAACTATAGAAACTTCAGCAGCAACGGAAGAAGCTGAAATAGCTGCAACCGAGCCAGCGGCAGCTCCGGCATCCCAGAAAGTGGATAATAGCGATAATCCGGTTGTTGCTATCGTTAATGGTTCTGAAGTTCATCGCACAGATGTTCTGGAGTTTATGGGCTCTTTGCCTCCACAAATGCAGAAACTTCCGCCTGAATCTATTTTTCCAATGGTTCTGGAACAAGTCGTTAATGCTAAAATTGTAGATGAAAAAGCGTCGGCTGCTAATATCGAGCAAGATCCGCAAGTGGCCAAACAAATGGCAATGGCTAGAACTCAGATCATTCGTGCGGTTTATGCAGAAAAAGAGATTGAGGCCAATTATAAAGAATCCGATACCAAAAAAGCCTATGATAAAATGGTGGCGGATCTTCCAAAAGTAGAAGAAGTCAAAGCCGCTCATATTCTTGTAGATGAAGACGCTAAAGCAAAAGAAGTTATTCAAAAACTTCAGGATGGCGCAAAATTTGCTGATCTGGCTAAAGAATATTCCAAAGATAAATCCAATGCTGGAAACGGCGGCGATCTGGGATATTTTGCACAAGCCGATATGGTCAAAGAATTTGCAGATGCCGCATTTGCGTTGGGTAAAGGTGAATACACAAAATCACCTGTAAAGACCCAATTCGGGTATCATATCATTCTTCAAGAAGACAAACGCGTACGTCCTGCTCCGGCTTATGACGATGTTAAAGACGAATTGGCAGGCAAGGTCAAACGCGATCTTTTGAACAAAATGATCGAAGAATGGCGCGAAACAGCCAAAGTTGAAAGATTTGATTTCAACGGTAATCCTGTTGCTGACGCTCCAAAGACAGCAACGGAATAGTCTAAAAATATAATTGAATGAAAATCCCCTCGGCCTATAATTGGCGGGGGGATTTTTATTTGATCCCTCATAAGGAGAATATATGTCCTATCGTATAAGTTGTGCGGAAGCCTTGGCTGCCCCCGCACCGGATATGCCGACCAAGAAAATTGTTTTGGTTGCTGCTGCGGCGTTGATAGATCGTAAAAAAAATGTCCTCGTGGCGCAAAGGCCGGAAGGCAAATCTATGGCAGGATTGTGGGAATTTCCGGGTGGAAAAATCGAAACAGGTGAAGTCCCTGAATATGCCCTTATGCGAGAACTTCGGGAAGAGCTTGGGATTGAAACTCGCCCTTGTGGCATGTTTCCAGTTGGGTTTGCTTCGCACAATTATCCTGATTTTCACCTGATTATGCCTCTTTTTGCCATTCGCGTCTGGCGCGAAGAGCCTTCATCTCGAGAAGGCCAAGCCTTGAAATGGCTGCCTGTTCAGGAGTTATACACCCTTCCCATGCCTGAGGCAGACAAGCCCCTGATTTCACAACTGGAATCCAACCTCTAAAATGTTTATATTAAACTGATGTATCGTTCGATTTATGACCTGAAAGATTTTTACAACAACTCAAGTGGTGACTTGGTGCGCCGTGTTGTTCAAAATCATCTGGGATCTTGGTGGGATAATGTCAAGGATCTAAGAGTCGTTGGCATTGGTTATGCCCAACCTTATTTGGGAATGTTTCTTGATAAAGCTGAACGGGTTATCTCGATTTCTCCTGCGGGGCAGGGCACGTATCATTGGCCTGATCCTAAAAAAAATCTGGCGGCTTTGGCAGAAGAATCCGAACTTCCGATTGAAACAAATTCTGTTGATCGTGTTTTACTCATTCATTCTTTGGAACATGCCGAGCTTTTACGTTCGAATTTGCAAGAAATTTGGCGCATTTTGAAAAGTAATGGACGTCTTATTGTTGTTGCTCCCAATCGTCGGGGATTATGGTCACGTGCAGAATGGTCTCCTTTTGGACAAGGAACTCCATATTCCCGTGACCAATTGAGATTTTTTCTCCGTGATAATTTGTTCGTTTATGAACGGTCTGCCTGCACACTTTATACGCCTCCGATCCGGTGGAATATTGTTCGCAATGCTTCCGATACAATGGAAAAGTATTTACCGTGGCTATTCCCGGGCATGGGGGGGCTGCATGTGGTTGAGGCGAGTAAACAAATATATTCCGGTTTGCCTCAAGTTGCAGAAAACCGTGTTATTGTTCGTGGCCGTCATGGTCTTTTACCCAGCCCAGTACCGGATATGCGGACAAATAATTCAAAGATCAGCTAGAAAAACAAAAAATAAAAAAGGCAAAAAATGTATCAGTCACTCCCCCTTGACCAAATTCGCCAGAAAATCGACGGTCTGGATAATCAAATTCACGATTTGTTACTCGAGCGTGCAGACCTGATTATGGCGATTTCTGAAGAAAAGAAAAAAGCCGGAATTCAGATTGTACAGCCTGCGCGAGAAGCTCGAATGATCCGCCGTCTAATGACCCGTCACAGAGGCCCTTTACCAGAAGAAACAATTGTACGTATCTGGCGCGAATTGGTTAGCTCGGTATCGTTGTTACAAACCGGATTGAGTGTTGCTGTTTATGTCCCATCCGAAGTTCCAGAATATTGGGATATGGCGCGTGATTATTTTGGTAGCGTCTTGCCGATGCAGCGAGCCTCTTCGACATCTGAAACTTTGGATCTTGTCAGAAGTGGGAACGTTACATTTGCGGTTATTCCTTTTCCTGATAAAGGTCTTTCAGACCCTTGTTGGAATGGACTTATCCAAGACATTGAGCACGAAAAAGGTTTGGCCGTTATTCAAAGGCTGCCATACGGACAAAAAGAGAATTATAATTATGATCGCCATCCGGCGTTGGTTGTTGCTCAATCGAAATTCGGGGAGTCCGGTGATGATTGTTCATTGTGTTATCTTGTGAATGAACAAGCAAGAACAAAAGAGGAAATTATTTCCATCTTAAAGGAATCTGGCGTAACAGAATTTGATTTATATGGAGACGGTGTGTTGATTATTATTTCAATACCAGAATATTTTGAAGGGACTAGCAAAAAAATCGTAGACCTAAGGGATAAAATGTTCAGCATTGGTATTAGGATAGGGCTGTTGGGCGGCTATCCGTCTCCGCTATCTTATAAAGAATACAGAAAATAATTATTCTGATCCCAATGATTTGCGCGATAAATCTTTGGTCTTATTGGGGGATCCATCCCAGTTAATAGGTGGAATCTGGCCAATGCGCATCGGACCAATAAAAATACCATTATTCTGGATAAAAAATCCGGTGTCGAAATAACTCTCTCCCGTTTCCGGATCGGTTGAAGCGATCATCTTCAAAAAATTTTGGGCGATGGCCAAATCTTTTTGTTTGATTTTACTGTTTTCCGCCAGACGATTGAACAAGGCTTCCATTCCTTTAACCCGTGTTTCAATTCTGATGTTTAAATCCAGATCACTATTGAGTCCAGCATAGCCATTGCCATTGATTGATACGTCCCCTGACTTAAAAAAAACATGATTGAAAATTAAAGAGTCATCCAGTTTTTGCCACTCTTTAATATCATTATAAATCATTGTTTCTGGTATTTGTGTGGGCAAAGTGAAATTCAGCAAAGCATAATCAATATTAATTCCGTTGCCGCTATACCGTTCCGAAACTTCTATTCCTTTGGCGGCTTCAAGATAAAGAGTTAGGCCAGGCAAAGGAAATCCAACAAGTTTTAATTCTGGGATGTTAAAAATAACATCAGGGGATATGCCTTCGTTTAAGGGAATTTTTCCGGAAATCATTCCGGAAAAAATAACTTCTGGTGGGAACGGAAAACCTGTCACAACAGGTTTTTCACCCTCTATTTTAAAATTGTTTTGAATAGGTAGTTCTGCCCAAAATACATCAATATGATCTTGCATATTTCGTGCAACAAAATACCACGAAATGCAGTATATTCCTGCAACTGCAACAATTACCAATACGCAAAAAACCAAAAGATATTTAAAAAGCTTTTTTATCCGTGACATTTTCTTGCCTCGAGTTCTTCTTTAACCAATCGATTGGATGCGTCTTCAATACTGTTTTTTATACGATCCAAAGCTTCTGATGCTTCCAATCCGGGCGGAATAGGGGGAAGAAATTCAAAAATTACTTTTCCCGGGTATTTAAAGAACGCTTTTTTCTTCCAGAACAAACCGCTATTTAAAGCCAAAGGAAGAATGGGAATGTTTGTTGCCTCATACATGCGTATGATCCCCCCTTTATAAGGTTTATTTTCTGGTGTGTCTTCTATCGATACCCGTGTTCCTTGCGGGAAAATCATCAAAGGACGGCCTTGCTCTTTAATGCGCTTTGCTCCGGCAATAATCGAATTCAAGGCAACATCACGAGATCCGCGATCAATAAAGATCATTTCGGCTTTGCTCGCCAGTAACCCCCACAAAGGAATAAATTTCAATTCACGCTTCATAATAATGGCCGGATCATAAAACAAAACATGCATCTTCATAGTTTCGTATGCGGAGTAATGTTTGGATGCCACCAGAAATGCACCGTCTTTCGGGATGTTTTCTGCACCACGTACAATAAAATCAAGCCCCAGAACGTATTTTTCTAAAATATGAACCAATTTAAAGTACAGGGTCAGAAATATAACGAATTGTTTTCTCGGCAAAAGGGTTAGCGGAGTTAGAATAATGCAGCATACTGCTGTCATGCCATAAAAAGCGATATTAAAAAGTATCTGTCGGATAAAAAGGATCATGATTTTGGCTGCTAAACTTTTCTATTGGATGAACGAAGGGGGAAAAGGTTGCTTTTCGTCAGGATGGATCAAAACGCGATATAGGCTGACAAGTAGTTTATGAAATTCGAGAAATGCTGTTTTCCAGTATACTCCATGATCTGGTGAAAAATCTTGAGGTTGGACGGCATAAGGAACGAGCGGCGTTGCCGGTAAAACATGCCGAAATTCTAACAGTGAGCGGGGAATGTGGTAATTTGAAGTAATAAGGTAGACTTCCTTGATTTTATTACTTTCGATCCAGTTTGAAGCCTCAAGGGCGTTGCCTATCGTATTGCCAGCCTCTCGCCCCAAAGTGACATCAAGTGGATCAATGGCTTTTTTATCACCACCCCACAGTTTGAGCAAATCATCTAGGGTTACTCCGGAATGAACGCCACTCACCAAAAGATACCTGACTTTGTGGCTTGCCAATAAATCAAATCCTTGGCTAACCCGATTGCTTCCTCCGGTTAGAACAATTGCAGCATCAAGGGAGCGGTCGGGAGGTTCGGTTGAAAGGGAGCTGATGGTTGCACAAAAAATTAAAAAACCGGCACTCCAGCATAAAACAGGAAGCCCAATGGTGACCAACAGGGTCAAGAGCATATATCTCAATATTTTGAACATAGGCGCAGATTACGGCATTTCACGTAGAACACGCAAGGCTGTAATACGAGCCGCCATAACAGCCATAATGGCTAAAAGAAGGGGAACAGCAACAAAAAGAGACCATTCGGCTCCTGACAACGTCATTTCGGGGAGTGTTCCCGGGTTATTTCTTGAAATCAAAGATAATAGCCCGAGCGTTGCCAATCCGATCAAGATGCCGAATGATACCCCTTTCAGCGATTGAACAAGGATATAACGAACAAATTGGTTGGTGATATAGGAATCTGATGCTCCCATAATATGTAACAGCTCTAACTCGCGATGATGGATTGCCATCCGCGACCTTACCGCTCCGGCGACGACTGTCGCGGTAACCAGCATAATTAGACAAAAAACACCTAGTGATACCAATCTCAACCCGTTTGCCAGCTTTAATAAATCACTTAACCACGCATCATGGGCATCAACAGTGGCGTTGGGTGATATTTTTCGCGTTGTTACTGCAATTTTGCTGGTAATTTGAGCGTTACGCTCCGAAATAGTGACTGTAATCAATGCCGGAATTGGTAGATCTTCCCACAGACTGGACACATTTCCAAGCCATGGAGAGAGTAATTTTTCCATATCCTTTTGGCCAAGACGCTGCGCTTTTTGAACACCTTCAATTTTTAGCAATCCTTGTAACAAGCTCTGAACTTCATCTTCGGATACATTTGCAGCAGGAATTTCAATTGTGATCGAATTTTCAAGTCCGGATGTCCATGCTTTTGTGATATGCCCCAGTCCGACAATCCCTGTTGCTGCCAAAATAGAAAGAAAAGCCATCAGGGAAATGAGCAAGACCAGAAACTCTGTTCCTAATTTTAAATGTAGAGGAACGTCATATCCGACACCACGTTTGGGAGAAATAGAAAAAATTCTAGACATCAACATTCTCCTTTATTGTTGTAGAAGATGTTGAGGGATTGAAAATATGAAGTTGACCATTCTCTAAAATCAATCGTGAATGGGGTAAGCTATCCAGAATTTGTAAACTGTGGGTCGCAATCACGATCGTTGTTCCCATTTTATTAAGCTGTTCAAACAACCCCATCAATTTCATGCCGATTTCATCATCAAGATTTCCCGTTGGTTCGTCCGCCAATAATAATTTCGGGTTTGCTATAACCGCACGCGCAACGGCAATCCTTTGCTGTTGCCCACCGGACATAGTTGGTGGAAGACGATGCATGCAATCTCCCAACCCCACCCAGTCCAACAACTCTTCAACATGAGCCTTGGTTTTCTTTTCGTTCATACCGTTGATCCGTAAGGGAAGAGCAACATTGTCAAAGGCCGACATGTGGGGCAGTAAACGGAAGTCTTGAAAAATAACTCCTATATTTTGACGGAGAGCCGCAAGATCAGTTCGTGATAATAAATTTGTATTCTGGCCGAAAGCTTGAATCGTTCCGCGTGTCGGACGACGTCCCAAATAGAGCAAGGACATAAGAGATGTTTTTCCTGCGCCACTGGGGCCACATAGAAAATGGAAAGATCCGGAGGTTAAAGTGAATGTGATATCACTCAAAACTTCGGGGCCTATACCATAACGTAAACCAACATGTTCAAATTTAATCATTGAAACTATAAACCTTGCTTGCTCAAAGAGACTCATCGACTTATTATCAATACATGAGACTCTTAACGGTTTGAAGGCATGATTTTAACCTGTCCCTCTTGTTCTGCCAAATATATGGTATCATCTGACACGATTGGAGAATCTGGTCGGCCGGTACGTTGCGCAAAATGTAAACACCAATGGGTACAAAAATCAGAAAAAGATTCGCTCGATGACTTGATTAGTCGTATTCAATCAGTCGAATTGGATGAGATAGGCTTTGAAGAAGTTGCTTCCCATGAAGGTCAAGCCAAAGAATCTTTTGTTCAAAAGTTATTAGAAGCAATCGCTTTAAGACGGGCTCGTCTGAATTTCTGGAGCGATCGTAAAATTCTAGATTTTAAATCCAGATTGAACCGAATCAAGTCAAGCTTATCAGTTGATAAAAAGACCGTATCCAAAGTGTTGGGTGGCATGGTGTCCGCCGTTCTTGTTTTTTCTGTATTGGCTGGCGTTATTATTCTATCCAGAAATCAAATTATTCATTATTTTCCAAATACTTCCAAATTTTTCTTAAACCTTGGGCTGAACGGATCTCTGGATCATGGTTTGCCTCGACCAGAATCTTCCCTTGCCTTTGATCGCTTGGAAATTTTTGATGATACTCACGGAACCCCCAAATTATCTGGAATGTTGATAAATCTGACCAAGAAGGAAATTGATGTGCCTTCATTATCCATCAATATTCTGGATGAAAGTGGCCAAGTCATGATGAGTCAGGCGGCGACCATGTCCGAACACGTCATTTTGGCAGAAGGCCAGTTGGATTTTGAAATCGATTTAAAGGACAAGATACCGCATACAGCCAAAAAACTCGAGATCAGGTTTTCTGACCCGTCTGCGGAATTGCCTGTCCCAGAAGACCACGAAGACAACAGCGAAGGCAATAGTAGTCATGAACCAGAAAGGCCAATTCACCCTATGTCAGAATCTCACCATTAACGGGATGCAGGATAGTTGGACGGGAATTTCTCTTGATCGGTTTCTGAGGGAGAAGACAGAGATCCTGGCTTAATTCCGCACCCACAAAGGACAAGCGAAAATACCAAGAACAATCCTGCCAGTAAGATAGCAGGCCTAACACTGAAGATGTGAAAACGATTAGTCATGAATATAGAAATAACACACAAGAAGAAGAAGGAAAAGATGAGAAGCAAACTGATTGGACAATTTGTAATTTTTTTACTTTCTTTTGCGCTTATCACAGGAAATATTTCAGTTTTCCAATTTTGCCATGCTCAGACAGACTCGGAAGAACAGGAACAGGAAGAAGAAAACTATCCATTTAAGGCGGAGCTGAAAGAAGATTTTGTAACCGTCGAAAGATATGATGGAAGTCTATTGATGAAGACTCTGGAAGTGGATGATATGAACAGGGATTCTGCCTTTTTAACTCAAGATAAAGAAAAGCTGACCATCATCAATTATTGGGCGCCGTGGTGCGCGATTTGTATGGTTGAACTTCCTGTTTTGAGGCTTTTTCAAAAAGAAAGACCCGATATTCGCGTTTTGTATGTTGCGGAAAATAGAGATGGTTTTTTTGCGGCAAAAGAGGTCATAGATGAAAAAGAACTGCCTTACGAAGATAGTTTTTTCGATGCTAGAAATTACATAAGAAGATGGTTGAGCATAAAAATATTTCCAACCAGTATCATTGTTTCTCCGGACGGAAAAATTCTTTATCGTGTAGAAGGAGATGGAAATTGGACTTCTGCATACATGCAAGAATTTCTAAATTCTTTAAAATAACAGTATATATGTGTGCAAAGTTAAAGAAAGTTAACCTTTATCAGGCATTTTGGATAGATAACGCAAAATGGAATATCGACTATGAGCTATGTAGCAGGTGACCCCATCCAACAGATCAGCCAAGATCAACTTGATGCGCTGGTCAGTCTTCACCAAAGATATTTGGAAGGCCGCATCGGTGGCCGACGAGCATCGCTAAAACATACGAATATTTCCGGCCTTGATCTTCGACATCAAAATTTAAAGCAGGCTGATTTTTCAGGTTGTATTATGCGTAAGATGGATCTTTCTAATACAAACTTTCAAGAAGCCGTTTTATATGCTTGTGATTTAAGTTTCTCAAATCTGCATAATACCAGTTTTGTACGAGCGGATATGCGCGGATCTAAAATTGAAAGCGCAAACCTGATCGGGGCAGATTTGGAGCAAGCCGATTTGCGGGTTGGTGCAATTACACAAGATGGAGCCTATACAACTCCTCAACCGGTAAATTTCAGAGGAGCCAACCTATCAGGAGCACGTCTGGCAGGAACCATGGCCAATAATGCGGATTTTTCAGATGCTATTATGTCACGGGTTAATGTTCAAAATGCTGATTTAAGAGGAGCAAAGCTTGAAGGGGCAGATTTGACCGGTGCGGATATGAACGGCGTTCAGTTAGCTGGAGCTGATCTTAAAAATGCGATTTTGACCGGTGCAAATGTTAAAATGGTTATGGATAAATTTGACATGTCCGGTGCTATTACCGATGAAAATATTGGCCCTTCGGTTGCTGATTTACAAATTCCATTGGTTAAGCTGATTGATGAGCATCAACTTTGGGTCAGAACATCGGGGGCAGAAGGCCGTCAGCTTGATCTATCGGATTATGATTTGCGTGAAATTGGCTCACTCAAAATGGAAAAATTAACAGCGTTACGGGCGAAAAGAGCCAAATTTTTTGCCATGAATCTGTTCAAGATAGAATTGCAAAGTGCTGTGCTTGATGAAGCCGATTTTAGACGCTGTGATTTGGAAGAGGCTGACTTTCGCGGTTCAAGCTTGCAACGTGCAAAGTTTTCTCATGCCAAAATATCAAGGGCTAATTTTTCATCATTGTTGTTTTCAAAAGAAAGCAATCATCGTTTGGCGCATTGCGATTTGCGTTGGGCGGAATTTCGGTATGCAGACCTGACTGATGCAAAATTAAAAGGGGCAATCTTGCATTATGCTGATTTGTCCTACGCAAACCTAAGTGGGTGTGATTTGCGCGAATGTGATTTCACAGGGGCAAATATGGAGGGAGCTATTCTGGATGACGCGAATCTGGATGGGGCAATTCTTGAACGTCAACAGACAGGCAAAGCATTTTCGCTCGACTCACTCAAACAAGAAGATGAATCTTGACGGCACTAAACTTTGCTTGTCAGTTCGGGGACGGCTTCAAATAAATCCGCGACCAGACCATAATCGGCCACTTGAAAAATCGGTGCGTCGGGGTCTTTGTTAATAGCCACAATAACTTTTGAATCTTTCATTCCTGCCAAATGCTGGATAGCACCGGAAATTCCGATTGCAATATAAAGCTGGGGTGCAACAATTTTTCCTGTTTGTCCTACCTGATAATCATTCGAGATATATCCGGCATCGACTGCAGCGCGGGATGCGCCGACTGCTGCGCCAAGTTTGTCGGCTAATTGACCAATGATAGAAAAATTTTCAGCCGATCCAACTCCGCGACCACCGGATACGACAATTTTGGAGGAAGGGAGTTCTGGACGTTCGGATTTGGTTAGTTCAGCTTTAATAAATTTGCTTTGACCTTCTGCCCCAAGACTTGAAGAATTTCCAGACTCAACCGAGGCCGAACCGCCAGATACAGAGGCTGGAGCAAAGGCTGTCATGCGAATGGTCATGAGTTTAATCGTGTCTTTGCTTTCAACGGTCGCAATGGCATTTCCCGCATAGACAGGGCGTTTGAACGTTGTTGGAGAAATAATTTCCATCACATCGGAAATTTGTTGGACATCCAATAGACCGGCAACACGCGGCAAAATATTTTTACCAAAAATTGAAGCAGGAGCAAGAACATGGGAGTATCCCTTTGCTAATTCCGCAATGACAGGTGCAAAAACTTCCGGCAACTGATGATCGAGGGCGGGCGTGTCAATGCCAATGACTTTGGCAACACCAGCAATCTGACTTGCCATTTGCACGATGTTGTCAATGTCAGATCCGCCCACTAACAAATGAACATCATCAGAAAGTTTAAGGGCTGCTGTAACACAATTTAATGTCGATGATTTAAGACCACCTGCACTATGTTCTGAAATAACCAATATGGACATGACTAGATTACCTTTGCTTCATTCTTTAATTTGTCAACCAACTCGTCAACCGAGGCAACTTTAATACCAGCACTTCTTGTGGCTGGTTCTTCCAGTGATAGCAGAGTCAGGCGGGGTGACAAATCAATTCCCAGATCTTCTGGAGATATTGTTTCCATTGGTTTTTGTTTGGCCTTCATAATATTGGGTAAGGCCGCATATCTGGGTTCGTTTAAGCGAAGGTCTGTTGTAATAATAGCGGGTAAAGAAATTTGTAAGGTTTCCAATCCGCCATCAATCTCTCTAGTGACTAACGCCAAAGATGCGGATTCAATAACAACTTTCGATGCAAATGTCGCTTGCGGCCACCCCATAAGAGCAGCCAGTATTTGACCGGTTTGATTGCTGTCATCATCAATCGATTGCTTACCCATAACAACCAATGAAGGTTGTTCTTTTTCAATGAGGGATTTCAGAATTTTGGCAACTGCCAAAGGCTCGACTCCGCCAAGATCCGTAGGAACATCTGTTTTGACCAAAATGCCCCGATCTGCACCAATAGCCATCGCGGCTCTAATGACATCTTGTGCTTTATCAGGTCCAATTGATACAACGACAATTTCGCTGACTTGGCCTTTTTCCTTTAGTCGAACGGCTTCTTCAACCGCAATTTCATCAAACGGATTCATGGACATCTTGACATTGGTCAATTCAACGCCGGATTTATCAGGTTTGATCCTGATTTTGACATTGTAATCCACCACACGTTTGATAGGGACAAGAATTTTCATGGTATTTAAAGTCTTTCGGCTGGGTTCAAGTAGAAAAAAACCACATTGTGGCAAGAAGAACAAGACATAGTGCCTGCAATCCGACACGAAGTTTCATAAGGTTATTGCTGTGCTTTTTATTAAAAGCTCCACCTTTCATCATAGAAAATATTCCAAGACCCAGAACGGCTAAAACAGCGGTGAGTGTGCATATTGTAAGGATTAAAATAAGAGGTTCCATGGGAAAATTCTAACCTTACTTGGCCTTGGTGGCTACCATAAAATAATTAACATCGAGGTCGTGGGGAGCAAGAGCGAATTTGCCATGAAGCGGTTGGTAAACCAAGCCACTTGCCGTTGTTAACTGCAATCCTGAGGCTTCGATCATTCGTGCCAATTCGGATGGTTTGATAAATTTACCCCATTCGTGAGTCCCTGCCGGAGCCCAATTTAAAACGCGCTCTGCGACAATAATTCCCAAACCGTAGGATTTCCATGTTCTGTTTAATGTCGAAAAAATTACACGGCCATTAGGCTTGAGTAGACTGGCGCATAAATCAATAAAATGACTGGGGCGTGATACATGCTCTAAAATCTCGAGGGCGGTAATCGAATCAAATTTTAGACCCTTTTCTGCCAAGTCTTCTGCTGCGCCGCAAAAATAGTTGATTTGCAAATTTTGATCTTGAGCATGTGTTTTTGCAATATCAATGGCACACGCATCCGCATCCGCGCCTGTAACCTTGGCGCCTAAACGCGCCATAGGCTCACAAACCAATCCTCCTCCGCATCCAATATCAAGAATCGATTGACCTTTCAGATCCCCTAATGCCTTTTTAATAAACGCCATGCGGGCGGGGGTCATCTTATGCAATGGGGCATAAGTCCCTTGCAAAGCCCACCAATCTGAGGCATGCGCAGAAAAGTGAGAGATTTCATTCTGGTCTATGGTCGAGATTCGGGACGTTTTTTTTCTTGCGTTTATCATAGTGCACAGAATAAAGACTTTTTCTTGGAAAGACTATAGGCAGTTTTTCAGAAAATTGTTAAGCTGCACCTGATTTTTGGGAAAATAGATATTTAGATGGCGAGAATAGTAGTTAAATTTGGTGGAACGTCAGTTGCTGATCCTTCACGGATAGAAAATGCCGCAGACAAAGTCTTGGCAGAATGGAAGCGTGGCAATCAGGTTGTGGTTGTTGTCTCTGCTATGGCGGGGATTACCAATCAACTGGTGGATTATTGCCAGCAAATTGATCCGGGCTGTGATGCTTGCGAATATGATGCGGTCGTTGCCAGCGGGGAACAAATCACCAGTGGATTGATGGCCTTGGCTTTACAAAAAAGAGGTTTGAAATCTCGATCCTTTATGGGATGGCAAGTGCCCATTATTTGTAACGAGCAACATGGACGTTCAAGGATTGATAATATTCCTCCCGAAAAATTATTATCCGAAATCGAAAATGACATTATTCCGGTTATTGCAGGGTTTCAGGGCATTAGTAAGTCCGGAAGGGTCTCAACATTGGGGAGGGGGGGGTCAGATACCACTGCGGTGGCCGTGGCAGCTGCGCTTAAAGCACATCGTTGTGATATTTATACCGATGTGGACGGTGTTTATACAACCGACCCGAGAATGGTTTCTTCAGCAAAAAAACTTGATCGCGTTTCCTATGAAGAAATGCTGGAAATGGCAGCTCTTGGCGCAAAAGTTTTGCATCCAAGGTCAGTAGAGCTGGCTATGGCGTGGAATGTTCAGGTGCAGGTTCTATCAAGCTTTGAAACAAAAATCGGAAGTGATCTTCCGGGAACAATTATTGTAGGGGAAGACAACATCGTGGAAAAACAAATTGTTAATGGCGTAACTTATACGCGCAATGAATCAAAAATCACTTTGCTTTCTGTATCGGATATGCCAGGTGTCGCCGCTGCCATTTTTGCGCCTTTGGGGGGGGCGGGAATTAATGTTGATGTGATCGTCCAGAATGTTTCTCCTGATGGAAAAACAACAGATATGACATTTACAGTGCCAAAATCTGATGCCATAAAAGCAAAAACCCTGCTTGAAAAGCTTGATTTTCTGGCCGATACAGAAATTCGTATCGTTAATAATATTGCCAAAATTTCCATTATCGGAATCGGAATGAGCTCGCATACCAGTGTTGCAAAAACCATGTTTACAACATTGGCAGAGAATAAAATTAACATTCAGGCTATCACAACATCTGAAATCAAGGTGAGTGTCCTGATTGATGAAAAATTTACAGAGCTGGCCGTCAGGGCATTGCATTCTGCGTTTGGTCTCGATCAGGAAGAGGCTTCCTGATATTATGGCGGATGACCATAACTCAAAAAAAGAATATTTAGGAACGGAATCCGAGGATCTGCTCAGGGATTTTCATACAGATCTCAGTGTTGGTGATATTCTTCAACGTGCCCGTATACGTCTTAATGTAACACTGGAACAAATCTCTCATGAAACACATATTCAGGTTTCATATCTTGAAGCTATCGAAGAAGGGCAGTTGGATAAGCTTCCGGGAAGAATTTATGCGCTCGGATTTATAAAAACCTATGCCGAGTATCTGAATTTGGATGGTGATAAAATCATCCAGCTTTTAAAAAGGCAATCAGGAAAAAAAGTTGAGCCAAAGCCTTTGTCTTCAACCTTGCCGGTGGACGAAGATCATTCTGTTCCTGAATTTAAAACTGTTTTAATTATCTTTGTTCTTTTGGCTGCAGGGTTAACTTTATATTCCTTCTCTTTCGGTTCTACCGAAAAACAAAAAACCATTCCTGGAGTTCCTAATGATTTAAAAGAACAAGTTACCTTGTTGACCAAGCCTCAAGCCGTAGCCAAAAAAAATCTTGTACCCAATGAAAAAGCTATATCTGAAAGTGAGGAAAACTTAGAACCATCCTTACCAGAACAAATAGACCATCATCCAGTTGTACTAAAAGCCATAGAGAATGTCTGGTTGGAAATTCGCACGCCAGAAAAGAAAGTTATTTTGTCCCGTGTTTTATCCAAAGGCGAGGAATATTGGGTTCCGGAGGATCAGACAAATCTGGTTATGACCTTGGGAAATGCGGGGGGATTGGAAATTGTGGTTGATGGAGAAACCCTTCCGTTTCTGGGCAGAAAGGGGCAAGTGATACGGTCTTTATCCCTGAACCTCGAATATTTGAAAGATTTGTTGAAAAAAACATCTAAACAGTCCATGTAAAGATCATGAAAAGCGACCATCAAGACATCGCATCACACCGCCCTTGGCGACACATCACCCGTAGACCTTCCAGAAAAATCTGGGTGGGGAATGTTCCCGTGGGTGGGGATTCTCCCATCACAGTTCAATCCATGACCAATACCGATACACGGGACATTGCCGCAACGGTGGCACAAATTCAAGCGTTGGAAAATGCTGGTGCGGATATTGTGCGGGTATCTTGCCCTGACGAAGATTCTTCGGCTGCGTTGAAAGAGATTGTAAAACAGGTCAATGTGCCGATCGTTGCCGATATTCATTTCCATTATAAACGTGCCATTGAATCTGCAAAGAATGGTGCGGCGTGTTTGAGAATCAATCCGGGAAATATCGGGTCTGAAGACCGTGTCCGTGATGTTATTCAAGCAGCAAAAGATTATAATTGTTCGATCCGGATCGGTGTTAATGCCGGATCACTCGAACGAGATTTATTGGAAAAATATGGTGAGCCATGCCCAGATGCAATGGTTGAAAGTGCTCAACGCCATATTAAAATTCTTGAAGATCACGATTTTTATAATTTCAAAATATCTTGTAAGGCTTCAGATGTTTTTCTGGCCGTTGCCGCCTATATGCAATTGGCCGATGTTTGTGATTATCCGCTTCATGTCGGTGTCACCGAAGCCGGAGGATTAAGATCAGGCACAATTAAATCTGCAGTTGGAATGGGTAATCTTCTTTGGGCGGGGATAGGCGATACAATCCGTGTATCTTTATCGGCTGATCCTGTCGAAGAAATAAAAGTCGGATTTGATCTTCTAAAATCCTTGGGTCTGCGTCATCGCGGTGTCAACGTCATTTCTTGTCCGTCTTGCGCCCGTCAGAATTTTAATGTGATTAAAACCGTTGAGGAAATTGAAGAACGCCTTGAACATATCTCAACACCAATGACTCTTTCGGTCATTGGTTGCGTGGTCAATGGCCCGGGTGAAGCCCTGATGACTGACATTGGCCTGACAGGAGGAGGAAGAGGAACCCACCAGATTTATTTGGACGGAGAAACCTCTCATCGCTTGATGGAAGGGGATGAAAATATTGTTGATCACCTTGTCAAATTGGTTGAAGAAAAAGCAAAGACTCTCAACAACAAAAAAGATGTAGCCTGATTCCCTCGTGTCAAAATTTTAGTTTTGAAAGAATGGAGCAATATCTCTGACGATTAGGGGAATAGTTCTCGTTTGCAAAATAGTCGTATTCCTATTATACACACTACCACCATGGAACTTTTGAAAAAACTCGCGCCGATTGAGGCCAGATATAGCGAATTATCCTCTCTGATGGCCGAAGGGACAGCCACAGGGACTAAATTTGTCAAAATAACCAAGGAATACTCTGATCTGACACCGGTCATAGAGACCCTCAATGCTTATAAAAAAGCCCTGAACGATAAAGCCGACCTTGAAGCCATGCAAAATGATCCTGAAATGGGGGAAATTGCCCGTGAAGAGCTTTATGAGCTGAATGGAAAAATACCGGAGCTAGAGCATCAAATTAAACTCGCGCTCATTCCGAAAGATACAGACGACGAAAAGAATGCCATTCTGGAAATTCGCGCAGGAACAGGGGGCGATGAAGCCGCTTTATTCGCGGCCAGTCTTCTTGGTATGTATAAAGCCTATGCTGCCGAGCGCGGCTGGCGTTTTGAAATCGTTGAAGCAACGGAAAATGATATTGGCGGCATTAAAGATGCCGTGGTCGAGGTTTCAGGAACGGATGTTTTTTCCCGCCTGAAATACGAATCCGGTGTTCACCGCGTGCAACGCGTGCCGGAAACCGAAGCGTCTGGACGCGTACATACATCTGCGGCGACTGTTGCCGTTTTGCCGGAGGCTGAAGACGTTGATGTGGATATCAATGATAATGATTTAAGAATCGATGTTTTCCGTTCACGGGGAGCGGGTGGACAGTCTGTTAACACAACCGATTCTGCCGTACGTATTACGCATTTACCAACCGGATTGGTTGTTGCCATGCAGGATGAGCGTTCGCAGATTAAAAACCGTGCCAAGGCGATGAAAATTCTGAAGTCACGCTTATATGATCTTAAGCGGCAAGAATCTGCCAGTGAACGGGCAGCAGATCGGAAATCACAAGTTGGAAGCGGCGATCGTTCGGAACGGATCAGGACATACAACTTCCCACAAAGCCGCGTGACCGATCACAGAGTCAATCTGACTCTGTATAAAATACATGACATTATTGTCGGTAAAGGTCTGGATGAGATTATTGATGCCTTAACGACCGAAGAGCAAACCGAGAAACTATCCTCTCTCGGAATATAGGTCAGAAGGGATTAATTTCCAATATCTTCATGGAGTTGTTGCATTTCTTTAATGTATCTATCGAGCATGTTTTTAAGGGCATCCCGTAAATATGGCTCCATGTCCTCATCACCACGAGGGGATATCGAAATAATTTTGTCATAAAGAGAGCGCGTTTCCTGAGACACATTCAAGATGATATTGCTTTCGCTCAAGCGATCGTCAATCATATCGCGAACAAACCCGCTGACATTCACTTTCATGTCTTGTAATTGATCGTATTGATCCTTGCGGATCATTAAACAAACGCTTTTAAGGTCTTTCGCCATTTTTGTTCCTTACTTCAGGTGAGCTAACGCTGTATTTTATATACAAAATAAAAACTACGCGAAAACTATATAAACTTTATTAAAATTTCAGAATGAGCAAATCTTATATCACATATTATATCTGAATATAGATTATTTTATGTTTTTTTTGATTTAAATCTGGGAAAGTCGGCTGCGAAAGAAGAGAAATTCAATCATGTCTATTCCCGCCAATGACCTTTATGAACAAATCATCCGTATTCTGGGTTCTTCAGATATTGAAACTGCCGCATTTGAAGCCAGAATATTGATCGAGGATATAGGCGGGGTTTCAATGACAGATTTGCGTCTTGATAAATCTATAACTATTTCATGTGAAATTACGGAAAACATTGTGGGTTGTGCACGCAGGCGGGCAGCAGGTGAGCCTTTGGGAAGAATTCTGGGGTATCGTGATTTCTGGAAAGACCGGTTTCACCTTTCAAAAGACACGCTTGAGCCCAGACCGGATACAGAAACTTTAATCGAATCTGTTTTGAAAAGTTTTGGAGGTCATCCGCCGGAAACAATTCTGGATCTTGGGACGGGTAGTGGATGTATTCTTTTGTCTCTTTTGCGTGAATTTCCCAAGGCAAAAGGGATTGGAATTGATTTATCCATTGGGGCTTGCCAAACCGCCAGTTTAAATATGAAGCACCTTGGTTTTTCGAATCGTTGCACTATTCTGAATGGTTCATGGTGCGAACCTTTGGAAAAGTGGGCTAAATTTGATCTGATTGTGTCGAATCCCCCCTATATTCCAAGTAAAAATATCCCGAATCTACAAAAAGAGGTCAGGAATCATGACCCTATTTTTGCTTTGGACGGAGGAGAAGACGGTCTGACCCCCTATAAGAATCTGTTGCCAAATTTAAAAAACCATTTGGCGGTTGGTGGTCGTATATTTTTTGAAATCGGTGTTCATCAGTCGGAAGATGTCATGCGACTCGCCAAAGACTCTTGCGCGACTCTGATTCGCATAACCAAGGATTTGGGCGGGATTCCAAGGGTTGTTGAAATCTCCTATGGGGATAAGTAAAAATTCTTTTGACAGGGGGATTGCCTGAATCGGGTTGGCTGTGCATTCTGACCCCAGTTCACGTGAAACAACAAAAACTAGATGTTGTTGCGGAGCTCGGTTCAGAAAACTACCGATAGTAGTCCTTGACTTTCAAAGGACTTTTCAACTTATCCACAATCGGGTAAGCTGAAGGTGAGTTTTACCGAATCAGGGGAAACAAGTTAGGAGAGCACATGAGATACGGATCCGGCGCAAGAAGAACGCGCAACAGTAGCAACAGTCATAATCGCGGTGGTAATGGTAACCAGCGCCGCGGAATTCAAAACAAAAACAAGGTTTTTGACAGCAATGGACCTGATGTTCGCATTCGTGGAACAGCTTATCAGATTGTTGAAAAATATATGGCTTTGGCAAAAGACACAAATTCGGCTGGTGACCGTGTTTTGGCAGAAAACTATCTTCAATATGCTGAGCATTATCAACGAATTATCAATAGCTGGGAAGAAGAAGATGCCAATTTTGATGCGTACAACAACAGCACGTACGATCGGTATAGCAGAAACACATCCCAAGCCGATGATGAAGCGGACGAAAATAATAAGCCCGAGGAGGATCTCGGCCTTCCGAGTAGTATTTTAGGGAAAGCTCCGGAAAAAACGGTCTCGTCCAAATCATCTGAAATGGCAGATGCCTAGGATTGTAAGGTTTAAGCGATCCCTAAAATATTCCCCAATATGTTATTTTAAAAGAGCCGTCAGGCTCTTTTTACATATTTGCAAAAAATTAAGGAATTGGGCTATATAATTCCTCATGATTAAAGATGCACTTAGAAAAGCATTTGATGCCATTGTCGGGCAAAAAAAACCGTCAGGTTCAGAGTTGGAGCCGGATCATGTCGTTTATGCCATTGGAGATGTCCATGGTTATTCCGATGCTTTGGACACATTACTCAGAGACATTAAAGCAGATATAGCAGATCGCCGAAAAACCAAGCCGCACATGACTGCAGAAATGGTTTTTCTTGGTGACTACGTCTCTCGCGGACCTGATTCAAAAGGCGTTTTAAATATCTTAGCTCAGGAGCTTGAAAGTCAAGTCGGCGATCGTATAAAAAGGACTTTTTTAGCGGGAAATCACGATTACCTACTGTATAAAATGCTAACTTTAGAAGATCCAATGAATGCCGTAGAGCTGGCGAAAAGTTTACTGGAAAATGGAGATTTAAATACAGCCGCCAGCTATGGTGTTTTTCTGCAAAATGAGATCGCAGAATCCGGACAACAAATCAGATTGAGGGGGGCAGGTTTGGTGGTAACTCTCCAATCACTTGACGGGTATGTAAGACAAATGAAGGCGGTCATTCCGAATGAGCACATAAATGTTCTAAAGCGGATGAAAATTTCTTATCATACACCTGATGCCCCTGAATTTTTCTTTTGCCATGCGGGTGTTGACTGGACCAAACCATATGATTCTCAGGAAAAATATGTCTTGTTGGGCATTGGCAATCAGCATCAACAACAAATCAGCCGTCAGTTTGCTCTTCAAACCAAGGGAGCAAGGGACATTATCGTTGTTCATGGTCACACACCAAGATCTGGGGTGGAGTTTGAGAGGAATCCTTCCTCTGATATAGGAGGGCGTATTTCTACCGATACTGGCATATTTACTAAAGATGGAAAATTAAGCTGCGGTGTACTGGGCAATGGGCGTCTTTTGGATGTTATCCAAACAAAAACCCAAGATCTCCCGTATGATAGAAAAAAAATCCCGATAGCGCAGGACTATGAATCAAGAGCACCAACAAATTCGTCGTATCCTCTGGACGCTGCCCCAAAGTAGGACTAGATTTATCCATAGAATAAAACAAGCGAATCTAAAAGGACATTGGCTATGGATTTTGAACGGTTTAGCGAAAAACTGCGGGCTCTTTTGCAAAAAGCACAAACTTTGGCCATGCGCTCTGACCATCAATCGTTGGAGCCTGAACATATTCTCAAAGTCATGCTGGAAGATGAGGATGCTCAAGTCCAGCGTTTAATTAAAGCGGCAGGCGGAGACTCTTCACGTCTTAAAAAAGATATTGAAACCGCATTGGCAAAGCTACCCGCTGTTCATGGCCCGGGGGCTGGCGGCCTTCGTCTTTCCAGTGACCTTTCCAAAATTTTTGATTCTGCAATGCAATTGGCAGAAAAAGCAGGCGATAAATTCCTGACGACTGAACGTTTGTTGCAAGCCATGACACTTGCCCCCAAAACAAGCGACATAGCAGGGCATTTGCAAGATGCTGGCGTTACCGCCAATGACATGAACACAGCCATCAATGATCTTCGTAAAGGGCGCACCGCCGATAGTGCCAGTGCCGAAGATACATTCGATAGTTTGAATAAATATGCGCGGGATATGACCGCATTGGCGCGGGAAGGAAAACTTGATCCTGTTATTGGGCGCGATGAAGAAATTCGCCGTACCATTCAGGTTCTTTCACGCCGCAGTAAAAATAACCCTGTTCTGATTGGAGAACCTGGCGTGGGTAAAACAGCCATCATTGAAGGCTTGGCACAACGCATTGTGAATGGGGACGTGCCGGAATCTTTACGCAATAAAAAATTGATGTCACTTGATCTCGGCAGTCTGATCGCCGGAGCAAAATTCCGTGGTGAATTCGAAGAACGACTGAAAGCTGTTCTTGATGAAATTCGCAACGCATCAGGTGAAGTTGTCCTGTTTCTTGACGAACTTCATACCTTGGTTGGAGCTGGTAAGGCCGATGGTGCAATGGATGCATCCAATATGCTCAAACCTGCACTGGCGCGCGGCGAACTCCACATGGTCGGGGCAACAACACTTGATGAATACCGCAAGCATATCGAAAAAGACGCTGCTCTTGCTCGGCGTTTCCAGCCTGTCTTTGTGAGTGAGCCGACCGTTGAAGATACAATTTCAATTTTGCGTGGCCTGAAAGAAAAATATGAAGTCCATCACGGTGTCAGAATTACCGATGCCGCAATTGTTTCGGCGGCACAATTATCCAATCGCTATATCACCGACCGGTTTTTGCCGGACAAAGCCATTGATCTTGTTGATGAAGCCTCTTCACGGTTGCGGATGCAAGTGGATTCAAAACCGGAAGATATTGATGAGCTGGATCGTCGGATTATCCAGTTGAAAATTGAACGTGAAGCTTTGAAAAAAGAGTCGGACGCTGCATCAAAAGACAGGTTGAAAGCTCTGGAAACTGAACTCAAAGATTTAGAAGATAAATCCGCAGGTATGACCGCCCAATGGCAAGCCGAAAAGGAAAAAGTTTCAAAAGGTCAGCGGCTTACCGAAGAGCTTGATCGTGCCAGAATTGAATTGGAACAGGCTGAACGTGGCGGTGATTGGGCTAAAGCCGGAGAAATCAAATACGGTAAAATTCCACAACTTGAAGCCGATTTAAAAACAGCAGCGGAAACGTCTGCCAAAAATATGATTAATGAGGAAGTCACACCGGATGATATTGCCAGTATCGTCAGCCGATGGACAGGGATTCCGGTTGATAAAATGATGGCAAGCGAGAATAAAAAACTTCTTGAAATGGAAACAAAACTTGAAGAGCGTGTTGTCGGTCAACACGAAGCGGTAAAAGCTGTGTCCGCTGCTATTCGTCGGTCACGTGCTGGATTGCAGGATCCTCATCGTCCAATAGGATCATTCCTGTTTTTGGGGCCTACCGGTGTCGGAAAAACAGAGTTGACGAAAACTCTGGCAGAATTTTTATTTGATGATGATACTGCTCTTATTCGTCTGGATATGTCCGAATACATGGAAAAACATTCTGTCTCCAGAATGATTGGGGCGCCTCCGGGCTATGTCGGATATGATGAAGGCGGCGCGTTAACTGAATCCGTTCGCCGCCGTCCGTATCAGGTGGTTTTGTTCGACGAGATTGAAAAAGCCCATCCCGATGTTTTTAATGTGCTGTTGCAAGTTCTTGATGACGGACGTTTGACCGACGGGCAGGGTCGAACCGTTGATTTTAGTAACACCGTTTTAATTATGACTTCGAATCTCGGGGCAGAACATCTCGCCAATCAGGAAGAGGGGGACGATGTAGAATCTGTGCGCGGAGCCGTCATGGACATGGTGCGTAAATTCTTCCGCCCTGAATTTCTCAATCGTTTGGATGAAATTTTGCTGTTCCGTAGGTTGGGACGGGCTCAAATGTCGGGTATTGTTGAAATCCAGCTTGGTAATTTGCGGAAACTTCTGGCTGGACGTCGTATGGTTCTGGAATTGGACGAAAAGTCCAAACTCTGGCTGGCAGAACGGGGTTATGATCCTGTGTACGGGGCAAGGCCTCTGAAACGAGCCATTCAGACCAATTTGCAAAACAATCTGGCTGAAATGATTCTGCGGGGCGAAATTTCGGACGGGGCAACCATTTATACAACAACGGGTGCAAACGGCTTGGAATTTACAATTGAGAACGAAGGGAAGAGGGGTAAGAAGTCTGCTGCTTGAACTTTATACCCTTTTATTTTCATATTCTCAGTATTTATTCATTGTCTTGATTGTTCAACACAACAATTTGCGGTACATTTTGAATGTATCACAATTGATTCATCCAACAACAACCAAAGATTTCCAGATATGTCACGCGCCATTAAAATATTTACATTGCTTCTTATGATTTCCCTGACCTCTTGTTCGACAGTCACAGAAGGGTCGATGCAGCAAGTGACATTTGAAACGCCGAATGCCGAAGGAGCAATATGTACGGCTGAGATTGGTGTGAACCGTCTGAAATATATTATTAGACCTCCACAAACCGTTTGGATTAAAAAATCATCAAATGACATGTCCGTATCGTGTGAAGCTTCCGGATTGAGGGAAATGAAAAAAATTGTTGAATCAAAAACGGCTCCGTCAACGTTTTTGAATGTCTTTAATGGCATATTGCCCGGTGCGGTTATCGATGGAGATTCTGGCGCAATGTATAAATACCCTGAAAAAGTTGTCATTGATTTTGCTGGTATTGTGGCAACGTCACAACCAATGCCCCCCTACCATAATCTGGATGGACTAAATCCCACCCACGAATCCACGGTTGAAGACATGGGGCCAGATACTCCGGCGATCAGACAAGATTCGATTGATAAAATACGTCATGACGAGGCTTACGATCAATTTAAACGTGAGCAGGCCGAAGCTGCAGCTCTTGAAGCAGAAAAGCAATCCCGCATAGATTCTCTTGACGGTGGGTTCTATGGGGATAAAGGGGCAAGCAAGGGCACACACTAACATGGGATCCTATTTTTTCTGTGGAATTGGAGGCAGCGGGATGCTGCCTCTGGCTTTGATACTGACCGGACAATCTGTAAAAATAACGGGTTCGGATCGATCATACGATCAAGGAAGAACACCGAAAAAATTTGAATGGTTAAAATCCCAAGGGATAGAAATTGTTCCCCAAGATGGGAAAAGTTTGACCACAGACTACGAAGCGTTAATTATTTCCTCGGCGATCGAAGACTCTATTCCTGAAGTCGCAAAAGCCAAGGATCTTGGAATACCGATTATCAAACGCGCCGAATTACTGGCTAGTCTTTTTAACAAGGCACGCATCAGTATTGCAATTGGTGGCACCAGTGGAAAATCAACAACGACAGGTATGCTGACTTGGATCATGTTCGAGGCTCAAAAAGATCCAACCGTTATGAACGGTGCAAATTTTCTTAATTTTGTGAGTCCTGCCAGACCTTATGCCTCATCACTGGTCGGAGATCCCGATCTTTTTGTTTCCGAATGTGATGAAAGTGACGGTTCGATTATTCTTTATCATCCAACAATTGCAGTGTTGAATAATATTGCTCTTGACCACAAACCGATTGAAGACCTTGTTCCGATTTTCCGGACATTTCTTTTCCAATCCCAAAAACAGGTTCTTAATCTCCAGAACGAAACGATTTCCGAACAATTGGCTGATGAATTTTCTGCAACGGCGATCACAACGGGAATTAACCACCCGAGCGCTGATTTGAACGTCACGAATTATGCCCCGACAGCAACAGGATCGAGCTCAACGATTGAAGACAGGCGAGGCAAGCAATCGTACACGCTTATTCTCAAAGTTCCGGGAAAGCATAATATCGAAAATGCCCTCTCCGCTCTGGGGGCGGCTATTCAGGCAGGGATCGAATTGGAACAAGCAGTCAAGGCACTTGAGACTTTTTCCGGCGTTAAACGCAGATTAGAAAACATAGGAAATTATAATAATATCAATGTAATAGATGATTTCGCTCATAATCCGGATAAAGTAAAGGCTTCATTGTCCACATGTAATGAACATTTTGGTCGTTTGCTGATAATGTTTCAAATGCATGGTTATGGTCCTTTGAAGCTTATGAAAGATGATCTGATTTGTGCCTTTGTGGATGGTATGAAGAGTGGTGACATTCTTTATATGCCTGATGTTTTATATCTGGGGGGGGCTACAGATAAATCCTATACCTCGCGCGATTTTATCAATGAAATCAACGAGAGGGGGGGCATTAAAAATATAAAAGGGGAGTGGCTTGAAACTCGTGAAGGGATATTAGCCAAACTTGTAAATGAAGCTCGCGCCGGTGACAGGATTATCATCATGGGTGCCCGTGATGATACGCTGTCAACATTTGCCCAAGACGTTTTAACGTCTCTGCAAAATCACGCCAGAAACTCACAGTCATGACAACTATTTTTCCGACCTGCACCGAAATCAGTTTTCCAAAATTCACGGATCATCGCGGGTCATTCCGAACACTCTGGAAATATGACTCGGAGAAGAATGCTCCTGTTTTTATTCAAGATAATCTGGTGCATTCTTACACTCTGGAAATATGACTCGGAGAAGAATGCTCCTGTTTTTATTCAAGATAATCTGGTGCATTCTGGAAAAGAAGGGACGTTACGGGGGCTGCATTTTCAAACCCCACCTTTTGCCCAAGGTAAATTTATAACGGTTCTAAAGGGTGGGATTTTGGATGTGGTTGTTGACATCAGAAAAAACTCACCCGATTATGGACGGGTTCAAAGCAAAATCATCAATCAACATAATCATTTTGGGTTATTTATCCCCAAAGGTTTTGCTCATGGATATATAACCACGGAAAATGACACATTGGTTCTCTATAAAGTTGACGCGGCCTATTCTCCACAATCAGAACGTGGCATTCTTTGGAATGACAGAATTTTAAACATCGATTGGGGGATTGGTGTAAACAGATCCATCATAGTATCGGAACGCGATCAGAAATGGCCGGAATTTTCAAACTTCCACACGCCTTTCACACAAGAGAGCAACGGAGAATAAAAATGAAAATCCTGTTATTGGGAGCAAGTGGTCAACTTGGCCAATCGATCTTGTCTGTAAAGAATGCAGCCGATCAAGGCTATTTGATCCCGACACATCAAGAATGCGATATATCGGATTATAAATCTTTGGAAGACTATATCACTCAACACGAAGACATTGCTCTGATAATCAATGCGGCGGCTTACACAGATGTTACGGGTGCAGAAAAAGACCCCAAAACTGCAAATTTGATAAATGAACGTGGGGCATCTTTTATTGCAAGGCAATGCAAACTCTATAAAATTCCCCTCATTCATATTTCAACCGACTATATATTTGACGGAGCGCAACCAAAAGGGGTTGGTTATACTGAAACCGACAAGACCAATCCTGTAAACACCTACGGGCAATCAAAACTCGGCGGCGAAAAAGCCATCCAAGCCACGCTGGATCACTATATTATTTTGCGCAGCAGTTGGATTTTTGGACAAAATAATAATAATTTTCTTAAAACTGTTTTGCATTTGGCGCGGGAAAAGCAGGAACTTGAAATTATTGCCGATCAATTTGGTTCACCAACACCATCGGATGATCTGGCGAATACTATCGTGATCCTGTCTAAAAAAATACTCAGCCAACCGGAAACTGTGGAGTGGGGGATTTATCATTATGCAGGCCAACCATCTGCTTCATGGTATGAACTGGCAGTCGAAATTGTAAACTGTGCGAAAGAAAAGGGGATATGCCCTCCGTCTGTTCAATTGAAAGCTGTCAAATCGCATGACGGATACTCGATTGTCAAGCGCCCACAGAACTCGGTGCTTGATTGTAAAAAAATTATGAATGTTTTTGGTATAGACCAGCCGGATTGGAAAAAAGCCATTGATACAATCATAAAATAAAATATCGCGTAGAGGTTATGCAGCTTTTTCCTTTGTTTTTTCTTTGGCTTTTTGCATATCCCAAAACCCTTCCCATTCATTCAAAGAAAGATCGGTCAGTGCTTTTCCCTGTGACTTGGCTTCTTGTTCCATACCACTAAAACGTTTGTAAAATTTGGCGTTACAAGACCTCATTGCTTCTTCGCATTCAATGTCCAGACGACGGCTTAGATTAACCAGAGTAAAGAAAACATCCCCCAATTCTTCGGCTTGTTTCTGTTTGTTTCCGGAGTTGATTTCATCACGAAATTCGTTGAGTTCCTCAATAACCTTATCAATAACATCTTCCGTTTGTACCCATTCAAATCCGACTTTTGCCGCTTTCTTCGAAAGTTTTTGCGCACGCATTAAAGCCGGAAAATTCATCGGAATATCATCCAAAACGGATTTCTTTTCGGACAGTGATTTTTTTTCCTTATCTTTGGCAATTTGCCAGATTTTTAAAACCTCTTCGGAATTTTTTGCAACCTCGTCACCAAAAACATGGGGATGTCTGGACACCAACTTTTTATTCAAAGTATCAACCACATCGGAAAAGCAAAAAAGTGCCTCTTCTTCCGCCATACGAGAATGAAAAACAACCTGTAACAACAAATCGCCAAGCTCTTCTTTCAGGTGTTTCATATCACCACGATCAATGGCATCAGCCACTTCATAAGCTTCTTCAATCGTGCAAGGCACAATTGATTTGAATGTCTGTTCTATATCCCATGGACATCCGGTGTCTTTATCGCGCAATCGCGCCATAATCTGAAGTAATTCATCCATAAGGGGGGTATTTTTTTCTGTCATTCTTGTGTCATACACTGTCAACCACATGGATGCCAAGCAAAACAAAAAAATCTGCGAAATATTCAAAAAAACCTTGTTAATTCCATAACTGTGTTATAAAAGCGGCGAAATCAAAAAATTACTATTCATAACTAAGCTAAAACATAAGGAATTGGAATGACTGAACAAACACAAGCAGCAGAAAATGAGTTGATCTATGCTGGCACTCTTCCTGGAACAGAAAGAAAAATCTATGTTTCCCCTCTGAAAATGAAATGGGATGATGCAGTTAGGCTTGCTGTCAGCTTCACAACTGATGATAAACCAGCCGGATCGTTTGAACTTCCATCAGATCGGACGTTAAAAGCAGCATTCCAAAGCATGGCAAAGCTTGATGGATTGGATCCAAAGGGTAAGTACTGGACATCGTATAGCTTTTTGATGTGTTCAACGGTTCTGAGACCAGACGATGAAAATGTCCGTCAAGTATCAAAAGATAAAAAATATTCAGTTTGTATTATTTCAAGATAAAGTCCGGATCACATTATCGGATAATCACCTTAATATGGCCGCGCATTGCGCGGTCATTGTGTTTTCAGAGCATCGGTGGTTGCCCTATTTTTATTCAAATATACACCTTAATATTGTGGGTAAGTTGTAAGTTTTCTATATTTTAAGAAGTTTATGTTATATTTTTGAATCGACTAATTTATTAAATCTGGGGATAGGATTATTTTGGGCAAACAAAACT
>ERZ761609.642-NODE-642-length-38318-cov-85.493950_pt1 | contig 38318 bp, 55 predicted proteins | sample MGYA00511163_ERZ761609 | MGnify/ENA primary metagenome ERZ761609 (study PRJEB28899, sample SAMN02445070) | bioreactor sludge metagenome | biome: EBPR sludge | place: Australia: Brisbane, Thorneside Wastewater Treatment Plant | collected 2011-12-16 ...
CCGCGCCGCGCGGGACACGGCGCGCCGGATTGCCGGCCTTGAACCGCCCGGCCATGCCGCGCAGCTGCGCGAGGAACACCATCACCAGGTCGGCGTCGTCGCGCGCGATCATCGGGTAGGTAAAGGTGAACTCCCAGCGCTGGCCAGGCAGCGCGAGCGTCTGGGTGGCCCCCGAAAGCGGCGATGTGAACTGCTGCGAGTTTGAGACGAGCCGCCAGTCGACGGTGGCCGGCTTGAGCAGCGGTGCGGGCAGCGCGAGCGTGGGCATCAGGCGCGCCCCACCAGGCGCGCGACCGGGCCGCCGCGCGAGAGGTCATCCACCACCATCGAGTAGCCCTGGCGCGCGCCGTCCGCCGCAGCCTGGCGGATGCGCGCCTCGACGCCGCTGTCGGCGCCGCGCGCGTCGATCTGGATGGTCTGCTGCAGGATGACCTGACCGCCGCCGCCGCTCATGGTCACAGGAATGCTGCGGCCGTCCGGCAGCGGGACGAAGGCCTCGTTCATTCGGCCCTCGCCGAACAGCGCGAACTGCGGGCTGGAGGCAATGCCGCCTGTAGCGTAAGTATTGAGCGGAAGCGGGCCGGCTCCGGTCATGATGCCGCCGTTCGCGAAGCCGAACAGGGAGCCGAAATCGATTCCGTCGAGCAGACCGGAAAACGCATTGCCGAGCGGCTCGGTGATGGTCTTGCGCAGGACGATGCGCTGCAGGTCGGATGCGACCCCGCCGAGCACGTCGCGTAAATCCTTGCCCTCGATGACCGCATCCTCGAAGGCGCTCTTCATGGTGAGGCCGAATTCCTCGCCGAACGATTTGGTCTTGTCGATTTCCTTGCCGAGCCCGTTCACCGAATCGATCTGCGCGTTGATCTCCAGCCTGGCTTCGTCCAGCAGTTCCGGATCCATGAAACCGTCGAACTTGTCCAGTTCCTCAAGCTGGTCGACCAGACGCGCCGTCGGGTTGACCATGTAGAGGAGCTCCTTGCTGGTGGCGGCGACGGTTGCCTTCCATTCCTCGGTGCTGCGGTTCGTTTCGTTGATGGTGTCCTGTCCGTCCTGCATGACCAGATTCATGAATTCCTGGTCGTCGGCGAACTGCTTGAAGTTGTCTGCAAACGAGGTCTCCACCAGCTTGGTCATGGCCTGCTCGTAGAGCTCGGTGTTCTTGCGCCCGCCATCAAAGCGCGCGTTGAGCAGGGCCACCTGTTTGTCGAAGGCGGCCATCCGGCCGATGTCGGTCTGCCCGAGCAGGCCGGCGAGGGGGTCGGATGCAACGCGGGCGACCGCCCGGGTTTTCCTGGCCGGCTGGGCGCGGGCGATCGGCGCGTCGATCTTGCCGATCGCCTCGCGCGCTTTTTTAGCAGCCGCCGCCGATTCTGCCGCCATCTTGCGGACGCGGCCGACCATCTCATCCGACGCATTGCCCAGGGCAAAGAATCGAACCTTGTCGAGCAGGCTTCCGGTCTTGACGACTTCCTGCCCCACCGCGATCCATTCATTGAACGAGGGCACCAGTTTGCTGAGAACGGTGGCGGCGAGGCCTGCCACGTTGTTTTTCAGCAGCGCGAGCTGGTCGTTGAACTGGTCAGCCTGCGGCGCCAGCCGCGCCATCGCATCGGCGAACGTCTCCGACTGCCGCGCCGACTCGCGCAGCGCGGCGCCGCCCTGGACCAGCAGCGGGATCAGGTCCTGGTAGCTCTTGCCAAGCACCTGGCTCAGCAGCGCGGCGCGTTCGGATGGGTCCTGGATGCGCTCGACCGCGTCGGCCAGCTGGAAGAACGCTTCCTTCGGGTCGCGCGCGGTGATGCCGAGCGCGCCTAGCGCGGCGGCGAGTTTCTTGTTGCCGCCCTCGGCCTCTCCGATCGAGCGCGTGAGGCGGGCGATCCCCGCGCCGACGCCGTCGAGGCTGGTGCCGCTCTGCTCGGCGGCGAGTTTGAAGCTGGCCAGGTCCTTGACCGAGACGCCGAGGCGCTGGCTCATGTCGTTGAGCGCATCGGCCGCGTCGATGCCCGCCTTGGCAAACGACGTGATCGCGCCAACGCTCAGCGCGCCAACGAGGCCGGCACCGAAGCTCTTGAACGTGGCCAGGGCGGCGCTGCCTTTTTTCTCGAAGCTGTCGAGCGTGCCGGTGGCGCGCTTAAGCTCGGTCTCGAAATTGGCGATCTTGGCATTCAGGTCGATGGTGATCGCTGCGTTTGCCATTAACGTTCCGTCCTTTTATTGAATGACTCGACGATTTTTTCTACTACGTCTGTGCGGAAGATACCTACGGCGGCATTGCGCTGCGACTCGAAGGCGCGGCCCATGAACTTGAGCCCGGGGATGAAGCGCGCGCCGGATGCCTTGACGCGCTCGGCGCGCGCCTTCCTGCCGCCGCCTGCCTTGCGGCGGCCTACAGCATGGAAGCCGGCCTCCTGGAATGCGTAGTAGAACGGGTCGCCGAAGTTGGGGCCGGCAGCACCGGCGCGCCGTGCCTGGCGGCTGATGCGCTTGACGCCAGCCGGCTTGATCGGCCTGATGAACACGCCGAATACGCCGCGCTGGCCGTTGTTGATCTTGCTGCGCGCCACGCCCATGGTTCTGCGGATGAGCCCTGGCACCACGCGCTTGGTGGCCCTTTTCGCCACTGGCGCGTTGGCCTTGGCGGCGCGCACGATGGGCTGCGCGGCCTTGCGCAGCAGGCTCATCATCACCTTGCGGCGTAGATCGACGGGCACGTTGATGAGCGCGTCACGCACTTCGCCGAGGCCTTCGATTTTTTCAGCCATGGTTTTAAGTGTTGCGTTCTTCCAGAAATTCTCGGATCGCCACCAGTTCGGCGATCAGGGTGTCGATGTCGGTGATGCCGTGCATGTCGATCAGCAGCGGGAGCGCCTGCCAGTCGAGGCCGCGGGCTTCGTTCCAGATGCGCAGCGCCATGGATTGACCGGGGCGCCAGCAGTGGTGCCACCATGCGGTGGTGTCTTGTTGGGTGCCTGGCGGAAGCGGGTTTTGCGACCGCTCCAGCCAGGCGATCAGTTTTTTACCGCTGCGTCACGCTTGTCGGCGTGGCGCTTGTAGGCGTCGAGCACGGCCATGCCAAGCGGTGTCCACAGGTCGGGCTGGTCGGCGACCCATTCGCCGAAAACTTCGCTGTCGAACGGGACGGCGACGCCGGTGCCACCCGGCACCAGATCCAGCTCGGTGAGCGGCCATCCGATGACGAAGCGCTTGACGATGGCCAGCAAGCCGTCGCCGTTGGCGCTGATTTGCGCGGCCTCCTCGTCGGTGGGGCGCCGGATCGCCCACGCTTTTCCGTCAATGTCGACGGTGGACTCGCGCGATTTACGGATTTTTTCGGCCAGGCCCATGGATCATCAGCTCGCGTAGTAGGCAGGCTGGCCGAACGCCGTGATCACCGCAGGGGTGACGATCTTGTCCTGCGCGCTGCCGGTGGGGGCGCCGGTGAAGCCGACATAGCCGTTGAACACCATGATCGGGCCGCCGGTGCCAAACGTGAACTTGAACGCGCGCTCGGCCTGCGCATCGGACGCGGACTTCATCGCGATCTGGCCGGCGTCGGTTGAGTCCCAGATGTTGTCGAACGAGTAGGACAGCGGATTTGCCGAGCCGGGCACCTGGGACTTGACGTTGGTGTGGATTGTGGTGGTGTCGATGAAATCGAAGTCGCCGCCGCTGGCAGACATGCTGGTTGCACTGGTGATCGACGTGCCGAACGTAACCTTGTTGCAGGTGCCGGACGTGAAGGTATCGAAGCTTGTGGTGTCGAGCGATGCACCACCCGTACCCTCGATCACGAAGCTGACCGTAGTGGATACGGACAAAACCCGGAACACGCGACCGTCGAGCTGGAACATGCCCTGCACGTTGAAAACTACGTAGTCGCCGGCCACGAAATCGTGCGTGGCCGTCACCGTTGCGGTGGTGCCTTTGGCGATAGCGGTAATCGTTTTGGCGGTGCCCAGTGCGGATTGCATGGCAACCGCCACGCCTGACCATTTACGAACTGTTGCCATGATGCTTCCTTTCAGGAAATAAAAACCGCCCGAAGGCGGCAGACGAAAAAAAACCGCCTGTTGGCGGCTTGTTTGGGCGGGTGCCCGTTACTGGTTGATCTTACTGGTCGAGGAAGCTGAAGTAGACCGGCTCCATGAAGCTGTCGGCGCCGGCGTCGAACTCTTCGCCTGGCTCGTCGATGTAGCTGTAGTCGAGCGCGCTGGCGACGACTGCGGCGCGCACGGCGGCGGCGGTGGACAGCGCGCTGGCGTAGGTCCTGCCCCAGCACTCGAACACAATCTGGTAGTCGGTGGCGAGCACGGTGCCGTGGATGGTCGTGGTGGGCGCTTTGTTCAGCACGCGGTAGTTCACCAGCGGATAGGTGGCCTCGGCGGGGGCGATCTGCGGGTAGATGCGCCCGCCGGCGACCGCGGACAGAGCGCTGACAATCTCGGTGTGGATGCTCATTCCTCGACGACCCCTTCAGCACACAGAAATTCGATGATGCGATTGCCTTCGTTGATGTTGCGCGGTGGGCCGGTGAGCACTAGCACGCGGCTGCCGTAAAGCAGGCGCCAGCTGCTGTCGGCGGCGGCGATGGCGGCGGTGTAGCGCACCTGCACGCGGTGGGTGAGCTCGCCGTGCAGCGCGCCGGCGGCGAGCAGCTCGCGCGCGCCGAGCGGCATGATGGCGGCCCATACCGTGTCGACGGTGGTCCAGGTGGTGGTGCGCTCGCCGTAGGCGTCGCGGCTGCCGGCGGGCGACTGCACGTCGACACGCCGGTTGAACGTCGGTGTTTGGTATTTGCAGGCCATCAATAGACTTTCAGGCGGTCAAGTAACCCATCCAGATATGCAGGAGTTTCCACCCCATCGATCTCGGCACGGATGCGGGCAGCGATCCAGAGCTTGACTTCATCCGCCGTGCTGGCGCCCTCGCCTGCCGTGTAGTTGACGGTGACGGCGTTGGCGCTATCGTAGGTGCTGGGCCAGTCGGTACCGGCGGCTGGCAGCACCCAGGCGGGCTCGCTGTGGCTGTCGACCGAGTAGTCGGCCGAGTCGAGCGTCTGCGTTTCGCCGTTGATGTCGACGTAGGTGATCGAGGTGACGCTGACAAGCGGTGGCCACAGCAGCCGTATCTCGTCGGGGAAGTCGTCGAGCTTGGCCTGCCAGGTGTTGACGGCGAAGCTGCGCCCCGTGATCTGCTCGGCCTGCTGGCGCAGCGCCGGGATCAGCAGCGCGATGCGCGCATCGTGGTCGGTGCCGTCGAGCGCGATCAAAGTCTTGACTTCGGCTGCGGTCACGGGCTCGGTGCCGGTGCTGATGAGGCGTGTGGTCATGCGCGCGGTCTCCGTGCGGTTTGTGCGTTGCGGCGGGTTGCAGTTTGAGTGTTGCTGTAGGTGGTGCGCGGAGCGGAGAGCACAGCAGCGGCTACGCCATCCAACAGATAAGAATCGCCCAAGTCGCCGGCAACATAGTTCCGCAGCAGGTATCTATCCGCGAGGTTGTTGTCGACACTGGTGAGCAGGTAATACTCTTCGGACAGGTCGCCGCTGACGTTGGCGCGCACCGCGTAGCTGTCGGGCAGATCGCCCACGACCGCCGCGCGGATGTCATAGCTGTCGGCGAGGCTGCTGCCCACGCCGGAGGCGCTGTCGATGACATAGGCGTCGCCCAGGTCGCTAACGACGCCAGCGCGCAGCGCGTAGGCATCCGCCAGATCGCCGGCCACGCCGGCGCGCACCAGATAGCTGTCGGCAAGCTCGCTCGCCACGCTGGAGGCGTTGTCGACCGCGTAGCTGTCGGCGAGGTCGCTGGCGGTGGTGTTGCGCAGCAGGTAGGAATCGCCGAGGTCGTTGCTGACGTCGCCGCGCAGGTCGTAGGAATCGCCGAGGTCGGCGGAAGCGCCCGCCCTGAGCAGGTAGCTGTCGCCGAGGTCGCCCGATACGTCGGCGCGCAGGTTGTAGCTGTCGGCCAGATCGGATGCGATGTCAGCACGTAGAAGGTACGAATCGGCGAGGTCGCCTGATACGTCGGAGCGCAGCGCGTAACTGTCGGCTAGGTCGCTTGTTACCGTGCTGGTGCCGCCTGCCGAAACATAATAATCAAACCCAATATCCCACGCGCCGGAACTCGGCCATGCGTCGCCATCAACATCGGCCTGGAAATCCGCGTACAGGTTGACGCCCGCCCCGATCAGCGCGGAGCCTGCCGCGAGGTGAAAATCGTTGCTGGCTGCATTGACGAAATCCGCCGATGTGATGCCGACCACGCTGCCGGGGCCGGGCGCATCGTCGCTCGCGCTGCTGGTGGCGTTGTTTGTGGAGGACGCGCTGAACGTGCCGCTGTAGTTGGTCGTGTTGTTGTAGGCGACGCAGTTTTTGAGGACAGCTAGCGTGCTGCTGCCGGGGTTAAAACCATTGACGCATCCAGTCGCCACCGAGTTGTAGATGTTGGCGGCGATGGTCGAGTTGAGCTGGACGCCGCTGCCGCCGCCGTAGAACAGCGCGCCGTGTATCGTTATGTTTTGGCCGTAGAGGCCGACCACGTACTGCGAGGTGCCCGCCGTTTTTGCGATCAGGTTGCCATAAACGCCCGACCCGGCATTGGCATATAGCGCATTGCCGTTGCTGTTGGTGTTCTCAAGGTCGAGCCATTCCAGCCTGGTGTATAGGTCGCTGTCCCGCAACAACGCGTCATACCCAACAGCGCGCTTGACGTAGAAGCCCGAGCGCGGCACGCCACTATGGCGATGTCCAGCCGCCACGGTGATCATCAGATACCGCGTCGCGTCAGTGGTCGAGCCGTCGATGACGAGCTTGTCGTCCAGGCCGGTAGCCCAATCGTCGTAGCACTCGGCGACACGGATTTCGTCGGCGGTGACCAAGTTGCCCTGGTTGGCCGCCTCCCACGCCGTCAGCGTGGTGTAGTCGCCACCGCTGGCGCGGATGGTTTTGACTACAGTGGTTGGCATTTAGGCAACCGTGCCGGTCATGCCGGTGACTGCGATCAGGTGCTCGTACAGGGCGTTTTTGATCGCTGCGTACACGCTCACCGCGCCCTGCGGCATGGCGTTGGCGATAGCGTCGGCACGGACGATGGCGACATTGAAGTCCAGCCCGCTGATGATATGCACAGCCTGACCAACCGGCGCGCCGCCGGAAAGCTTGGTGTAGCCCACGATCATCTCGGTGCGGTCGAGGTCGCAGGCGAAAGAGTCAATTTCGATGGCGTCGATCACGGCATTGAGCGGGATGGTGTTGTCGAGATTAAGCGGCATGTTTTTTGTCCTCCAGGTCAGTAATTGCGAGCGTGATTGCGCCCTCTACGGCGGCGTCAAGCAACGTGGCCGGCACGCGGTAGCGGCGGCGGGTGATGCGCTCCGGCGGATGCTCGCGGCAATAGCCTGCGTACAGGCGCGGCACCGCTCGCACCGCGCTGGGCGCCAGTTCGGCGGCTGCGGTTTCGTGCGGCAGAATCAGGCTGCTGCCGATCGAGGCCGCAGGTATACCTGGCAGGGAGGCCCGGACAAAATCCGGCAGCCCTTCGGAATTGCCCCACTGGTGGCCGTCATCCATCACCACCACGATGTCGCCGCGCTTGTAGCTGCGCTGCTCGGTCGTGGCATCACGGTTGAGGATAAGGATTTCGGCCACGGTTCCCCTCCTTACGGGTTCGTTTCGCTAACGAGTTTGCGTTTCGCCCACCTGTCACATTGGGCGAGGCTTAATTTTGCGCAATGTTCGGCAGATAATTTTTTGCCCTTCAGTGCAGCAGACCTTTTTGCTTTGGACTCTTCGCTATGCTTACGGCCTATGTTAGAGGCGCCTATTTTTGCTTTAGTCTCTTCACTATGTTTGTGACCAAGCAGGTGCAGATTTCCCATTTGTGCAGCAGCATTTTTCGCCCTTGCAGCTTCACTTTGCTTGCTTCCCAGCCTGCGTTTGTGCCCCTTACTTGCAGCACTCAGTTTTGCACGCGTTTCTTCTGTGGGAAAACATCCAGACGCGCCTTCTCCACCGTCGGTCATATTCGTAAGTTTCACGCCAAACAATCGAAGTGTCCTGATCCACTCAATCTCAAGCGCGAAAGCTGCGGATTCAGACTCGCAAGGCACGAAGTCCACAATGATGTTATCTCTACCGTATTTGGCAACAATACGTCCGTGGTGCTGGTTGCGAGCACATAAAGACTGGGCACGCCTAGGCTTTCCTTTGCCAACATAAAAGGCTTCGCCGTCAGGTCTGGCGTGAATGTACGCTCCGAAATTATTCATCAGGGGTTGGTTTCTCCCTGGACTCGCAGCGTGAAGGTGTCCGTGGCCGCGCCGGCTGCTGCCGGGATGGTGCGGCGCACCCAAACCGGGAATGTCTCGCCGGGTGCCAGGTCGCCAAGACTCAGGCCGCCTGCGTAGTCAACCGGCTGGCTGAACACTTCGCCGACCGGCGCGGTGTTCTCGTTGGCGACGGCCTCTGCCGTGCCGTTCTTGCCCTCGCCGCCAAGTGCGATTGCGATGCGGGCGCCGGCAGTGTTGGCCTGGATGAAGACTTTGGCCGATAGCAGGGTCAGCGTGGCGTGGCTGTTCTTGACATAGATACAGCGGTACTCGGTATCACCTGCCGATGCTTCCGCCGAGGAAACATCATCGAACAGCGTGTTGACCGTGACGTCGTTGGCGGAAATGATCCCGCCGAGCGAGAGCGCCGGGTCGCTGTTGGTCGCGCCGCCTGAGTGTTTGTAGTCGATGTCTGTTGATGCGATTGCCATGTCAGGCTCCTTCAGGGGTGGTCCATTTGATTGCAATGCGCCACTGATCGCGGCGGGCGAGGCGGTGCCTTTGAGGACGGCATGGGCACGGCCTGTGGCGATGGTTTGCCACGGCGCTTGCGCAGGGCTGCGGGTTGCGGTTCAGTGGCTTCCGGCCACGGCGCATGTGGATCAACGCGTTGGCCGTGTTTTTGTCGATGTCCACGTACTCGCCGCACGTGTGTCCGGTTTGCGGGACATCGATGAGAATTCTTCCCTTCATTGGGACAAACCGGGCGCATTGCTGCGCCCGGCCCGTAGTGCGACGTTTAGGTCGCGGAGTTGGCGTAGTACTTGACGGCTGTGGTATCCACCAGGTTGCCTCCGGAGCGCGCCCACATCAGGAAGCCGATCTGGCCGAGCTTGGCGTAGGCGGAATCCGTGAAGCGGAACATGGTGGCCTGCATCACGTCGCGGATCTTGTAGGCGTAAAAATCGCCGAACAGGATCGACTTGGCGTTGGCCGCCATCGCCGCCACGTCCTGGTTGACCGTGACTTCGTAGCCAAGCAGGGTGTCGGGCATGTTGCCGTTCAGCTCATAGCCTGGGATGAACAGCGGGCGGTTCTGGCTGTCCTTCAGCTTGCGCACGATCTTGAGGCTGGAGTCGTTCATCATGAAACGGCACCGACCGGATGCGCGGTAGGCAGGGTCTACGGAATGCACCAGGTCGATCAGATCGTCATAGATGACGGTGACGGTCTGGCCGGTAGTGCCGACCTTGCCGGATGCCGCGCCGGTGACGACGCCACGCGGCTGCGAAGTGCCGGTGCCGGTGGTGAAGTAGGTGTTCTCGATGCGGCCCAGGCGCTTCATCAGGCGGCGGCCGACGAAGGCTTCCACGTCGACGCTGGCGTCCTGGATCAGCTCAAACGGGACGGCGACGATCTTCGACGAGAACTTGTAGGCGTTGACAGCGACGGTGCCGAAGGTGGCATCGGCTGCGGTGGCCGTGGTGTTCTCTGCGATCAGCTCGCCGGTTTCGCTGGTGCCGTCCGATGTCGGGAACGACAGCGGGTTGCCCATCTCAGTCGAGAACACTTCGGCCACGCTGCGCATGCCACCGTATTCCTTGAGCATTTCGATCAGGGTGGAGGCAACATCGCTCTGGACGGTGTAGCCACCCTCGGAGCCTGTCGTGGTCGACATCGTGTTGCGGATACCGGCCCACTCTTCTGCCGTGAGCGCGTTGTCTCCACCGCGCACCCATTTTGCAAACAGGGTAGATGTCGGAGATTTTTTGTCGTGTGCGTGACGGTCCGCCAAACCGGCGACGTTCTCGCGCATGGCGTCGTCGGCCATGCGGTCCATCAGCGCCTGATTGCGGTCGATCTCGCCGTCGATGGCGGCGATTTCGGCCATGCCGGCGTCGTAGCTTTCCTGGTGGGCGGCACTCCACTTGTCGCCGGGGTTGGCGTTAAGCAGGTCGTGCAGTTCTTTGGCGCGGGTGGAGCGGCGTTCCCGCAGGTTTTGAATGCTCTTCATGGTGATCTCCTGTGTTGAGAGCGAAAAAAAACCGCCCGAAGGCGGCTGGTTTGCTTGGCGCGGGAACGCGTCAGGCGGATGCGCTGACCACCGCAAGCCGGCGCTTGAGGTGATCGGTGTTGGCCGTTTGCTTCTGCTCGTCTTGGATCGGCTTGGGTTCAGGCTCGGGGGCACTGGTCTGGCGCGGGGCGTTGGCGTAGGCGGCCAGGTTCCACTCGGTTTTTGCCTTGGGCGAGGAATCGGCGATTTTGTCGGCGAACCCATGCTGCACGGCTTCGTCGGCGTCGAACCAGGTTTCGGCACGCATCCAGTCGCGGATCTGCTCGGCGTCCTGCCCGGTGCGGTCGGCGTAGGTCTTGACCAGCGATTCGTCGATCTTCTCGAGCAGCGCGGCGGCGTCTATCAGCTCGTCTGCGTTGCCCCATGCGACGGTCCACGCCTTGTGGATCATGAAAAAGCCGCCCTGCGCGATGTGCACCTCGTCGGCCGCGAGCGCGATGTAGCTGGCCGCGCTGGCGGCATAGCCGTCGATGTGGGCGATGACCTGAGAAGGATGCTCGCGGATGGCCTGCTCGATCGCGCGGGCAGCGAACACGTCGCCGCCGGGTGAATTGATGCGCAGGTGAATCACCGGCGCGTCGATGGCGAGCAGTTCCTTGATGATGCCGATGGCGGACACGCCGCCGAAGTAGTCATCAGAAACGATGGCGTCGTAGAGATAGACGGTGGCCTCGTCGGCGCCTTTTTCGGCGCGAACGAAGCCGCGCCCGCGGTTGTCAGCCAGCAGTTTGAGCAGGTGCTTCATCTGCGTTTCCTTTCGGGAGGGTGTCGCCGCCGTCTACGGGCGGCAGGTTTTCGATGCGTCGAACTTCGTTGACGGTGAGCCAGCCAGGCTCGCCCGCGCGGCCAAGGGCGATGCGGTAGCCTTCGTTTCGGCTTTTGTAGTCGCCGCGCTCGAGCCCGGAGGTGTTGAATTCGACGAAGTAGCGCGAACGGGTCGGCCACAGTTTGCGGTTCAATTCCTGCTCGAATTTGACGAGGTGGCGCTGCAGGGTGTATTTGACGAAGCCGATGCCCATCTGCTCGATGCCGCTTCCCCAGCTGGTGGTGGCCTGGGTGTGGCCGATCATCCACGGCGGGACGCCGAAGATGCGGGCAATGTCCTCGACCTGGAAGCGGCGGGTGTCGATGAGCTGCGCGTCCTCGGCGTTCATGGTCAGTTCGTGGACCTTGGCACCACCGACCAGCAGGGCCGGCAGGTGCGATTTGCCGACGCCGCTGTGCTTTTCCGCCCAGCTGTTGCGGATCATGTCCTGCTGCTCGGCGTTGACGCCGCCGGCGACCTCGATGGCGAAGTCGGGACGGGCGCCGTTTTTGAAGAAGGTGGCCGAGTATTCGTCGGCGGCGAGGGCGATGCCAGCGCTGTTCCGCAGCGCGTGGCAAATCTGGCTCATGCCAGTCTTTCCGTCGAAGCCGGCGCCGGGGACGTGCAGCATATCGTCCTGCTCGACGATCTCGGCCTTGCTGCGGTCTTCGTTCCACAGCTCATAGAACAGCCGGCCATCGGCCGGGTCTTTGTGGACCGTGACGCGCGACTTTGGGTAGGGTTCGAGGCCTTCGGCCGGGGCGGATTTGCGGGAGGCCCGCACGATGCGCGCGAACGCATCGCCATTCAGCAGCAGGCTGGCGGCCATGTATTCCCAGAACACCGCGGCCGACATGGCGGGTGCGGGCTGTTCGTTGAGCAGCCACCAGTACGGGTGATCGGCGCGGGCGCGGCCGTCCTGTGTGCGCTCGTACACCGGTAGCGGCAGGCTGGCGAGCGCGCCGCCGATGAGGTTGACGCAGGCATAGACAGCAGACACCCGCATCGCGCTCTGTTCGGTGACGGTGACGCCGGCCGCAGACATGCCGCCGGACAGCCACTGGAAAAGCTCGGTGCCGCGGGTCACGTCGGGCGATGCCGTGTAACTCTCGGCACGCACGCCGCGCGCAGCCTGGCGCTCGGCCACCCATCGATTGAGGATGACGCTGCCGGGCTGCTTGGCGCGTGATTGGATTTCTTCCCAGGTGTTTTTCATCGGCTCAGAGGAATATGACTGCGGGTTCCTGTTCCTTTTGCTTGTCGGCCATTGCACGCCCCAGCGCCATGATCAGCGCGACGACGCCGTCGATCTTGTTTTCTTCGCGCTCTTTGCGCGGGTAGATGTTGTCCTTGGCGTCGCGGTGGCATACGACGTTGCTGACCATCCAGGTCAGCACCGGGTCGCCGTCGTGTTCGAAGTTGCCTTCGAGCACCAGCTTTTCCAATTCCTTCATCGGCTCGGAAAAGTTGAGCACGGTGGCGCGCATCTCGACCATGGGCATGCCCTCGGCCAGCATGCGCTGGCTGAACTGCATGGCCTGGAACGGGTCGTATGGCACCTCGGTCAGGCGGAAGCGGCCGGCGTCTTCCTTCAGGTCTGTCTCGATGCGGTCGTAGTCGACCACGTTGCCGTCGGTGACGGTGAGCCGGCCCAGCCGCGACCAGCCGCTGTACTGGCTGTTGCGGCCATCGTCGACGGCCTGCTCGGGCAGGTAGTACCGGCCGAAGGCGGCGTATTTTTTGCCGCGCTTGAAAAGCAGCACGCGGGCGGCGATGTCGACCTTGGATGCGAGGTCGAAGGCGGCGATGCAGTCCTGGCCTTCGAAATCGTCCAGATTGAGCGCCGGGTTGTGGCAGCGGTCCCAGGCGCGCATGTCCATCCAGGCGCTGTCGGCGTTGACCCAGACGTTGAGGCGCTTGGTCAAAAAGTTGTTCTGCGCGCTGGGCTTGTTCATCGCCTCGCGCGCGCTGCGCTCGAAATCCTCTTCCAGCACCGAGACGCCGTAGTTCGGGTTGGCCTTGGGCCACACGGCCGGATCCACCCAGTCATCATCGTCATCAAGCGTGTAGATCACGCCGAAGTAGCGCTCGTCGTCGAACACGCCTTCCAGCACCTTGACCACGTAGGTGCGCTGCTCGTAACAGATGCCGGCGCGGTCGCTTCCGGCGGTGGTGATGCTGGCCAGCAGGCTCTGGTCGCGCGCGCCGCGGGCGGTGTCGAGCACGTCGTATACGTCGCGCCGCTTGTGGGCGTGCAGCTCGTCGATGATGGTGCAGTGTGGGTTCAGGCCGTCGAGCGTTGATCCTTCCGCGTTCAGCGGCTCGAACTTGCGCGCGTCCTCGGGCATGTAGAGCCCGTGCCGCTGCGGATCGATGCCGCCGCGGATGAAGTCCGCCTCGCGCAGCACCATCTGCCGCGCCACGTCGAACACGATGCGCGCCTGGTCGCCGGTGGTGGCAGCGCTGTAGACCTCGGCGCCAGGCTCGCCGTCGGCGGCCAGCATGTAGAGCGCGATTCCGGCGGCGAGCGTCGACTTGGCGTTCTTGCGCGCCACCTCGAGGTAACAGGTGATGAAGCGCCGCAGCCCGGTGTCGCGATCGACCCAGCCGAACAGGTTGCAGACGATGAAGACCTGCCAATCCTCGAGCGTGATCTTCAACCGCTGCCGCGCCCACTGCCCCTTGATGTGCGGCAGGTGCTCGATGAACGTGCACGCCCGCGTGGCCAGCGCCTCATCGAAGCGCCAGTTCCAATCGGTGCGGGCCAGATCCTTCAGGAATCGCTCACAGGCCAGGCGCGTGAGCTTGCAGGCGACAACCTCGCCCGCGATCACGCGCTGCGCGTAGCGCACAGCGCGTTCGGTGTAGGACATGGATTACTTCATCAGATTGCCGATGCTCGGCTTTTCATGCTCAGTACCACGAAACAGGTCTCCATTCAGGTCGCCAGGTGTTACGCGCGAACGGGCGGACGGCGACATGCCGAAGTCGGCCAGGAACTTGTGGCACTGCTCCATAGCCTTGTTGCTGATGTTCAGCCACACCCCCTGCACTTGGAACCCGTTTGGCGTTTCGTCGACAAGCGCTTTGTCGCCAAGCTCGCGAATCTTATTCTCGGCGTCTGCGTGGCGGCCCCATGCAGTGCAGTACATGGAAAGAGCAGACCGGTCGATCTTCGACACCAGGCCGAGCTTCATCAGCTCAGGTGTAATGCGTTTCCATTCCTTTAGCGCCTCACCATTGAGATGACGAGGCGCCCCTGGGATCTCGACTTCAGGCGATACACCGCCATGCAACTCGGACGCCGATTTCTTCGATGGATTGCCGCGCAGCAGATGAACATTCGCCGGCAAAGGTGCCGGTCCGCGTTGTCCCATTACTATCACCTCTGGGGTATACCCCCCCTTGAAACTCCCGCACACGAAAAAACTACTTTGGGCACGGTCTAGAGCGGGGAGGTTTTAGAGTCTTGAGCCCCCCCCTACCTACCGAAGCCGCCGTCTTCGCGGGCTGTCTTTGCATCGTGGCAGGGCTTGCACAGCGGCTGCCAGTTGGTCGTGTCCCAGAACAGCACCTTGTCGCCCTTGTGCGGGATCTTGTGGTCGACCACTGTGGCGACCACGATCTCGCCGCGCTCTTGATGGTGAGCGCAGAACGGGTGTTTTCTGAGGAATCCCTCGCGGGCCTTTTGCCATCGGCTACCGTAGCCGCGCTGGCTTGATGTGCCGCGCTGCTGGTCTGCCTGGCGTTGTTCGATGTGCTTGTGTTTGCTGCAGCGGCTGGTGCCGTCGCGGACCAGTACCCCGCATCCTGGGTAGGTGCATGGCCTTGGCGCTGCGCTAGGCATTAAAAAAGCCCTCCGACGCATGTATTGAGGGCTTGCAACTATCCGCAGTTTGACGCACTTTTGCACCTTCTGTCGGAATTGTCAATAGGCTGGCGAAAAATTCCTGCAGCGATGTCGTTCAGCGTTCCGATGATGTGGTGGTGTGCGGTGTGCAGGCGCACGTAGATGGTGTCGCGTGAGCAGCCGTGCTTGCGGGCGATGCTCTCCACTGTCTCAACCCGCGTGTAGAACAATGCGACCAGATCGCGCAGCTCGACGGGAAGCGCGCGGAATGCCTGGTCTGTCTCCCATGCGTTCTCGTCGAACTCTGGGTCGCCGTGGCCGGTGCTGATGGTGCTGGCGAATGCCACCACGCTCGGGTAGCCAAGCCCGCGCACCTTGCGTCCGGTTGCCACCCAGCGCGCCCATTGGTTCAGCCTGTCGTTGATGTACGGAATCATTCAGCTCCCCTTGGGTGATAAAACGCTGCCAGTACGTTGAGGTTTTGGGCCAGGCATCACGGCTAGGCAGCTGATTTCAGCCATCGACTTTTAGCCACCCTTTTATCCAATAAGCCGTCATGGTCGCTTCATGCGCACGCTGCCAGGTCAATTCACGTTCTGCCCTTGGCATCCTCGGCAGCGTTTCGTGGCAGTCGTGGCAGATGGCGGCGTGGAAGTGGTCTGCGGCCTTATGGCCCATGCCCTTGCCGTGCTTTTGCGAGTCAGAATGTGCAGGCTCAAGCCCGTGTGGGCTGTACTGGCCGCACAGTGGGCAGGTGTGCAGCTTGTGAGCTAGGTTCAGCAGGGGGCGTGAGCGGAAGGTCATGCCGCCATCCTCCGCGCCCCAAACTGAACCCCCATCCCAGCCCCGTCCGCCTCGATCTGCTCAAGGTACTGGCTGAAGCCGCGCTTGGTGAGCTGGGTTGTGCTTCCGACCAGCACCCGCTCACCGGCTGGCGTGTAGTCCCATTTCCGGTAGCCTTCCTTGGTCAGCTCCGGGTCGAATTCTTCCGGCAGGTACTCGCGCTTGAAATGCTCATGCCACACATCGGCGCTGAACTGCCGGCCATCAACCCATGCCTGGGCGGCAATGTCGGCAAGCGGGCCAACCCACATAAGGGCGTTCTGATCCATACCGCGCGCCTTGACCGGCTCACGGATGATGACCTCAATCGGGTTTGCTTCATCCAACGGCAGATTCGGCAGCAAAGCCATGACGATGCCGCGCTGCTGGACGGTGCGCAGCATGATCTGGCGGGTTGGAAACTTTTGGCGGCTCATTCAAACCCCCTGCTGCGCGCCGGCTTGGCCTGCAATCGCCGCAAAACAGACTTCGGCGTTCTCCAGATCGCGCCGCGCTGCTGCCTTTGCCAATTCGTATTCGCCTAGCTCGCGCAGCTTGTAGCGGGTGGCGACGGCCTCGAAGTCGGCCACGAATTGCTTATTCACCATCACGTTTTTGCTTCCAGTCATAAACCCATCCCCATACCGTGTACTCGATTCGCCACTTCAACATTGCCAACGTTTTCAGCATCGCTATTCACCTAGTAGATACAGTTACTTCAAAACCTAAACCACATGAATCCCTGTTTGGTGGACGCACCCAGCCTAACCAGGTGCGCCTTCAGTCGTTTCCCTTTTCGGAGCCACAACACCCGCCAGCCTTTCGCGCAATGGGTGCTGGCTTCGCCGCCCACTTTTCCGATGTTTCATGCGCTTAACCCCAGTTCGGTTACAGGTCACGACGCTGGTGTGGTTTCTGCTCGTCCATCGTGTCCTGTGCTGCATCGTTGGCTACCTTTGGCCGGTACTTGATGCAACGGCGAGGCTCGATCCGTTGCTCCTTCGACTTGACGCTTCTTTCTGCAACCACTGTCGCAACTCCATGCCAGCCGAGAACGTGCCGCGGTCAACGTGGAAGTCGTTAAAATCTTGTCCTGTTTGCTCAGGCATCCAATAAGGAAGCCCGGTGGCTTGTGCCGCCTTCTCGCCAGTCTGTGAAGCGTCGTTGTCTGCTACCACGTAGCCGGCTTTCGCCATGCGCTGAAGGTTTCCGGCACTGAAGCAGGCATGAACCCGACACAGAACTTTCATGGCCTTTAGCGTGGTGTGAATGGATAGCGCGGTGGCGTACCCCTCGCACCAGATTTCAACCCCGTAACTGCCAAGCACAAACTCGGCTCCGTTGGTTTTCTGGCCGCGCAGGAACTTCTTTTCACCATCGCGGTTGATAAGCTGGCACCCGACAACATCGCGCCCGACATACATCGGGATGACAAGCAGGTTTGTATCTTCGTCTGGATACCAGACCAAGCCAACGGCCTCACGGAAGCCTTTTGAATCGAGGTAGGCGTGTTGCTCTATCCGCGCCTGCTTGATGATCGCCTTGGCCTTCTGCGCTGCGTTCTGCGCATCCCTGGCACGTTCCTGCGCGTGCTGTTTGCGCGATGCTTCCATGCGGGCGCGCAGCGCGGCAAGGTCTTCGGGGCGGGTGATGGTGTCATCCGTCCAGTAGACCGGCTCGGACATTTCCGCCCAGTTCTGGCACCAGCCCCAATCACCCGAGTAGAAGAAAGCGCCGTTGTCCGATCGGGGATGATCCTTGGTCGGACAGCGGATGATTTTCCCCAGTTCAAGCCGGCGAATATCAAGACCGTGAATGGCGGCGAAGTCGGAGAAGTTCACGCGGCTTTCCTCGCCTTGGCAAACGCGATCTGCCGAGACTTCACCCAGTTGCATACTTCGGGGCTTGGCGGCGTTTCGTCCTTCTTCCACTTCGGCTGGACGCCGAACTTTTCCATGTATTTATGGAAGGCCCAGCCCGGCTTAAACCCTTTCTGCTTTGCATACCCAAGCAACTCATGGAACCATCGTTGCTTGGTCGCGCTGTCAAACTTCTCGACTGTGCCGCCAATCTCCGCAAGCTGCCCAGGAACCGCCATCACCTCATTCATGCGCACCCGCGTATGGCCGCAATGCGGGCAGGTGTCGGTCTTGCCGGGCCACAGCGAACCGCACTTCGGGCACTTGGCGCGTTCCTTCTCGATCTGCGACGGCTCTTTCTTCGGCTTCTCCTTGCCGTCCATCAGTTCGGAAACGCCACCCGCATACAGTTCGTCCCATTCGGCACGGAACCGCAGGTAGTTGCCAGAATGGCAGTTGTGGACTAGGAGTCCCTCACAAGTGAAGCGATTGTTGGGTCCGGCGTCGAGAATGTCCCATACTTCCCTTTCGGTTTCGATGAAGGCAGGCTCCACCTCTCCATAACCTGTTCGTCCGTCATCCCCGTCCAGAAAAACCGCTTTAGAGTGCTGTCCGAATAGGCTATCTCTGGATGTTCCAGCCTGAATTTGTGCATCCGAGCAACAGCCTGATTGCCGCGCTTGTTCAGTTGGTTGTGTGAAATCGTAAGCCAGCGAATATTCCCCGGCTCGTAATTCCCCACTGGATTGATTCGATCCAGTTGCATTGCTTCCGGGTTTTCTGGAATGCCAAGGTTCTGCATGATCCAAAGCGTTCCGGCTTTGACGCCCTCGAATTTGAACTCCACACCAAGCGCCCCATAGCGCGGGTAATTGGCATCCCTCGGGTTTCTGCAACGTGCCCGCATTGCCTGCACTCGCGCATAAAGCCAATTCGGATATTCCGGTGCGGGCTGGTTGCAAGCGCGACAGCCTTTCGTGCGCCCGGTTTCCAAGTTCTGCAATGAAATCACGGAGCGATAGCCACACGTCACGCATTCGCAAATTACGTGAATGAACCTGCGCTGCTTTGCCCCTAGCCACAGAACATCCGGCGAAATTATCTTCACAGATCCGTACCGGACTCCCACCAATTCCGGTCTGTGTAATGGCGATTTGTTCACGGGCGCAGTCCCCAAAGGTGCGCCAACCTTGCGCCGTGTGGACGAGGTGGCCGGGTGTTGCTGTGAGCCCTTGATAGGTGATTGTTTTTTGGATTCCATTGCAGACAGCTCCTTTATGAGAAACAAAGTTAGTTCCGTCCCATATTTTATCAGACAAACTAACTTTCTCAATAGGAACCAATCCGCGATCCGTTAAAACATTGCTTCCCCTTGCCATGCACAACCAAACCGCAAACTCTTTGCCGGGGTGAGAACGCATCACCCGGCCCATCTGCTGCACATGGCTAGAAAACGATTTGCTAAACGGCCTGGCTGAAACGCCGATCATCACGTCCGACACGTCAAAACCCTTGGTCAGAATGTCGGTGGCAATCAGGCCGTGAATCGTCGTATCGGGTCGGCTGAAGTCCTTGACCACATCGCGCTTGAACTCGTCGTCGTCGTTGTAGCTGATGCTGACGAAGTTGTAGCCGGCCTCGGCAAACTTGTTCGCCAGGTCTGCGCCGTGCGCGACCCCTGCCGCAAACACGATAGTCTTGCGCGGCCCGCCGAAAACCTCATGGGTTTTCTTGACCCATTCGGCAACGATGTCGCCGGTAATCCTGATGCCGCGCTCGGTCGCGTCCTTCTGGCTCCACTCGCCGGCAACCTTGGACGCGCCTTCCATGTCGATTTCGTGCGCCACGAATACCTTGAGCGGCGCAAGCCATCCCTGTTCGACCAGTTCGCGCGTCGTGGTTGCCGACACTACAGCGGTATACGTTCCGGCAAGCCCGGCAGTGAATGGGGAGGCAGACAGGCCGACTACGCGGCTCTTGCTGTTGCGCGCAAAGGTTGTCGTTTCCTTGCGCTGCGCGTGGCATTCGTCAACGATCACAAGATCGCATTCGGGGAACGAACCGCGCGCCTCAAGTGTTTGCGCGCTGCAAACCTGTATCTTTTCGGACGGGCGATAGCGCCAGTGACCCGACTGCAAAACACCGTGGTCGATGCGGTACTTTTCAAGGCGCTCGCTGGTCTGGTTGCACAGCAACACGCGATCCAGCACCATCGCGGCCCGGTTGCCTTTCTGTGCCGTGGCATCCATCATGGAAATAGCCATTTCCGTCTTGCCTGCCCCGGTCGGCGCGTACAACAACACGGCGCGATGGCCGGCGCGGAACGCCTCGCGCAGCCTTTCAAGCGTCTTTTCCTGATGCGGGCGAAGGGAAATCACGCAACTGCCCCCATGCTGCGCAGCTTGTCGATTTCCTTGCGCTGCATCGCAACCTGCTTCATCAATTGCGCATTGGTGCGCATCAGCCCGTCGCGCGATGCGGTCACGGCGTTGAGCGTGGCGGTCAGGGTATTGATCTGCTCCCGCATACTGGCGACAAGTTTTTCGGTCGTTTCGCGTTCTTCCTCGGGGGCGCCGCGCACCGCCAGAATGTCCTGCAATCCTGCCACCTGGTCGCGCAGTTCGTCGGTTTCGGTGTACTCGTCCTCGAGGGCGGCGACAGGGGCCTCGTCTGCCTCTTTTTTGTGCAATTCTGAAACGACCACCGCGCCGTTATTGGGTTTGGCGGGTGGGGTGGAAACCGTTTCCACCTTCGGAGCAAGCTCTTCGCGCAACTTGTTAACCATCGTATGGGTAACATGGCAATGCTTGGCGATGTCCCGGTTACTCCATTGCGTCCATTCCTTGTCGAGCAGCAGCACTAACACAGACTTGCGCTTGTCCGCATTGCTCAAGCGCATCCCGTGTGTACCGTTTGCGCTGGCAGAAAACAGAATCGCGTCGCGCTTTGTGCCGTTGCGCACGTCAGCCAGAATGTCGAGCATCCCGCCCGCCTCGTTGTGCGCGTGGAAGCGGTGATACCCATCCGCAAGCCAATGCTGCACGCCATCGAAAAACAGCGTGACAGGCGGGAATTTCGCGCCGCAGCGGATGGCTTCCGCGTACTCCGTAACGATGTCGTTATTGATGCGCTCGCGCTGTTGCGTGGCAGCGTCAATGGCGATGTCTTTTAGCTTTATTGCTTTCATGCAAGCCCTCTTTCGATTAGTTGTATTGCCGTGCCGTTCTTAATGTGCGTTGATGTAACTTGAATCACGCGCCAGCCATCAAGCGCGGCCTCGTTACTCTTTTCGCAATCCCTTTCACGGCCCTTCGCCGATGTATGGGCACCCCTGCCACCAAGCCATATTCCGCCCTGTACTTCGACAGCCAGCTTCACGCTAGGCCACGCAAAATCGAACCTCCATCTGCGTGTTGCATGAAATTTGAACTCCCGTTCCATGCCCCCAAGGAAGCCGGCGTCCTTAATCATCAGATACATCTCAAGCTCAAGATGTGAGGCAAACTTTCCGTCGCTTATACGTGTTTTTGATCTACTTCCAGTCATGCACGACACAGAACAAAATGTCCCGGCACCAACGCCTCGCGCCAACTCGAACGGCTTGCAATCCGCATACGCAGCCGGCGAGCACTTCAGCGCATTGCTGTGGATGCGGCAGCGCAGCACGTTGTCCGCGCCGTCCATCGCGTGCACGCAGTCGCCGCAGTTGAGGTCAGGCGGGTTCACACAGCCGCCTTGTTAATGTTGGTTCTCAACACGTCCGCCCATGTCATTCCTTATCAGATGAGCTGCCATCGCCGAAGATGGGCTTGTGCCGGTGCAGCGATACCTGCACGTCTGGTCAGACGCGGAACGTGCGAGGCGGATAAAAAAACCCGCCAGCGGGCCGCTGGGAACACTGGCGGGTGAAAGTGATGGCATCAAGCGGCCTTCTTCTCAATCGGGTACAGGTCAGGACGCAGTTCGTGCCGCGTCACCTTGCCGTCCGTCGCGGCCTCAATCGTGAGCACACGCTCCGCAGGTATCCGTGTGCGACCCGTAACCCAATGGCTCACAAGGCCTTGCGACACACCGATCGCCTGTGCAAATGCGTCCTGGCTGGTGTTCTTCAGGTACTGCTCTAGCTTCATTGAAAATCCAGAAAGGAAAGTTCTGTGCTGAATAATATCATTGCTATTCCTTCTGTCAATAACTTTGTTATTGGCGCGCGCAACGCGGCAGCGCCATCCATTGCCACGTCAACCACAAGACCGGGCAATACCACTGTCATTAAGTAGGTAGCCACTGTAATTAAGTAGGTAGCTACCCAGCACTAAGTAGGGAGCTACCCGGCACTAGGCCCGCTTCGGCGGGTTTTTTTTCGCCCCATGAAATAAATAATAACAAAGGTATTGACATAAACATTAGTATTGATATTATTCACCCATCGCAGCAACACATCGCAGCGTGCCAGGCGAAGCAGCGAGTCCGAGCGACCGCGGGGCAAGCCCTCTTACCTGGCGCAGTACTGAATTCAAAGCGTCATAACCAAACACGAAAGGAAGACCGTGAGCAAACCTGAAGTTATCAAGATTGACGATGTTGAGTACGTGCGCCGGGACTCGTCTACTGAAGGCGAAATCAAGATCGCCGTGTTGGATCGTGGATTTGTCTATATCGGGCAAGTTGATATGACCGATCCAGACATGCTGATCCTGCGCAATGCCAAAAATATCCGCGTGTGGGGAACGTCGAAAGGGTTGGGTGAATTGGTTGGTGGCCCTCTGTCAGGAACCAAGCTTGATTCTGTAGGAACCGTTCGCGCCCCATTCCGTGCGCTTATTTCGCTGATTGATGTGGAGCAATCCGAGTGGAAGCTTATCTGACACTTGACGGCGACGGCTACGGCGACGGCTACGGCTCCGGCTACGGCTCCGGCTACGGCGACGGCTACGGCTACGGCTCCGGCTCCGGCTCCGGCTACGGCTACGGCTAAATAAACAAGTAACTGACCCCGAGCGGGCAGCGCCACAAGTGGCTTCGAGCCAGACGAACAAACAGGAGGATGCGAAATGAACCCAATGCCGTGCTGGACCGACAGCGCCGAAGACCGATTCCCGGCTGAAGACGCCGCCGAAGAAAGCCTGCTGACCATCGCCGAGCAGCGCATTCAATGGCTGTGTGACGAATGGAAGACGGCCATCAATGACGGAACCTACGACGCCTGGCGCGATGTCAGCATGATGATCTACGGCGCTTCTCAGGCTCTCAACTATTTCAGCGACAACCAGACGATGCGGACGGACTTGCATGTGCTGGGAGGCATCGCGTTAGCTCATGGAATAGAGCAGATGAGGCTCTTCGTCAACTGCGAGGTGAAATGATGAAACTCACAAAGATTTACACCTATTGGGACACATTGGATGGCGCGTTAAGCGAGCCGATGCTGTTCGTCACCACACATAACTACACGCGCGACAGTGGATTTGGTCGGCAAGAGCATGAGGTTGACATTGACGTGGCCGTACCCGGCAAAGCCGATGCTGTAGATGCCATTGTTAAAGACCTAAAGGAAAAGCAGGCAGAGCACCGGGCCAGCATTGCGCTCCTAGATGACCGTATCAACTCTTTGCTGTGCCTTGAACACAAGGAGGTCGCATGAACATCAGACAACGCCGCGCTTTTGACCGCAACGACCTGCTGAACGAGGCATACCGGCAGCTTGCCGAAACCAGCAACCGCATGGACTGGATTGTGGTTGGCCTGTGCGCGCTGATGCTGATTTTGTTGGGAGTGCTGAAATGAGCTATCTCACCACGATCATCGAAGACCGCTGGAACGAGGCCGTTGCCAACCCGTCCATTCCGCGCTGGAAAACGCTTGCCGGACTTGCCGCACAGGTTGCCGATTCGATCGAATACAGCGACCCGAACAACATCATGGTCGTCACGCACCGAGCAATTTATCAGGAAGCATATTCCCGGATGCTGGCGATGGAGCCGAAGGAGATAGCAGCATGAAAGCAATCATTGATAACCGGCCATTTCCGGTCTGCATCCTTCGCAGCGGCGACCCGGCCCGTGACCACTCGCCAACCGACGTGGCCGAGACGTTCAAACGAAACATGCCGCCGATCCAGTACCGACCTGACGATTACGATTTGACCGAGCGCAGCGCGTGGCTCGATCTTCCGGGGGAATTCGCATGAACCTTAATTTACTGCAACGCATCAATGAAGTCCGCAAGGCCATCGGCTACATCCAGAAGGACAAGTCTGTGTCCACTGGCGGTGGGTCTTATAAGGCCGTCACCCATGACGCCGTTACCGCTCTGCTGCGCGAGCATATGGTCGCGCATGGCATCGTGTCGTGGCCGTCTCTGGTGGAAAGCAACGCGCAGCCGTTTGAGGTAAACGCCGAAGGCGTAAAGGCAAAACAGTTCAGGTATGAGGCCACCTACGATTTCACTTTCTGCAACGTCGAAGACCGCAACGACTCGCTGGTTATCCGCATCCAGGCTCACGCGATGGACAACGCCGACAAAGCACCCGGCAAGGCGCTGTCCTACGCGATGAAGTATGCCCTGCTCAAGCTGTTTTCACTGGAAACCGGCGAGGACGATGAAAGCCGATACAACCCGGAAGGACTGGACGATGACGACCTCGCAGAGCACATGAAGGCTATCAGCGAGGCCGGTGACGAACTCACCTTAAAGAAAGCGTTTGCTGTCGCGTTCAAGGCTGCTGACGCGGCCAAGGACAAGCAGGCATCCAAATTCATCATCAAGGCCAAGGACCGCCGCAAGGCGGAACTGGCGAAGGAGGCAGCATGATCGAACAAGGCACAGAGGCATGGTTTGCGCAGCGTCTCGGCAAATTGACAGCCTCGCGCATGGCTGACGTTCTCGCAACTACTAAGAGCGGGCCGAGCGCCAGCCGCAAGAACTACCTGGCGCAACTGGTGGCAGAACGGCTCACCGGGCAGGCTGCGGAATCGTTCAGCAATGCGGCGATGGCGTGGGGGACTTCAAACGAGCCTATCGCCAGGGCTGAATACGAGATCATCACAGGGGAATTTGTAGATCAGGTCGCGTTCATCGACCACCCGTACATTGAGTGGTGCGGCGCATCGCCGGATGGAATGCCTCTGGATGATGGGCTGGTCGAGATCAAATGCCCCAATACGGCAACGCACATCGACTACCTGCTAGGACAGAAACCGCCGTCCAAATACATCCCGCAAATGCTGCTGCAACTGGCTTGCACGGAGAGAGCTTGGTGCGACTTTGTTTCATACGATCCGCGTATGCCGGAAGAACACAGGTTGTTCGTGGTCAGGTTCGAACCGAAGCAGTCTGAAATTGATGCGGTCGAGCAGGCAGCAATCGAGTTCCTAGCCGAAGTTCAGGACACCATAGACCGGCTTAACAACATCCACCACAACGAACGAAAGGCAGCATAACCATGGCCTCCGTAAACAAAGCAATCATCGTCGGCAACCTGGGCCGCGATCCAGAAATGCGCTACCTGCCCAGCGGCGAGGCCGTCGCCAATTTGGCCGTGGCCACCACCGATAAATACAAGGACAAATCCGGCCAGCTGGTCGAGGCCACGGAATGGCATAGGGTTTCATTCTTCGGCCGTCTCGGGGAGGTCTGCGGCGAATACCTGAAAAAAGGATCGCAGGTTTACGTTGAAGGCTCGATCCGCACCCGGAAATATACGGACAAGGAAGGCGTGGAGAAGTACGCCACAGAGATCCGTGGCGACCGCATGCAGATGCTCGGTGGCAAGGGAAGCAACGACAACAGCAGCGACCAGCGACCGACCACGCAGCGTCAGGCACATCAGCCAGCGTCAGGCGGCAACGGATTCGACGACATGGACGATGACATCCCGTTCTAGTCCCCACATGAAACCCAAGGTAACAGCCCGCTCCACCAATACCCCTCCATTATCCGGAGCGGAGGCATTCGCCCGGCTGCTGGTGGCTGCGATGGCGAAGAAGCCGGAGTTGAAGGTGGTCGAGGCGAAGAAGCAGCGCGGGATCACTTTGCCGGCGTCGGCAAACAGATAGCCGAGAGACTAACGCAGAGCTGTGCGGCGGCCCGTCAGGGCCGTCCGAACGAGCGCCGGGTTAGATGCTGGAGATTGATATGGGAACGATGGACAGACTTTTTGACGGCGCAGACCACGACTACTACCCAGCGTGGGTGTGCTCATCGTGCGGCGCGAAGTACGGCCGCAGGCGCTGCGGGATAGCAACTTGGCACGGAGGCACATGCGGTATTTGTGGCATTGAGGCCAGCGTGACCGAGCCGCGAGATTTTGGGCACCTGAAACCCGGCTGGCGAGATCAGTACGAGCAGGAGGCATCTAACGCTTGAATTGAGCCGACGCCGCTTGCGGCGGTCGGCTCGAATGAAATGTTGTGCCCCTGGAGACTGAGAAGACCGATGACCGTAGCCGTGTTATTTGCCAGAGCAGACAGCAACTATAAGGAGCTGGATTGCGATGTGTGGGACGAGGAACGCGATGCCCGGCGCTGGCCGGGTGGCGCACCAGTTGTGGCGCACCCACCGTGCAGGGCTTGGGGAAGACTGCGGACTTTTGCGAGGCCGCGACCCGACGAGAAAGACATGGCCCGCTGGGCAGTTGAGCAGGTGAGGAAGTGGGGCGGTGTTTTGGAGCACCCAGCAGGATCGACGCTGTGGGCCGACCAGGGGCTGCCGCTGCCCGGAAAGCGCGACGAGCACGGCGGCTGGACGCTGCCGATTGCGCAGATGTGGTGGGGCCACCGGGCAGAGAAGAAGACCTGGCTTTACATTTGCGGCACCGAGCCGCGAGAAGTGCCGCAGATGCCATTGCGGCTAGGAGAGGCGACCCATGTAGTGCAGAGCCGGAAGCGGCACGACTACAGGCCGCACATTACGAAGGCAGAGCGGGAACACACGCCCCCCGAGCTGGCGCGCTGGCTGGTAGAGCTGGCGCACCGCTGTAAGGGGCACAACGCCGCCCGTGAGGGGCCGGCTTCAGCCGGTCCGCTCGACGGGCTGGTTGGAGGGCTACGCGGAAATGCCGACCTTGATGCGGAATAGTTCCCAAAACGCCGGGTGCATTCGCCGGTCTCCGGCCTCCCACTGCTGCCAGGTGCGGCAGGTGGTGTGCACCAGCGCGCCGGCCGCCGTTTGCGAGAGGCCCGCTGCCTCTCTGGCGGCACGGATTTCCTTCGGCATTGGATTTGACGAGGGGCCTTTCGGCCCCCGGTTTGGATGGTTTGGCATTTCAGAAATCGGTGCGGGTGGTCCACTTGTGGCCCGTGAAGATGGAGCACTCGTCTTGGCGGATCGGCTGTCCATCCTCGTAGATCGTGAGGGTGCCTTCGCCGTACAACTCGCCACGGACGTATTCGCGGCCGGCAATGACTGCGGCCCGGACGGACTTGGCGGGGCGGGAACCGTTGAGGAAGCTGCTGTTGTTCTTGGCGGACCAGGTGATCTTGCTCATTTTCATCTCCAGCCCCTGTTTCCCGAGGCGCGGTTGTCGTGTATCGACGATTCAGATAATACGCGCAGTGCGCGTGAATGCAACGAAGTAATTTTTATAGGCGGACGGCATGGCGCTTATGGTGCCAAGCCCTCCAACGCCCCGGCTCAGGCGCCCGCAAAAGCGGCGCACGATGCCGGAAATTGAGACGAAACCAGCCCGCTTTTGCGGGTCGCACTGGAGCCGGTTGTTATGCCACACCCACTGCACACGGTAACGATCAACACCCTCGCCGACATGGAGGCTTGCTGCCGCCGCTGGCGAGAACTCGGAGCCACCGACGAAACAAAGGTGGTGATTGAAAACAACTTCACCCTGGACGTGACCGGGACTTTGCAAGAGCACCACAGCAGCGGCCAGCTAACCATTACGCTGGACCAGTTTCCGGCATAACGCAGAAGTAACCGGCGTGCCCGGCTTTTCGGGCACGTCCGGTTGACTGCCGGGTTAGGCAACAAACACTAGGAGAAAGACATGGCATCACAACTGATTGGAACTACCGAAACCGGCTGGTTTAACCCTGGCGTGAACCCGCCGCCGTTCGACATGAAGCTGCTGCTGATGGTGGCAGGCTCACGCTCAGAGGATTGCGGCAGGACGTTTGAACCCTACACGGTGGTGATGACAGCCTACGTGCAGCAGCAAGGGCCGGGCGATGAATACGACGATGAACCGGCCTTTGACGAATACATGGCCGGCGACCAAACCGATTTTCTCGACTTCCAGTTCAACCTGAAAGATGAGGACGGCGAAGTGCTGGATTGGTACAGCGACAGCATTGTGGCATGGGCCTACTACCCGCTCGGTATCGCGCAGACGGCGGTGAATGTCGAGCGCGAACGGCAGGCGGCATTGGTGCCTAACGCTGAGTTGAGGGGCGCGGAGCCGGTAGGCGGAGCGTCCCTCTCGAACGCCGTGTTCGGCGCGGAGGATTGAACATGAACGCAGAACGAAAAATTGCCCACGAACTGGCCGAAAAGATGGCCGACGACCGGGCGCACCGAATAGCCAGTATGGCGGCGGAAGAACTGATCCGCTGCGAAGGCGAGGCCACCAGCGGAATCGACGAGTTTGCGATACCGCAATGCCAGGCCGATGACCACATGCGCGACTGCATTGCGCACCTGTGCTGGCATGGCGAGGCGGTGATCCACGAAACCGACGACGGATACATCGTCGTCAACCTCGGCGATTACACGCTGGATTCTCTGGCATGACGCCGAACGCTTAGTGGAGGGGCGCCGCTTCAGCGGCGTCCCTCTCGCACGCCGTGTTCGGCGGCACTGTAACCACAGGAGGCAACATGGAAAATGTTTTGGATGTGCGAGGCGGCGCGACACTGCGACAGATACGGGAGATGGCCGGCAGAGCAATGCTGGATGGCCCGCACGACTATGCAACCGAGGAACTGGAGGGGCCATTGCTTGATTTGGCTGTAGCAAAGGCCGTTGGACTCGGCGCAGTGATCCACAAGGTGGACAACGCGATAGCGCCGTTTTTCGAGTGCTGCGTGTTGAACGAGTGCGGACGGTTGCAATACCAGTACATCCCCTCGCGCGATTGGTACCAGGGCGGCAGACTGGTGGAGGAACACAGAATCAGCCTCACCGAACGCGGCGACAAGTGGGCGGCAGACGTGCGGGGTGGATGGGTGATTGAGGCCGCCACCCCGCTACTGGCGGCGATGCGCACACTTGTGGCCCGGAAGCTCGGCGCTACGGTGCGCATGTGACGCCGAACGCTTGCGGTGAGCCTGGCCACGATTAACCAACACAAGACCAGCGCCGCTCGCGGGCCTTGGCTCGACCGGATTGTTGGGCGCAACTGTCAAGGATTCCTTGACACATGAAGGATGAAACCATGCAGCAAGCAAATTTATTCGATAGCACTCGGCATGACCCTAGAGAAGCGCCAGCGGGATATTACGCCGCTCTCAAGGCCGAAGCGAAACCGAAGGACGGCAGCAACATTTGCCGCGCCTGCGACTGGCGCCATGAATGCCAGCGGCCTGACACCGATTTTTCTACGCCAGGACACAGGTGCATGGCATGGGCTCGTAACGACGCCAGTAGCGTGCTGTTCAGGCGCGCGGTGCCCAACGACTAAGGTAACGCGCCGCGCTTCAGCGCGGTAGCTGTTGACCGCCGTGTTATGCCGGTTTTTGACTAGGAGAACGATAGTGCGAATTTGGATTGACACTGAATTTAACGAATACCATGGGGCCCTGATTTCAATGGCGCTTGTGGCAGAAGATGGGCGCGAGTGGTACGGGGTTCGGTTCTGCGATGACCCTGGATGGTGGGTGCGTGAGCATGTGATCCCGCAACTACTGCAACAACCGGAGCGGGATGCAGATTTGCGCACCGGACTGGCCGAGTTTCTTGGGCAGTTTGATGCCGTGCATATCGTCTCGGACTGGCCGGGCGACATTGCGCACTTTTGCAACTTTTTGGAATATGCGCCTGGCGACAGAATCGGCCCGGACACGATGACCTTTGAGGTACGCCGCGATTTGCCGGACACGGCGACGACCTCAGCCATTCCCCACAATGCCCTTGAAGATGCTCGGGCGTTGGCGAAGGCTGACGCTCGCGGAGCGTCCCGCCTTAAGCGTTTTTTTGGGCACTGGCCCGGAGAGGAAACACGATGAAAGATGCTGACTTGAAAGGACAACAAATGACCGACATGATGGACAACTGGAAGCAAAAGGAATTGTGGACGCGGCGCGCCAATGATTTTCGCGTTGAGGTAAGCCACCACACGGAACCGCTCTGCTCATACACAAACGAGGGGCCGAACCGCTGGTGCGTGTATGCCTACATTTACCCGACGCACCCGCACTTTGCGAAGTTTGAGGGGGACAGGATGTGGCAGGACGCCGCCACGGAGCTGCCACTGCACGGCGGGCCGAGCATTCTGCGGTGGCACCGTGACGCCAACTGCAACCCTACGAGCGTTCAGGTTGGGGCGGACTACCACCACGACGGCGACGACGGATATACGCACTGCGACGACGCAGGACAGGCTTACTCGGTTTTTCGAGACGCTGACGAGCTATATGCGTGGTTGGAAGCATCTAACGCAGAGGTGAGCGAGGGCTAGAATGAACGATAGCAAAGACCACAAAGCCGCTGCCGAGCCTCCGCTCGACTGCAATTTTGGGCGGCAGGTTGAATGCCCCTGTTGCCGCAAGAAGTGGGACGAAACCTCAGAGCAGCACGCCAGCATTTTGCTGTTTGGCGAGTGCTTTGTCTGCCGGTTTATGCCGGATAGCAGGGGGAGCCGCTCAGGAACACAGGATGACATTGACGCCATACAGGCGAAGCGGCGGAAGTTGCTCGGGTTGCCGCCCAAACGCCGAGGTAACAAGCCGCCCGCCCACGGGCGATTGATTAACGAAGACGCTTGCGGGCGGTCTTGTTGACCGCCGTGTTAGCTACGGAGGTGACGGTATGACAGATACATTCTATTGCGGCGGTTGCGGAAAGCACAAACCAATGGATCTACTAAGCAGAACAACGCAAAGCGGGCGGAAGGTTTGTCGATCTTGTGACGCAGCTAGAGAGGCGCGCGAGGCAAAAAGAAAAAAGCCATCCACCTACTACAAAACCAACCCAAACGCGACAGGGCTTGATGACGAGAAACACGCAAAGAAAAAGCAAGCCAAGAACTACATCAAAGGCAGACTGCCTAGTTTTATGAGTAGCTAACGCATAAGGTAACGCGCCGCGCTTCAGCGCGTCCCGCTTGAGCGATTTGTTAGGGCTGATTTAACAAAGGAGAAAGCAATGTTTTTGATTTTGACGGCGATAGTTGTGGCGGCGGTAATTGCGGCGGTGATGTTGTGGTACTCAGATGAAAATTACAGCGGCTTAGGGACACTAGCCGGGATGTTTGGTTTTATTTTTGCGGTGGGCGCCGGACTGTCTGCCGTAGTGTATGCGTTTGCGGGGTGGAGTTGGTTTGCGGCAGACCACAAGGCGCAGATTATTAACCGCGAGTACGGCACCAACTACACCCAAGCCGAAGTGTTTTGGGCGAGCGACGTGATTGACACGGTGCGCCAGCTTGACCGGAAGCGTTATGAGATAAACGGCGACCTCGTGCGTGGGCAGGAAGCAAAGCCCTAACGGCTGAGTTCATGCGGGCCGCGAAGCGGCCTCGCATGCAACGAATTGTTATGTGGCGCTCCGATGAACGGTAGTTGCGTGACGTGTCACGATAAGCTAGCATTCCAATGCGCGCCAATGCGCTAGGAGAAACGCAATGAAGAAGCAAGTGAAGTTCCTGACCGTGACGCTGGCGATTGAAACCGACTCCGAGGATATGGATGCCATTGAAGCCGCTGTGTGTTCCAACCTTGCGGATTTGTCTATTGACTACGACTGCGAGGAGGACGACTTGGATAGCGACGGGGTGCGCCGCGTGGTGGTAGAGGGCCGCATTGCGATTGCCAGCACGGAACATTGCAAAGTGGATTCCGGCGTAAGCAGCGAATTTCAGCACCCAGGCGCAGGCGCAAAGTCGCGGGAGTTTGAGGGGCGCACGTTTGTCTACGGCTAAGACAGCGCGAGAGCGCAAGGCCGATGAACGCGCCCGGCACAAGGAGGCCGGGCGAGTCCCGGTCACGGTTCACGTACAGCCTCAGTGGCGGGATGAGGTGAGGGACTTGGAGGCGCGATTGCAGCGCCGCGAAAAGCGACGTGGCCGCAAAGCCACATAACTAGAATTATACGACACGTCGCATAACCCGTTTAGCGCGACATGTCCGATAACCTAGATCAAGCCCGCCGCCGATGCGGCGCTGGGCGTCGTTGGACATATCGGCGCGGTCTTTACTTGATCTGAGGTAACAGGCGGCAGGCATCCGCCCATATTAGCAGTTACGAATTGAACGCCACCACTGCCGCGTGATAGTTCGCCACCAGGTCAGGCGGATACCCTGCCTCATCCAGCGCCGCCCTGAATATCTTGTGGGCAACATGGGCGGGAACCGGGGGATTAGGCCCACGGCGCAAGTAGTCATGAAGCACGCCCTGCTTGAACCCCTGGAAGACCCCGCGCCCGAAGTAGCGCAGGAACAGGGCCTGGCCAACAAACGGCACGGCGGCAATCGCTGCCGGAATGCTCGCCCCGTCTGTTCGAAAATGGCGCGGGACCACATAGGTTTCCCCGGTCAGCGGGCACTCGTAGACCAGCTCGGACAACGTGATCCAGGGGAAGATGCTGCGGTCGTCGAGAAACCGCACGTCGAGCATCGTCTGGAACGGCATCAGTCAAAAGCCAGCACATAGGCGGCAATGATCGCCGCCCATATCACGGCTGTAATCAGGATGCCGGCGCGCATTATTTTGCAGCGCGCAGGGTTGCCAGGCCGGCGCCGATCAGCGCGGAATTGACCGCCTCGGCCAGCGTGGCATCGCCAGTCATGAATGCGACAACAGCGGCCACGACAGCGCCAACGGCGACGATATAGGTTTTCTTTCCTTGCAACATGGTCATGCTCCTTTACAGTTGAGTGAAAACGACTTTCCCGCCAACACGGCGAGCCTTCAGGTACTGCCCCCGGTTATGGGCATTCGCCTTGTGTGAGACGTGAACCCAATCGCCGAATTCGTCTATTACTTGGTCTACCGGCAGATAAAGTTTCTTGATGACGGCAATCACATCAGCAACAGGTACGCCGGGAACAATGATGTCGGCCGCTTCGCCACGGCAATGCTGACTGCGGCTCGACCCGCCGACGCGCCGGTTCACGCTCACTGAACGGAATCCGCTGCTGACCACAATGGGCCGCTTCAGGCGCAGGCGTAGCGGCTCCAGGATGGTCGCGCATAGGGAACGCAGCGAGGCGAGTTGATCGGCGTTCGGAATGTTCTTCAGTCCATCGCGCACGGCGGTTTGGCTGACGGTCATTTCGTGAATGGTGAAGTGTTCGGTCAGTTTCATGGCGCGCTCCTAGCGGTTGAACAGCCGCTGAATCAGCAGTTCCAGACCGGAGTTGCCGAGGCTGGCCAGCATCGCCGCGATGCCGAGCTGCGCGATGAACGGTAGGCCGGGGAACAGCGCCAGCACCGAGCCCGCCACCAGCGCCAGGCCGCCGGTGGTAATGCAACGGCCGAGCGCGATCTTGAGCGTGATCGGCTCTTTGGCCTGCAGCATCTGGCCGATGGCGATGAGCATCCCGATTATCGAAAACGCCAGCGCCTGAAAAATGGTGTCCCACCAACTGGCTACAACAGAAAATCTCTCCGGCATGTTCGCCTCCCCGTTTATTGAATGATCCCGTTCTTCCCTTCGTCCGGCTCGATGTTCTTCTCGCAGTGGCGCGAGTCGATCCTGCTCAAGAGCCGGCATATAGCGCGGCATAGGACGCAGCGGCTGGACGCTTTCCCCAGGCGCGACGAAAGGGTCTCGTCCGGATCGCCGAAAGCCAGGGTATTGAGCAACTGGTCGACGGCAACGAATCATCGCCACACCCATCTACTGGAGCGCAACTGGCGTGGTCAATGCCTGATTCACAGCCAGCTCAAACCTCTGGTTGTACGTTGAATTCGTCGTGCTGTTTCTTATCCAGAGCTCAATCGTGTCGTTTGCAGAAAACGTGATGTTTTCAGACCAGCTCACGAACGTTCCGCTGGAGGTCGTCCGTTCCGTTCCAACCGCAACCCCATTTTTGTAAATTCGTCCGTATGCGGTCCCGCCAACCGTGCGCAGGTCGAACGTCACCTGAACCACGCCGCCATTCGGCATCTGGATTTTTTTAGCCAGCGTGTAGGTCGAGCTGGCCATCGTGAACAACGACTGGCTCGCTGCAATCACGTTCACACTCGCAATCGTCACAGTGAGATTCTTGACGTTGCAGTACGTCGGGCTGTCAGGCGTCGCAGCAACGACCGTGATCGTGTCACCAATCGCTGCGCTGAATGATCGGCTCAATGTGTAGTAGGTTGGGTGGACCTGCGTGAGAACGTAGGCACCACCCTGAATCGCCCCGTTCTTCTTGATCGAAACGTCCAGTCCGACTGCGGTAAATCCAGATGCATAGGCAAGATCGACGTTGACCGTGATCGTCCCGTTTGCGGTGCAGGTCCACGACTTCAGCGTGACCGTGTCGAATTGCCCGACATAGATGTTCGACGCCTGCGGAAGATCACTGTGGAGCGTGCCACCTGCGGTGTACGTGGTGTTGTTGATGATGTTGCCCTTCACCGACAGATTAAGGCCATCCCAGCTCATGTAGGCTGCATTGGGATCGCCGATGCTGAACTTGTACTGGCCGCCCGAATACCCGAGAAACCACCCTGTTCCAGTCAGGAATTCGGTCGCTCCGCCCTTGATCGCACCGCCCGCGCTGAACGTGATGCCGCCGCTGGTCACCGTCGCGCCGGCCTCGACGGCGCCCACGGTGTTGTCGGCATTGGCCGGCGGCTTGGTGCCAGTAACATCCGCATAGTCCACCACCGCGCCGCCGGCGGTGCCGGAAACGCCAGCCGTTGCGCCGGCCGGGTTGTATCCGGACAGGTTTCCGGTGGTGTCCACCGCGCGTACCCAGTAGTACCGGATCGCGCCGGGAGCGAGGCCGCTGCGGGTGAAGAAGTTGGCAGCCACGTCAGCGACCTTGGCGGCCAGCGCGCGGTCGTTGCTGCTCGCCTCCCAGACCTCGATGTGGTCGAGGTCGTTGTCGATCGGGTTGGTCCAGGTGAGTTTGACGCCGCCGGTGACGGTTTCGCTGGCCAGCGCCGATGGATCGCCGGGCGGCGTGTCCTTGCCGGTGGCGGCGATGCTGCCGCTGACGTAGGGGCTGACGGCGCCGTAGGCGTTGACGGCGCGCAGGCGCACGTCGTAGGTGGCTTCCTTGGCCGGCGAGATCAGCGCGCGGGTGAGCACGGGCGATAGCACGGTGCTGGTATAGGTGGCGTCGGTGGAAAGCTTCCACTCGAACTGGTAGCCGGTGACGAAGGCGTCGGCCGAGGCCGTCCACGCGGCGGCGATCTGCACCGTGACGGTGCCGTCGGCGTTGACAAAGGCCTGGTCGCTGCCGCTGTCGAGCACCAGCGAGGTCGGCGCGGCGACGGTGATCAGGCTCGGCAGCGTGGTGTCCGGCGCGGCGTCGACCACGGTGGCGTCGGTATCGCTCCAGCCGTAGCTGGCGGCGGACTCTTCCTGCAGCGCGAGATCGACGCCGCCGTCTGGCGTCATCTGCCAGGTCATCACGCGGAACACCTTGGACGCCCAGCCGAGCTGGGCGATGGAGAGGCTCACTGTGGCCCACGCAGCCAGCTCCAGCGCGCGGAACTTGCACGGAAGCTGCACGGTGATGCCCTGACGCGATTTCTCCAGGTGGATCTTCGCGATGCGCTGCGCGCGGATCTGGTTCGCCACCATCGGCAGGTCGATGTCGCGGAAGATCTGCGCGCCGTCCTGCGTCTGGTAGGTGGCGCTGACGATGGGCGGGAAGTCGGTCGGCTGCCAGAACTTCCACGGTTCGACGTAGACCCCGCGCACGGCGTTGAACAGGTCCTTGCGCGGGGTCTTCGCCTGCACCGCCATCGCGCCGCGCAGGTCATCCTCGTCGAGGCTGAACGCGGGCGCGGTGTAGGCGCCGGCATGGACGCGGTATTTGCCCTGCACCCAGGTGACGGCGCCGGCCATGGCGGTGAGGATGGCCTGGACGTTGTCGCGCGGTGTGCGGTCGGAAACGAGGATGCCGTTGGCGGTGTAGCGGCTCTGGTCGTGGTGCACCAGCTGGTGCGTGCCGCTACCTGCAGTGGTGAGATCGATGGCGATGCGGTCACGCGCGTTGGCCGCGGTGGTGGCCAGCTGGCAGGTGGTGGCAGAGGTGCGGATCAGGTAATAGGTGGTGGCCACGGCGAGCGGCGCCGGCAGCGCGCCGCTGGTGGTGAGGCGCACGCCGTCTCCGTTGTCGAACCTGAGTTCGGTGGCGGCAATCGTGAGCGTGTTGGCCGCGGCATCGAAGGTGCAGGCTGCGCCGGTGGCGGTGACTGCCACGCGCTCGTCGCATACGTTCGCGGCGGCGGCGGCGTAGGTCTCGTCGATCTCGGCGGCATCGGCAAGCAGGCCCAGCGGGTTCAGCAGGTAGTCACGCGCGATCAGCGCGGCGTTGTCGGTCCAGCGGGTGGCGGCGTCGCGCGGGTCGTATACCTTCTTACCGCGCACCTGCGCCTTGATGTTGGGCAGGCCACCAGCATAGACATCGTAGCTATGCTTGAGGCGCACATACAGGTAGGCCACGCCCTGGCAGCGGTGGTTCGCCGTCCAGATGCCGCCGGACTCGGATACCAGATCGGCGTCGGCCGTCTGCGTGCTGGTGCCGAGATAGATTTTGATGCGGGCATAGCCGGCAAACCGGCCGGTGGTGACGTTGCCGGCGCCGTCGAGCACGCCGACCTCGACATCGTTGAAGTAGATTTTCTCGACGCCGTCGATCTCGTGTCCAGCGAGCGCCACCACCAGGTGCAGGTATTCCTTGCTGGCGCCAGAGGTGTGGGCGAACAGCAGCGGGCCTGAGGTGACGGCGCGGCCGTAGATGAGGTTGCGCGCGGCGATCGCGCTGCGCACCACCACCTGCTGCTCGCGCGTCTGCGCGGCGTAGCCGCTGCCGCTCTTGGGCCGGTTGAGCTTGCCGACCAGAGCCGAGATCGCAAAGTTGAGGGCGAGCTTGCCGAGGAATGCGCCGATTCCGCCAACCGACCCAAAGAAGACAGCGACGCCGGCGGCGATGAAGTTGAATGCGGCGACGACGGCCGCGACGACTGGCGGCATGTCACACGCTCCAACACATGGCGCACTGATCGAGCGGCACCAGGGTAATGCCGCGCGGCGCGGCGAATGCGGCCATCACCCCGAGGCATACGCCGAGCGCGTCCATCTCACCCTCAGCGCGACGCAGCACCACGTCGCCGCGCTGCGCGTACAGAGGTGCGCGCGGGACGCCGAGCACGTGGCTCACGTAGGCTTCGAGCCCGCCTTCCGCCTGCAGCAGCGCGAGCGCTTCGCCCTCGCTGGAATAACGGCCGCGCAGCGGCGCGGCGCCGTCGAAGCCGGTCATCACGCGCACTGCGTCGGCGGCGAACAGGCAGCAGTCGAAGCGCCCCCACGCGAAGCGCTCGCCGGCCACCAGCTCGACGTACTCGTGCAGCCGCTCGGGCCAGTCCTGCACGCGGGTCAGCCCCATACCAGTTCCTTTTCGACCATCTGCTCGACGAAGCTCATGCCGTCGTCGCCGGGGTAATCCAGCTTCTGGTCGGCGGAGTTGAAGCGGCGGATGCGGGGCCGGTCCCAGTCCGCGAGGCGGGATTCGGCGGTGTAGGTGATGGTGGCGGTGGCGCCCAGCTCGATGCTCATGGTGTCGCCGCGGCCGGAGAACACCAGCACCGGGTCGACGATGGGCTGCTGGTCGTCCGGGTCGACCGGCGCCACCCATACCTTGACCGAGCGCCCCTGGTAGTGCTCGCCCAGCGCGGTCGACACCATCGCGGTAGGGATGCCGGAGAGCTGCATGGTGATGCCCTTGGCCTCAAGGTCGGTGGTCTCCGCCAGCGCGGAAATCTGGCCGAGGTCGCCGAGGCCGAGCCAGGTCTTGCTGTCCCACCCGACGGTGATGTTGGCGTTGCAGACGCGCACGAAGCCGGACTGGAAATCCAGCTCGACCAGCACCATGAAGGTGGCGTGGCCGGCGTTGATGGCATCGCGGATCGCGGTGGTGACGGTCTTGCTCACGCGAACACCTCCACGCCTTCCAGCGTGAACGCGCGCTTGTAGAACGATTCGAAGCGCAGCGACTGCTTGTCCTCGGCCAGGCGGAAGGTTGCGCCTGGATCGCTGGTGACGATGGCCGCTGCATCGGCAGGACTGGCGCGCAGTGGCGGCTCGAACGCCACGGCCGCGGTGCCAGTGCCGCTGCTGGTCACGTCGGCGGTAACGAGCTTGAGCTCGCCGTTGACCTCGAAAAAATCGCCCGCCTTCAGCACCAGCGTGGAAACTGGCCAGCCCGAGGTGTTGAGCGAAATGCCGGTCTGCCCGGCACCGGCCACCACCGGCGCGCCACAGATCGGAAGAGCGTCGTGTAGGGAAAGAGTGTAGATCTCGGTGGT
>ERZ761609.644-NODE-644-length-38279-cov-10.194878_pt1 | contig 38279 bp, 29 predicted proteins | sample MGYA00511163_ERZ761609 | MGnify/ENA primary metagenome ERZ761609 (study PRJEB28899, sample SAMN02445070) | bioreactor sludge metagenome | biome: EBPR sludge | place: Australia: Brisbane, Thorneside Wastewater Treatment Plant | collected 2011-12-16 ...
ATGCGTGGAGCAATGTGACCCTGCAGGCCGCAACACTATCGGGCGGCACTGCTCCGACTCCAACTCCAATGGTGCCCCTTTGGGTGGATCGTTTCAGGTAAGTACGATCACTGCGATTAATCAGTTCGTCGCAAAAGCCACAGTCGATAGCAACGGCAATTTCGTGATAGTTTGGGAAAGTGAAGGGATGGATGGTAGTTCGTATGGTATCTCGTGTCGTCGTTACAGTTCTAACGGGACACCACTGAGCGGTGAATGTCGGGGGAATTCCACTGCTGCAGTTAGTCAATTCGATCCCTTTGTGGCAACTGGGACAGACGGTAGATTTATTGTGACCTGGACGAGCGATCTACTAGACGGAAGCGGTAGTGGCGTCTACGCCCAGCGTTTTGAAGCCACCGGAACGCCGCAGGGTGGGGAATTTAGGGTCAACACGTTCACGTCCGATAATCAGGGGAGATCTCGTGTTTGGGTCGACTCATTTGGCAATTTTATTGTTGCCTGGGAGAGTCGCGGACAGGACGCAAGTGGATACGGTGTCTACGCTCAACGGTTTGACACAAATGGAGCTCCCGTGGGTAGTGAATTTCGAATTAACAGCACGGTAACTGGCGATCAGCTTTGGGCTGCTTTGGGCGGAGATGCGTCAGGCAACTTTACGGCTGTATGGAGTAGTAGCCAAGATGGCAGCGGATTCGGGATTTGCGGCCAGCGGTATGATTCAAGCGGTTACCCGGTCGGTTCCGAATTCCGGGTCAACACCTTTGTGCTTAATGACCAGCTTTACCCTTCCATTGCAGTTGATCCGACCGGACGATTTCTCGTTGTTTGGCAAAGCGACGGTCCGGACGGTGACGGTGCGGGTATTTTCGGCCAACGCTTTGGTGCGACCGGAAGTCCGCAAGGTAGCGAGTTTCAAATAAATTCCTACAGTGTGGGTGCCCAAGGCGGTCCGTGGGTCGCGGCTGGCGCTTCTGGCGGTTACGTCGTTGTTTGGAGTAGTTACGCACAGTTTAGATCGGATTGGGCTGTATTCGGTAGACGATTCGACATTGCAGGGGTGCCGCTGCCGGCTCCATAGTTTTTGCGGCGAATCAATTCTAAACTATTTGAATCCATTAAGTTCTCGAAGAATTTATGTCAAAACGAGGTTCGACACTCGTTCCGTCGAGTAATGCTGTTTTGAGTTTCGAGCGAGTGTCGCTGCCGCGTCTGGTTTCGATAAGCATGCGCCCACATCAGTGGGTCAAGAACCTTTTCGTATTTGCCCCGGTATTGTTCGGAGGCAAACTCACCGATATTGCTGCACTTGGTTCGGCGTCTCTTGCGTTTTGCACATTTTGTTTGCTGTCAAGCTCGCTGTATATGGTGAACGACTGTGTTGACGCTCGCGAAGACCGCTCTCATCCTGAGAAACGCAACCGACCAATAAGTTCTGGATCTCTTACGGTTACGGCCGCCTTGGTAGCTTCTCTTTTCCTTGTGGCCACCGGAATGTTGTTGGCGTTATTTGTTGGCGGGAGTTTTGCGATAATCGCGGCGGCCTATTACGTTCTTATATTGGCATATTGTGTTTTGCTGAAGCGAATCGCCATTCTTGACTGCATCGTGATCGCATCGGGGTTCGTACTAAGGGTCGTCGGAGGTGCAGTTGCGATCAATGTTATGCCAACACATTGGCTGATCGTTTGTGCTTTTTTGCTTGCTCTTTTCCTAGCATTCTCAAAACGCCGCCAAGAACTGCTAATTTTGTCCGCGAGTGCTACTCAACATCGCAGCGTATTGGGCAGGTACTCGATCGCATACCTCGAGCAGGTGAATGTCATCTTGATTGGTGCATCGATAGTGTCTTATGCACTCTACACGGTCGCCCAAGAAACGGTCGAAAGGTTTGGAACCGACACATTGATCTATGGTACGGTCTTTGTCATTTACGGGATGTTTCGGTATCTTTTGTTGATCAACGACCCGAAAAAAGGCGGGAATCCGAGCACTGTACTGGTAAGTGACAAGCCGTTACTTGCTGCGCTTCTCGCCTGGGGCATGTATAACTCCGCAATTATTTATCGCATGCATTTTGCGACCATCTACACGTCACTTTTCGGTTAGGAAATTGAAGAAGTCAATGATCTGAACAGTCGGATTGTTCCTCTTGCCGGAGTTCATTGTTTTGTCGACAAATTTGAATTTAATCGGCGCTTGAGATCTGAGATCACCGAATTCGACACGGTGCAATTGGCATTAGGCTTGTTTCGATTCGCACAATGTTCTTTTGCCAGCTCGATACAAGTTGGAAAAACTGCTTGACTTTTTTTGCCGGAGAGAGTTCTACTTAGAATGTAGCTATTCAGCCCTCCCAAGACCAGGCTTCGAATTTCATCCCACAACAATTCCAGATTTCGGTCAAAATCCGGTTGGCTTTTTTTGAACATGAATCGTATGAACGCGCACAAAGAGACTTGCTATGCGTCCGGCACCTGGTTACTTCAGGGCAGGAGAACATGTACGTTATTTTTGGTCGGCCTGCTGTCGATTTTCGTACAAGCCAGTAATTGTCGTAGCACCGTTCCACAAGAGGTATTAATGGACGAGTCATCTCCGACTGTTGTTTTTGACGGGTTACGTCAGTATTCACGAATGTATGTCCACGTGCCGCTAAATGTTATCGCCCGCGATGATGTGGGAATCAGTCGTGTGGAGCTGTATGTTGACGGTGCGCTGTTCGCCACCCGTGATTTCGTGCCGAGTCAGCGTAACGCGCTCGCGAAGTTCAATTGGAATGCTGTGCCTGTCGGCAAGCGGCTGCTTCAGGCAAAGGCCGTGGATGCCGCAGGCAACGCGCATACGACCGCGATTGCCGTGATGGCCAGAAAGGTCGAGCAACCGCTCGATAACACGATAGTGATTATTCCAGAGGTTCGGCATCAGACAATGCAAGGTTGGGAAGCAACGGACCAAGCCGGACAGTTTGAATCTGCCGCGTGGCAAAACTACAAAGATGTATTGTTTGATCAAGCCGTCAACGACCTTGGAATAAACCGTGTTCGTTTGGAGGTCTTTAGCGGAATGGAAAATCCGACGGACTACTTCACTCAATGGCAGAATAATCAAATCCCCGCTTCTCAGTACTTCGGTAGGCGATATGAGATCATCAACGATAATTCGAATCCAGCATCGACTAATGTAAATGGCTTCAAATGGTCGGCCCTCGACCATTCGATGACTAACATTGTTTTGCCACTGCGGCAGAGGCTTCAGGCGCGCGGTGAAACGTTATGGATCAATGTAAACTACGTCGATTTCGGTTCATCTCCATTCGAACATAAGGCTGATCCCGCAGAATATGCTGAGTTCGTTCTCGCTGCGTACCAACATTTGCAGAGTACATATGGGCTGACACCGGACTCGTGGGAAATAGTCCTGGAACCGGACACGCCGGCTGCAAGCTGGTCCGCGGATCAGGTGGCAATGGCAATTAAGGCAGCGGGCGAACGGCTCGTTGCAAGCGGATTCACACCGAATTTTGTTGCGCCGTCGACTACGAGCGCGTCGACCGCGCCAGGCTATATTGATCAGATCGCAGCAACGCCGGGTTCGATGCAGTATGTTAAAGAGTTTTCCTACCACCGCTATGCCGGCGTCAGCCAGTCAGTATTACAGAGTATCGCAGACCGTGCAATCCTATTTGGAAAACGGACTTCGATGCTTGAGTGGATCGGTGCCGACCAGCACACTCTGCACGACGACATCAAATTCGGCAGAATATCGGCATGGCAACAGTACACTCTTGCCTTTATCGAGGCAGGACAAGGCGATAATGGTGCCCAATACTATCAGATACACGATCAAAATCCTGCGAACCCTTCGATTTCACTAGGAACACGGTCAAAATATCTCCGTCATTATTTCCGCTTTGTCCGGGCCGGGGCACAGAGAATCGAGGCGATAAGCGGAAATGGCAATTTCGATCCAGTGGCATTTATTAACACGGATGGAAAATTCGTAGTTGTCGTGAAGGCTCAAGTTGGAGGGACTTTTCGAGTTCGAAATTTGCCGAACGGAGTTTACGGGATCAAATATTCAACCGGATCGACGTACGACGTAGGTTTAGCTGATGTGAGTTTAGCCATCGGGCAGGTCTTAACAACAACGATTCCGGCATCGGGGGTAATGACGATTTACCGGAAGTAATTCAACTGCGTCACTTGCTTCCCGCATCTAGAGTAACATCCGCTCGTTCTTCAGTCGATAAAGAAACCCCTGTTGCATCGCTTGCAAGCATTCTATAGCGAATTACAGGATCCATTAAATGCCGCTTCCGCAAAGTCACGCACAGGCGATACCGAGATCATGTGCCAAATTTTAAATGTTGTTTTTGTAAGAAGTTGAGATAGTCGTATTTCCTCACTTTACAGCACAGATCCGGTTCCGCTAACTATTCGAATTGGGAATAGATTTCGAAGGCCATTTAACAATCGATTGAACCGAATCGATTCGACTCGGTCAGCTAATTTCCATTGTCGGTCCAATTTGTGTAGGAGGCGCTTAGTTTTTCAATGTAGGTTTAATTCTAATCGTCTACACGTTGAAAAACACGAATTTCGTATATCGGTTCCTGAGCATCATGGTAAACCAATCTGAATTCACTAATCAGGCTGTATTCGTTATTCTGAAATGCCGGGCCGTCTTTCTCCCAGCGCTTATTAAATACCAAATAATCGGCTTTTTGCATCTTCGCATAATTAATTATCGCCGGAATATCCGCATCAGGAATGTAAAGGTGTTTTGCCTCTGCGTAGAACGCAACCGTTATGTTTGACGACAGTACTAAAGGGCGACTTCCATTCGACCGATTCTTGATCCAAACACCGGCTTCTTTTTCTTCAAAAGGAACGTCTTCAATTCCATTCGCTTTCACGGTGGCAACGAATCTTGGAGAAAGAACGGCTACCAGAATCATCAATGTAACTGCTTGAAGATGTTGTGGCTTTAACTTGGTTATGGTCTGGAAATGGGGCTTCGAAGATTCGATCGCCCAATTGCTGAATTCGACGATACCGTTTGCAGCCCATGCAATCAGGATCGGTATCAATGGAAAGAGATATCTGGTTTCGATTACGGATAGTGCGTATCCGATAACCGAACAGGCGACGATCGAGAACAGGTAAAGCTCATTTGCAGAACGTTCTCGCGACCATGGTTTATCAAAAAAACCGATAATCGCAAACAATATCAAAGGGAACGGCAATAGTTCAGGAAAATAAGTTTTCAGCTGAAATTTGATCAAACTCAGTGCCCGTTCGCTTAATGTAATCATGTCTAATACTGGTTGAGAATATTCGGGCGGCTTTGCGATTGCTGGAACGCTTTGAGGCGGCACATTACTACTCGTTCTGTAGTCATCGCCCCAAATTATATCTTTCATAGTCGAACGACCGTCGGGCGACAAATGGCCAAGTTCGCCCTCAAAATGAAATGCAGGACTATTTACAGCGGTCTTCTTACTGATTGTCCACTCCCCGGTTTTACTTTGTATAAACACAACATATGGCACGAAGAGCAATGCAAATCCAAAAAGTATCATTAGATAGGACGCAAGCAGTTGACGAATATTCAGAACCGATCCGAATATCGCCAAACAGATCAAAAGCAAAAGCATCAAAAAAAGAAATCCGATCGCCTCGGGCTTAGTAAGATACGAGGCGCCGAGAATTAGGCCAGTTATAAAGAATGTGGCTAGTTTGCCGCTTTTAAGGGCGTACCAACCAAATAGGACGAACGTCAGAAATATGAACGTGTAAAGCGATTCCACCATCACTACGCCTGACGATTTGATCAATAATGGATGCAGAACCATCAAGAACGTGCCGATATAGGCCTGATAATTACCGTAGAGATCACGGATCAGAAGATATGCGGGAATTACCAAGAGTGTCCCCGCCAAAAGCGATACAAAACGGCCCCCTAATTCTCGATCATCAAAAACGGTAATGAAGATCCCAGTAAGGATCGAGTACAACGGTGACCAATATGCACTGATGCCGCCACCGAAATCGCCGGACATAAACCTTTCACCAAGAAGCGTGTAATAGGAACCATCCGGGTTTACAACCGCATCACGAGGTAAGAAAATCAGTCGGATCACGAATGCCGTAACAACGCTCGCGGCAACAAAGATGTTCTCACCAGCGCTCCCAATCAATTTCGTGTTGAAGTTTTGTGGAAAATTCAATTTACGCATCTGCAATTTGCTAAGCGCCGAGATCTGTCTCCGATGGAGATCTATGGAACAGCGGTAACTTGTAATAGAGCCAACATAATACAAAAACCGATCCACTATAAAAGAAATAAAGAAACTGAAACGGTATCGCTGCGATCGCGAAAAATATACCTCTTTTCGCTATGAAAAATCTAAAGATCCTCCGGTTCAAAAATACGACAAACCCCAGAAGTCCAAACGGTACAAGCAATGCGATCGGTTTCCACAAAACAAGCGGTAACATGATCAGTGATAGTCCGGTAAGGACGGCACTAAGTCGGTCTGTTGACTTTAAGTTCATGTCATTTATCATGCCTTTTTCTGCGATTATCAATTTCGACCACGGTAGGGCACGAGCGAAAATCTCCGTCCTTAGGTGAGAACCAAGATCCCATCTTTTCAAGTGCTTAGCCTGGATCTCTCGGTCAAGCAAAATATTCAATCCGTCCCTTTTTAGACGAAAACCGAGATCAATATCTTCGATCGAGGGAATCGAAAACTTATTTTGATCAAAGCCGCCGAAATCCAAAAATACGTCCTTTCGAATCGCACCTAGACCTGACCAAAAGGTTGAGGCCGCGCTATTCGAGGTTTGATGAACAAAATGGTGTTGCAGGTTTTTGTACTGCGAAAGAAAATTCGGTTCTGCTGGAGCATCATCGTAGGAGCCGAAGAGGGCCGAGATCTCAGGTTGTGTTTCAAAGCGTTTCGCTACGCGTGCAAGTGTATCGATATTTAGCACTACGTCAGCGTCAACGAACATAAGGATCTCCCCTCGGGCTGATTCGGCTGCAAGATTCCGGGCGGCTGCCGGACCAGACTGTTTTGGCATAGAAAGAACCAAGACATCTTTTTGACGGGCGATCTCAGCGCTTTTATCGGTGGAGGCGTCATCCACAACTAGAATCTCAAACGACTGGAAGCTCGACCTAAACACAGCATCCAGGCATTCTTCTAAAAATCGTCCACCGTTATAAACTGGGATGATGACAGAGATGTAGGGAGACTTTAACGCCATAGTCGATCGGACGGAGCGGCAATCATACCGTGAGCCTATTCATTTATCACGCTGCCCTGAATTTGTAAGATCACCCAAGCCACAAGATCCTCAAAAGTAAAGTCGGTTATTCGTTCGCGAGTCCTGCAGCGTCCGTTATCATTCTGTCCCGTTTTGAACCGATGACGGCCCGGGTCAGTTGGATCGGTTGGAACACGATACTCGACCAGAGAAAAACCTCATTTGTGCAGTAACATTTTTTTGCCCGAATCTGTTCACGTAGTCGCTGAGCCTCTTCAGAGTCCCAGATCTCAAAAAATGACTTGTTCCTTAAATTTCCGAGCGGGAAGTGCTGTTCGCAAACACTGACATCGCCATTTGCATAAACCACACCGGTCAGCACGCCGGCTTTACATGGAATATATTGAGATTCAGATTCAATTGTCTTGACCTTAGCCCATTGCAAGAGTGGTTCTACCGTTGACCCAAAACGGGTTTCTTCGCGGTCTTTCCATACTTCAGCCACGTGCCGATAAAGCTCCTTATACTTCTGAAGCTGTGGGCCCTGAAGCGAAGGATTCTTTCGATCGCCACGTATTATAGCGAGATTGTGATGCTCGATCTTAGGACAATTATCATGCAGGTATTCGGTTAGATCCCATATTTCATCCATATTTTCGCTCATAGCGACGGTATTAGAATGAATACGAAAACGCGAATCAACGCTATTCAACCCGGCCAGCATTTCGTAGGTTTCCATCGCTTTCTTGAATGACTGGGCGTTTCCACGAAACCGGTTATGATATTCCGGCATGCCGTCCAACGAAATTTCGCAGACAAATAGCTCCAATGTCTTACTCTTCATTAACTGCCGTAGAGCCTTCTCAGTACGATCCGTAAAGTAACCGTTAGTGGGTACATAAATGTTCTTTACATTATTGTTCTTAATGAAAAGCTCGCAGATCTCGGCGAAATCCGGTCTGATGAATGGTTCTCCGCCAGAGAGGTTCAAATTCTCGAATGAACCAAGCTCAAGCGACAAACTTTCAAATTCCTCGAACGTAAGATCGTTGCGTTGGTTCAGTTCTTTCCAATAGAAGCAGTGCTCGCAAGTTAGATTACAGATCGAATTGATAAAAATTATCATGAACGGCGGTGTCTGTCTGCGAGAGTGTGTCGCCGCCTTGAGCGATAATTTAGTGTGACGAGCTATTCTGGAAGTTAACTTCATATTTGTACGTTCCTTACGGTACGGTCGTATTCTTATACGCTCTTGGCTGCAGATCGTACACTGCGCAAGCAGCGACGAAGCAAAATGTAACGATCGAATGCGGCAGTCGACAACATCTCAAAAACTCGGAGGTTGCCTAAATAGTAAGCATCAAGTCGATTCATCGTATACAAATCGTCATTAGAGCCGTATTTTCCAAGTTTTGTTGAACACGCCCCGTCAAAATTGGCGGCAGCCAGACCCCTCGTTGCCGAATTGAATCTGCCATACGGATACGCAAACGAATGGACTTTACGGCCAATCGAATCTTCGAGCCTTGCCTTCGACCCAAGAATTTCTATTTTCGCGGCCTCTGGACTTTGCTTGGTTAGATCTGAGTGGTTTTTCCCATGTGCCCCGAACTCGATCCCGTTTTCATCTAATTCCCGGATTTCCTGCCAAGAGAGTAACGGACTGCGGGGCAGATCAGACGGGTTTCCAGGCCAGTCATTGTACCCGCCGCAGAAATCAGTAACGACGAACACTGTAGCCTTGAAGTTGACGTCGCTTAGGATCGGTAGTGCGTGATTATAGAAGTTCTGAAATCCGTCATCAAAGGTCAGTACGATCGGGTTCGGCGGCAACTGTCCGTCATTATCGACAATTGAGAGAAGGTCTCTCAAAGTGAGAGCGCTGTACCCATTTTCAAATAGGAATCTCATTTGACGAGCGAAAATTGCGGGAGATGTCGATATGACCGAACCGCTATCATCAATCGAATGATAGGTTATGATTGGGATAGAGAACTTTTGCATACACTCTCGTGTTTCAATGCCGACTTCGCAATTTATAATAATTCCCCAAACTTCATTACTCGGCCCACACCCTCTATGCAGCGTGCTACGGAACCGTAATGGTTCCTAAATGTCCGATCATTGATCCGAGCCCGTAATATTTCGATTTTTGATCGAGTCTATCAGCCGAAAATACCGATTTAAATGCGGCTCTTCATTCCATTCTTTCAAATACGCGCGATACCCATTGTTTCCCATTTCCGCGCGGAGATTCGGATCCGCAACCAGTTTGTTCATTGCATCGAGAAGTTCTTCCTCAGTACGATATATGAAACCACCGTTGCTGTCCTCGACAACCTCGGGCAAGGCTCCAAGGTCGTTTACGATCACTGGCGTTTGATATGAGAACGCTTCGATAATAATGATTCCAAAGGTTTCGTAGCAAATTGAGGGCACGATTACCGCGACAGCCGATTTGTAATTGTCAGCTAGTTGATCTTGAGTGAGCCGGCCAAGGAATTCTATGTTGGGACAACCTTTTGCGCTAAGTTCAAGATCGGGCCTGTACGCTCCATCACCGGCAATCTTCAGGTTAAATTCAGGCCGACTACGAAAAACCTCGATCAAATTCTGAACGCCTTTAATATATTCTAGACGCCCTACAAAAAGAAAATATGGCTTTGTTCCGTTTTTCGATGTCGGAATATCGGCTCGGTCCTTGTCTCTCGGCAAAAAGTACGGATGATGCTCAATCGGTACGTCCAAACCCATGTCCAGATGTTTTTGAAGTGTAAATCGGCTTGGCGAAAGGAAACAGTCTATATGCTCGAGCATTTTCGCCATCAGACCCGTACTTCGCCAAAGCTGAGGCGGACGTTTGCCCCGAAGCTGGCAGCTCAGACAACTGGGTTTGGTGCATACTTCGCGGTTATTCTTCCAAAGGACATGCATCGGACATACAAGCCAATGTTCGTGCATGGTGTACAACTTGATCGCTGAACCGTAGCTCAATGCCTTTATACCTATCAGCGACATATTGTTGTAATGGATCACGTCATAGTTGTTACCTTCAAGCGCTTCTTTGAGCTTGCCCTTGAAAAACGGCACTCCTGTTTGGTGAGTGGTAAGCGGAGACAAAAACCCCACGCTGCTCTTCAGTGGATAGAGAGTTATCCGCCTATGGTTCGGAAATGTGGATGTCGGCGGGGTGCCGTTCATGAACAAAAATGAGTCTTCACAATAAAATACATCTACCGTGTGTCCCCGGCGTGCGAGTTCATTTGACAGTCGGTAAACGTGCATTCCATCACCGCCGAAATTGAAAGGCGGATAGAAAGTCGAAACCATGCAAAATTTGAGCGAAGACTCCATCATGGTCTGATCATCGGGGGCCGAGCGAGTTGAAAATCCCTAATGTCTCATCGGCGGCCTTTTTCCAACAATACTCCTTTGACCGTTCCATCCCGGAACGTATCATTTCTGCCCGGACGGATTCATTCGAAAGAACGTCGCCAATAACATCTGCCATTCCAGCAGCACTGGTCGGATCAAAGAACCGACCGGCACCTGCGACAATTTCAGGCAAAGAGCCATATGTGCTAGCAGCTATTGGAGTTCCGCATGCCATTGCCTCTATCGCTGGCAGGCCGAATCCTTCCTCCAAAGATGGAAAAACAAGCAGGGTCGCAGAATTGTAAAGGCAGACGAGATCCTCATCTGTTATGAATCCGGTAAACAAAACACTGCCCTGCAGTTCGAGATCGTCGATCTGCTTCTTTAGGGTCGGATAGGCAGAATAGAATGGATCGTCAGTGTAGTCGCCAACCAAAACGAGCTTTATATCGTGGTTCGAATCCCGGTCGAGTATTAGTTTGAACGCATCGATCAGGGTGCCTAAGTTTTTATGAGGGCTAATGCCTCCAACGTACAGCAAGAACCGTTGTTCGGGAGTCAGGCCATGTTTCGAAAGGGTAGAAAAGAACATTCGATCCTGCGGTATTTTTTGGAATACTGAACTTGCCGCCTCCGGGATAACTCGGATCTTTGATTCGTTGATCCTAAAGTAATCCGCGATTTCATTTTTAGAATGTTCTGAAACTGTTGCGATGACATTTGCCTGTTTTATCGCGAGATTCTGTTTCAATTTCCAAAAGTACTTTGATCTGCGGTCAGGGAAGACAAGTTCCGGATGATGATCAGCAATTACATCGTGAATCGTAAGGACGATCTTTGTCCTGTTGAGAATCGGGAAATAGGAGTAAACGGCCGGAAAAAAGAAAACATCTACGCGGTGTCTGAGCACCTCGCGGGTCATCGACCAAATATCCTGTAACGATCTCCGACCGCCCGCAGAGGCCGCTTCGATCTGAGCCTGTTGCGTTTTTGCTACGATCTTTTCAACGCCCGATGGTATGTCATACGCATCAGACATTTCGCTATCAACAAAAAATACGTAATCATTCGACTTATCGAGTTCGAGCAGCGCGAAGAAGAGTTCACGGGTGAAACGGCCAAAACCTCTTCGATTTCCCCAGCAAGATGCGTCTACTCCGATTCTCATAGGTTCTCAAACAACTATCTGTAGCACCCGGAGCTGGTTTCCAGTCAATACGATTCCAATCAACATTCCGGCCACGGTTGATCGCTTTTCGCCAACGGGTCGCGAGAGATTCGGTGATAATCAACCTCCACAGGTCTGATTAGCCAACTGAGCACATATCAAAATAAAATCTGGGCTGTTCTAGCGAAATGAGATGACCCAGTTGTATATGTGGCCGATTACAAGACCGCAAATGTAGCCAATTACAAATGCATAAGCGGCACCGATCAAGCTGCCAACAAATGTGACCGAGTACCCGAAGAAAAACTGATCCAGAAGTCCCATATGCGGGCCAACGACCTCACCGCCTTTTAGAACTAACCAATTAGTGGCCAGAAAAATAACGAGTGCGCTTATAACCGCCAGGACGAAACCCAGAATGTGGCTATTCAGCCGAATTACAGCATTTCGAATTATCTCCTCTTCTGCTATTTCGTCATTCAATTCGGAGTATATATCTACCTGCGGGGACACTTCGATTTGATCATCTTTAGACATAGTTCTATGAAATCTTGGTTGGGATCAAAGGCTGAGTCGACGCCAATTTCGAATGATCGGATTCACCGTTATCCTTAATTTCCTCGTGATACTCATGCTCTTCGTTTACTCCCCAAACGTCATAATTTGCCCCTAAAATATTTTTTACAGAAAGCATAGCGGTTAGCATGGAATGATCCTGATTATTGTACTTGTGCATTCCGTTTCGTCCAACGAGGTATAGGTTCGGAAGTCCTGCCAAAAACTCCCGAATTGTGTTCACGGCCTGAACATACACGCCGTCGTACACAGGGTACGCTTTTGGCATTCGAACTACCGCCCCATCTTCAACATCGGCGGTATCGATAAGCCCCAGCAAGCCAAGTTCTTTGGTGCCGAGGGCGATAAGTTCATCGTCAGGCATCGTCCATAGTCCGTCGCCCTCGAAACAGAAGTATTCAAGACCTAAACAGGTCTTGCTTGGGTCGGGAACCATACTTGGACTCCAGTTCTTGAAGTTTTGTATCCTTCCGACCTTCACTTCCGAGTCGTGGATGTAGATCCAGTTGTCCTGAAAAAGATCAGCCTTGTTGATGATAAGTGAAACGGTCAAAAAGTCACGATAACCTAACTTGTCGGCAGCATCAAGGACTATCTTTGTCGGGGGCGGGTCTAGTTTCCTAACCAGTTCTTGGATCGGCATGCTGCTGATGAAATGCGTGCCTTCTACCGACTCTTTATTTTCGTTATTCTTTATCTCTACTGATCGAACCCTTCCGGGTGTCCACATGATTTTCTCGACACTCGAATTCATCTTAAGTTCGCTGCCACGCTCTTGAATATCCGCCGCGACGATTTCCCACATCATTCCGGGTCCCTTTTCGGGGTAATCAAATGCGTCGATCAAAGTCTTGATCACATCGCCTTTCTGCTTAACCTGGCTTGCCAACAGTGCATTTTTTATCGTTGCAAAAAGCGACAGGCCCTTGATTCGCTGAGCCGCCCAGTCCGCCGAGATCTCATTACACGGCATTCCCCACACCTTTTCGGTGTAGGTTTTGAAAAAGGTATTATACAGCCGATATCCAAACCGATTACAGATCCAGTCCTCAAATGATCGTTCGGGCTTTATTGGGAACGTCTGCGCTTTCAGATAGCTGAAGACCATCAAAAAACAATTCCATATTCCTAAACCGAATAGAGCATTAGTTGCTTTTAACGGATAATGAAAGAACTTTTTATTATAATAAATGCGCGATAGTCTTGATCGACGCAAAAAACGCTCCTTGCCGAGAACCTCACGCCACATTTCATCGACAGCCTTAACCTTCGTAAAAAAACGATGGCCCCCAATGTCGAAAAGGTAGCCTTTATAATTGACAGTACGTGAAATCCCGCCGACAACGTCGTCCTTTTCCAAAACTACGGACTCAACACCTTCCTTACAAAGTTGATAGGCAGCTGTGAGACCTGCAGGGCCGGCACCAATAATTACTATCTTCTTATTATTATGATTGCTATCCATTCAATCTAGCTGGGGTCTCTTAGGGGTGATCGAGATAATCGTTTACAGCAGACATTTTTGCCTTCAATTTCAAGAAGTAGAGGTACGTCATCACAGCAGAGTTTCGTACGGAGGCAATCAACCATCCGATCGCAAATCCAACAATGAATCCGTAGCCTAAGCCGACGATACTACCTATCGGTGTTACGTCGTAGCCGATGAAAAAATTTCCGAGAAGGCCTAGATAGGTTCCTATTTGCTCCCCCCCCTTCAAAACCAAAATGTTGGTCGCCAAAAAGATCATGAGGCCAAATAGTGAGCCGAGTGCTACTCCTAAAGCCGTTGCATCAATTTTGGCCAAGGATTGAACGATCAAGTCCTCCGTTCGGTGCGATTTCATATTCACATCTGGCATAGTTTTCCTCTTTTTGCGGCCTAAGCGCCTAATTCGCTACTTATTGATATGTCCATACAAGCTCGAAGAAACGGATGTTCACCAATTGATTTTGATCTCTGAGCATCTATTGATAATACTCGCGTTCAAAATCGGCCGTCGCGGATAATTACGTCCGGATCTCCATAACACGGATACCCCAAACAACAATACTTGACGAGAACACGGTCAATTCATCATGAATTCCAGTTGTAATAACCTTTTTCTCCCACCTCAAACGATTGAGTTCCTCTTTCGAGTTCCACCGCACTTACTGAAAAATCATCGGCATGGGCGTTTCCAGAAAAGGGCAGTGCAGCCGAATGAGCCAAAACCGTCTTCAGTCCGCATATTTCCGTTATTCAACTAATGACGTCAAAAAAAACAAATTTTGCGATATTTTGTGAGAAGCCATACGCTTCATTAGAAGTTTGCTTACATTCAATTATCCAAACGACGGTCACGACTTTCAATGCACCGTGCCAATATCACGAAAGACGGCGTTCTCGACATCGATAACTACTCATCGCCATCAAGACCGATTTGCAGATCACTCGGAACACTATTTCCCTTGATCACAAGTAAATATGGATTAATTGCATCAGCTATATTACTTCATCGTTTTCGATAGAGAGCCCAGAAGAGATCTTCTGATGGGTATGGAAAAGAAATCCGATCAGGCATCAACCGCAGCAACTGAAGATCACCGAGGCGATACTTTAAGAGCGATTTAGCGTGAGTCCCACTTATCGACTTTAGGGTTCGGCCTGAATACACTTCGTCGAATCCCTCATTTCCCAGAAAGTCCTTCAACGATCGTCGCGAAAACCAATGAAGAACACTTGGCGGTGAATATTCGTGCCAGTGTTTTCCAAGGACCTTTGCAGTGATCGAATCTCGATCCCAAGTCTCGATCAATAGATGGCCATTTCGGTCGAGTATGCGTTTTGCATTCTTGAATGCGGTTTTTGGGTCGTGAAAATGGGCCACAACTTGGATCATCGTAATCAGATCGAATCTTTCCACGGAATCAAATGATTCGAGGTCTCCGGTCTGAATATCAAGACCGTACTCTGCTTTCCCCGAAGCGGCCATCGTGGCATTTGGCTCGAGTCCGATTCCTCGCCAGCCCTCCTCGATGAATCCCTGCAAAATAGAACCATTGGCCGCCCCGATATCGAGTAACCGGCCGGTTTTTAAGAATGTTTTCAGTTTTCTCGCATAACCTCGCCCTCGACGTACCAATCGAATGCTTTCGGCTGCATAGTCAGGGTATCCGGCGCCCCCGCCAGTAAAATACTCGTCCCCATAAACATCCATAATGTTTGAGGATCCCGATATGTATGGAGAAAATCGATGGCCGCAGATTTCGCAGTCGAGAATCGGGTAGTCTGCAACAACAAATCGAATGGTCGAAATTGAATCGCAAAGCGGACAATGAAATCTACTCATGAATTGCGTTTGAACCATACAGCGTGTTCAGACCTACCCAAAATCGAATAACGAGCATTTATCAATTCAAAGGCCCCCGGAGCATTGTTTCGGATCATTGACTCGCACCCCGGATCAATTACAAGGAACCAAGGCGTGCTCCTTTCCAGCTCGCTTTCAAAAATGAGCCATTGCTTGGCGACAAAAAACTCAGGCATCCATCCATTCGAACTGAAGGAAACCGGCACATCAAAGAGATAGTAATAAAGAGGATCACCACAAACAAAAAGCTGATCAGGCTCACCGGAAGAGAGTACAGATAAATAAGGATCCTCGAGAATTCGCGCATAATTTCGAATGTTGTCGCCCCTTCGCTCAAATATCTGAGACGGACTGACTAAACTTACGCTCGTTTCACGATTCTTCAAACGCTCCGCGTAAAAGATTGCGAGAAATCCAGTGATCAGACTGAGTCCGAACAAAAATGATAGAGGCCGTAATGAGCCGGCCGTAAGGAACGATGAAAGGAACTCAAGAAGTTCGTCGACACCCTTTAGAGCTAGGATACCTAAAGGAATAAAAAACAGTATGAAGTGATATGCCCACCATGAAGTCGCCTGCAGGAGTACCAGCCCTAGCCCGACAAAAAGCCAGGACATCAAGCACAACGAGATGATCCATTCGGATCGCTCAACGTCCGACGGCCAATCGCCGCGGCGGAATCTCTGAATAGATCTTGACAAAGCCAGCAAGAAAAAGAGCACGGTCAAGAGAATCAATGGCAGGAACGCGATTCCGAACCAACGCACGCTCGATTTCAGTGTAGGCAAGCGATCCCATCCGCCATGAAGGCTGATCGCCTCGGACGGATACTTGAATGTCGCATAAACAAACTCGTCTAATGCGCTATTGAAATAAAAATATATAACGATCGCAACGATCGGTGTGATAATCGCAATTGCCGATATAGTCAGACCTGCGTATGATCTCCCACGCACTTCCTTCTTCTTCTGCACAGTTCTGATCCAAAAGAAACAAAGCAAGATCGAGATTCCTGCAATCGGCAAATAAGCAAGCTTTAGGAAAATCACAGATGCGATCGATAAACCGCTAACTGCGCAAACCAAATGCCACCAACGGGTGTTTGTGGTTTCTCGGAAACGAATTAGCAACGCGAATGAAAGGAATAACGGCAGACCGACAAGGCCCTCGACCTGAGTCAACTGCTGGCTTCCTGCAACAACGTAGTAGTACCCGACGGTGAAAAGCGGAGCGAAACTCACCAGCCATGAAGCTCTGAAATAATCATTCAAAAGTACAGATAAGAGTATGGAGAACAGTAGCCAGTTGATGAGTTCGAAAAGATGTATGCCGATCTCGTTGAAACCGAATAAGAAACCGCCAACGAGATAAAAAAGAAAGATTCCAGGCTGTTTGACGTCCCAGACGTCCCGGTAGAGTACTGCACCATCGAGAATCTGCGATGCATACACCGTGAACAAAGCCTGGTCGCCCGTGTACGTCTCCGAGAGCCGCAAAACTCCCAAGACGGCTACAGTGGATATCGATAGGACCAAAAAAAGTAACTGAAGCTTTTTAACCTGCATTGCCCGATCGAATATCACCTTCGGTGAAGATGACCTGCGCTATCTTAGCGGGACTCGTGATGCCCCATTTATCCTTGAGCGGTTGAGGCAAAGAGTTCATTGCCTGACACGTTTTCCCGCACCGGAAGCGTTTGCTGCTCAAGCGTGCCTACAAAGTCGGCCATCGAGACTATATCGAAGTGGCGGGAAAGTGCCCCTATCGTCTCGCTTACAAGCTCGATCTTGTTTTCGATGCTAAGTCTCATCCCCGGGAAAAATGACAGCTCAGGCGCGTCGTCGGCGGTCATGAAATCGAGAGGATGCAACAATATAGATGGTTGAATGCCTTTTGCTTTGCAGAGGCGTATCGCGGTTTTCCAATACGCCAAAGCAACCGATTTAGAGAAAGTTGAAAGGTATATTATATAACTCAAATGAATCGGCGTCTTAGCGATCGGTAGCGTCGTTACCGGAATTTCGATGATCGACCGTTGGTTCACGATCAGCCGGTACGGTTTTAGAGGAGCAAAGCCATCTGAAAACTTGCCGAAAAGGAGTTTTCGCTTTTCCTTTTCCTTTTCGGACATTTCGACAGCATTGAAAAAGTAATATGCCCGAGCCAACGGAGCTATGAACGTTGGAAAAGTCGAGCAATCGTAGTCGTAACCACGCTCAGTTAGCACCTCTAACACGGTAGGCGAGAGACTAAAGCCCGGGCCCCGGAAGCCTTTTGGCATTTCACCTGTGGCTTCAGCTATTGCAGCCTCGGAGCGAATAAACTCCTCGTCAAGCTCATCGCGGGAATAGAGATGGAGCCACGGTTCGTGATTGAACGAGTGGTTTCCGACTTCGTGGCCGGCCTTTGGGATCTGTGACAGTACTTCGTGGTTCTTTTCAAGGGCTGCGTCCTGTCCAACAATGAAGAAAGTTATACTAAGATCGCGTTCCTTCAGAAATCTCAGAACCCGCGGTACAACGATATCCAGGTACGAGGGGAAACTTTCCCAACCACTATCGCCATGCGTCTTCATGTAGGACCATTTGTTATCAAGGTCCAACGAAAGGCTCGCGATGGGTTTGTTGGTTGGTTTTGACATAATGCGTTTGTCTAGTTCAAAGATCTTGATAATAAGTTCAAATGTACTCCGCCATTGAAAAGTCCTCTGCGAGTTGAATGGTTTCGTTTACGTTTAAGGTACCATTCGTGATGTGCGACGAATTAAGCACGAACACATTTGGGATCGATACCGATGTATTCGGGATCCCGGCCGAATAATTTAACACCGGTAGAGGGAATACCTCTCGGACCCTCGAGATCCTAAGATCGACAACATCCTCTCGTCTGAAATTCGCATACATTGCCGCAAAACCAGTCAGAAAGTTCTCAACTACTTTATCATCAGCAACATCGAATATTGGATCGTCAGATTCCACGTACTTCGGCAGATAGACTAGCGAGTTACCGCCAAATTCGCTTTTGTCTACCAATGCCGACATTTCTATTATTCCCGTGAATGGCGTGTCATCGGTGATGTTCGTTACGTAGAAATCCGAGATCGGTTGTTTCAGCAGCACTGAGACGCAGATGATTCCCTGATATCGTATCGCCTCATAAGCCAAACGCTCTTCGGCGGTCAATTGCGGCAACAATTTCGCTGCAACCTTTGGTGGACACGTAAGCACGGCCTTATCGAAGTCCTGGAATGTTCCTTTACATTCAATGCGGACGCCGTCGCTCTGGGTCGCTTCAACGGCCTCGACCTTGCTGTTTAAGACCATCTTAACACCCAACTGAACCAGTTCTTCGCCAAAGCGTTTGAGGACCCTCGCATAACCGCCCCGGACGTACCCGAACATCTCTTTCTTGAGACCTGAATTCCTGGCGGCATACATGCGTTGAATGGTCGCCCAAATAAAGGCCGCAGAGGTTTGTTTATACGCATCCCCAAGCTTTGCACGCAGCAGCGGAAGCCACATTTTCTCGAAGGTTTTTCTGCCCGAAAGACCAGTAAGCCAATCTTCAACCGGAATCCTCTCAAGAGTTCGCCAGTTCTTCAACCTTGAAGCATAGAAGATAGTGGCGCCAAGACGAAGTTTGCTCAGGATGTCGAGAGGCGGGAAGCGGAGGAATTCTAAAGTGTTCGACATCGAGTGCAGCTTTCCGTCGGTATAGAATCCAGTCTTCGTTTCAACCCAACGGAATTCTTCGCCCAGACCGAGTTCTTCGACGATTCGACGTGTGTACTGGTCGGACAACAGCGTTACGTGGTAATGCTTGTCCCAGGTAACGCCGCCGATCTGCCATGCTGAAGCAAGCCCACCGATCTCGGATGCGGATTCAAAGATCGTTACAGTGTTGCCTCGCTGTGCACAACGGAGAGCAATCGTCAGACCGAGAAATCCGCCGCCTACAATTGCTATGTTCTGGCCCATTAGAGATCGACTTGATCTTTCAAATGTCATCTGCGGAAGACACACTCGTCCCGTGGATCATGTATTTCAAACCGCACTCGCAGGCGTATTCTGGCAGTTCGGGTCCAGGGAATCGATGGAAGAGTAGACCGCATTTGCAAACAGCTCCGATCGAACGAGCTGGGCTGCCGATCACCAAATGAAAATCAGGAACGTTCTTTGTGACTACCGAGCCCATACCGACCATCGACCAACGACCGATCTCAAGATCGTTCCCGATAATACAACCCGCCCCGATCGTTGCACCTTCACGAACAATGGTCGGGAGCGTGTGTTCATCGGGTTCACTAGGCCGAAGTGATTTCAAATCCGGAAAGGTAGCTCTGGGAAAACGGTCGTTTGTAAATGTCGTTGAGGCCGATATCATCACGCCATCCTCGATGGTAACGGCGGCACAGATATAAACCATCGCGTTAATTTTTACGCGATTACCAATTTGAACGTCATATGCGATGTACGACTTTTCACCAACGATACACTCGTCGCCGATCCTTGCACCGTGTCGGATGTGCACATTGTCCCAAATGCTTGAACCTTCGCCAAGTACGACGTCTTCTTCGATTATCGCTGTCGGGTGTATCCTAACCATAATCTGAATCACCGGCTGAGGATCAAATAACGACCGCGGCAAGTGACTGAATTGAATCGTTGGCTGTGACGGCCGAGAGTACCGTTACCCAGCCGGCAACCTTACTCTTTCCACCACTTCCAACAGCCCCACTTTTCTCGGTCACGGACTGCCAATGATTTGCGGATAATGACCTGTAAGCCGCATCGATCACTTTAACCGATGCGAGGGCAGCGTCCTGATCGATCAGTAGTTCCTCTTTTTCTTTGATCGCGTTCCGGAAATTCTCGATCTTAGACCTGAATGCCTGCACTTTGTCATAGCCCTTACCAAAAACGATCCAGTCAGGCGATGAATTAAGCCGATATTTTGATTCGCGCCAACCGATGTGGATTGTGCCATTTGTGCCGTAGATGCTTATAAAATAAGGTAATTCTTTACTTATCCCCCAAGTAAGATCAACAGTTGCAACGATCCCGTTTTCTGTTTTTGCCATTAGGCGGACGTTTTCGTCAACAGATAGGCCTTGAGTGCCGCCGGATTCGACTGCTAGAACTTCGGTGACCGGTCCAAGGAAATAGCGAATAATATCGACCGAGTGGGTGCCGTTGTCCATTAAGACCCCGCCGCCAGAGATCGATTTATCAGCGTTCCATCTTTTCGACATGTCCACTTTGGCAGTAAAGGAATTGTCGAATTGAACAATATCGCCGAGAATGCCCGAGGCAACTAATGACTTGGCCTTTATCACATCTTCGACGTAGCGGAACTTCGAAGCCATTGTAAAGACCGTCCCGCATCGATCAGCGGTTGCGATCATGCGTTCCGCATCAGCGATAGTCAGACACAATGGCTTTTCACATAGCACATGGACGCCACGCTCCATAAAATATTCAGCGATCTCCGGGTGGGATACTGGCGGAGTTGCTATGATCACTGCATCGATCTCAGCTTTTTCAGCGAGTTCTTTGTAATCGCCAAATGACAATGCTCCGAATGGTTCAGCAAAAGCATCGGCCGATTCTTTGCGAAGGTCTGCAACCGCGACTAACGAACAGCATTCGCTTGCCACGAACGCCTGAGAATAGGTTTGGGCAATGCCGCCAGTACCTATAAGTCCGAATCGTAATTTACTCATATCTAGTTCTTGTTAAGGTCTCAGCAAACCAAATAAACGCGTTTTCACGAAAAAGTGATGTTCAAACCAAACAGCCGCGCCGAAACGACGACCCAGGTGTAACTCTTCGCAGGTCGACGTGTGTGAAAAATAGGCGATCAGCCAAAATCTTGTCAGATGGCCGCGAATTGGTTAATTGAGACACCGATTTCCAGCACAAACCACACATTCACCCCTTCCTTGAGACACACTTTCGATTCTGACCGAGGCAACGGCCTCTCTGATCGAGTCGGCTAGGAAATGAACATGTTCCTCATTGTATCTTTCGTTAATCGGGAGCACGAGTACGTCGTGCAGGCCCTTGAAAGTTCCGGGAAATTTGTCATCCGAATAATCCACCGCTTCCGGCCTCGCCAGATTGAACGGGTAATGACTATCCCCAAAGGTATTTTGGTCTCGAAATACTTGACACTTGAAGGCGGGCTTAACAACGTATCTCGGAGCCGAAGCCACGTCGTATGCCTTCAGAGCCTTTGCGAGTCCGACAGAACCATCTTGGATCTTTGTGTCGTCGACGCGAAGGCAGTACTTCCAATAAGTCATTGTCGAATCCGACGCAGGTTTGTAACTCTCAATTCCGTCGATGTCGTCAATGAGCGCGTCCAACAGCGAAGCCATCTCCTGGCGTTGCTTAACCGAATTATCGAGCTTCTTGAGTTGTTCAAAAGCAAGAGCAGCTTGAAGTTCCGTCATTCGGTAGTTGAGAGCGATAAAATAATGGTCCGGGTTGTCGTCACCGTAACCCCAGGCTTTGTTGATAAAGAGGAACATACGGCGAGCTATCTCGTCGTCATCAGTGACCACCATCCCACCTTCGCCCGTGGTCATTTGCTTGCCCTGTTGAAATGAAAATGCACCGACTTTACCGATAGTGCCTGCCTTTCGTCCGTTCACTGTTGCAAGGAAACTCTGTGCTGCGTCCTCGATTACCGAGATGCCGCGAGAATCGGCGAGTTCCATGATCTCTTTCATCCGGCACGGATTACCAAAGAGATGTGTAACTATTATCGCTTTTGTCCTCTCGCTCAATGCAGACTCGATCGTCTGCGCGGTCACGTTTAAGGTCTTTGGGCATACATCTGCAAAAACGGGAACCGCTCCTTGAAAAATTATCGGAGTCAAAGCTCCCATATCGGTGATCGAAGTCGTGACTATTTCGTCACCCGGATTTGGGTTGATCGCGGCGATCGCTGTGTGGACAGCCGCCGAACCCGAATTACAGGCAAAGGCGTGTTTCACACCCATTTTTTCGGCAAAGGCTCTTTCAAGCATTCGGCCGAATTTTCCTTTTGTAGTGATCAACACCCCTGAATCAATGACCTCTTTGAGAGCAGCGAGTTCTTCGCTTCCAAAGCTTCTGCCTGTGGCATCTTGATCCGATGGGAGTTTAACGACGGCTTCAGATTGTGATGATGTTGACATTAACGTTCTATGTTTCTTTCCCTTTCTTTAGATTCGGTTTTTACCGTGTCTCTTGGCAAAGAAGGTTTAATTTGATGCGTTTTCCCAAAGAATCTCAACCTTCCCAGCCGTGATAAAAGTCTCAGATGACCGAAGATCGTCTTCGCCGTTTTCATCTTCGATGCCCCGAAAAGTCGTACTTCGAGAGTCGCCGGGTACTCAACGATCTTTCCCCCCGCCAAATCGAGTTTACCCAACATTTCCGCGACACCGAGAAAACCGCCTTCCTGCATATCAAGTTGGATCACCGAGTCTCGCCGATACACACGAAAGCAACTGGTATAAGTGAACAATTTGGTGTTCAAAGTTCTGCGATAAAGGAACGAGGCTCCTTTTGATAGAAAGAGCCTCCAACCCGGGACGTTTCTCACCTCGCCTTCCCGATGGTATGGCGATGCCGTGACCATATCTGTACTCGAATCCAAGAGTGGTAGCATATCCACAAGATGTAGCGGATCATATGTGCAATCACAGTCCATAGAACACACAATCTCAGTTTCCGAGGATTTCAGTCCAGTAAATATTGCGGCTGCCACGCCCATATTTGTATCATGTCGAACGAATTTTACATTTTTCTTCGTTCCAAATAGTTCATTTAGTTTTTCCAACGTCGCATCGGTGCTCCCATCATCGACAAATAGGAATTGGGACCGATAACCGGCGTCCAACAGTTTCATCTCGACTCCTCGGAGAGTATTAGCAAGATAGGGAAGCGCCTCACATTCGTTGTAGCAGGGAATTACGATCGATACAGGTAAGTGAGAGTCAGATGACGGGTGCGGATCACGAACTTCGAACTTCTTGTCACTTTTGTACCGGATCGATTCGGGCAACACAGGTTGATCGTTGATACCAAGATAGGCGGCAACACTGGAAAACTGATACCGTCGTAAATTCTCACGGATCACCCAACCCATTTTATCGAGCTTTCGGTAATGACGAATGCGATTTAGATAGGTAGCAGGCGAGATTCGCGGTTGCTCAGGATCAAGCTCCCAAACGTGGAAATAAAAGACGAACGGTTGTTTGAAACTTCGATCCCAATTCGTTATCGCGTGCTTTAGAAGTGAAAACGGGATTTGTCGAATGTAATTACCGCCCGATATCGGCAAAAGTCCGATACCCAGGTCAACAGTCGAATACGGAAACTCCCATATAGACTGTTCGGCGGTCTTCACTTCACGCGCAAACCTATCGACTCGATCGTCACGTCTTGAAGGCATGAACGAAGCATCATAAACGAAACCCTCGCTCGCAAGCTCATCGAGCACCCATTTGTCCCTTCCGAATTCAAGTTTCTCTGCCGATCTATATCCAATTACCTTTTGACCTGACGCAAGCTCGAGGGCGTGGTTAGTTCGACGAAGGTCTTCGCGAAACTCATCGGGTGTTAAATTCTTTAGACTCCTATGATAGTAGCCACGAGATGCGATCTCATGCCCTCTCGATGCGATCTCATGAACCAGGCCCGGGTTTTGTTCGGCTATCCATCCAAGGACAAAGAATGTCGCTTTCGTATCGAACTGATCTAAGAGATCAAGGGCCTTTAACGTATTGTTCTCATAACGCGTTGCAAAATTGGCCCAGTTACGTTCCTGGATCAATTTCTCGAAAGCTCCAACTTGAAAATAATCCTCAACCAGGACCGTTAATAAGTGGCACTTTGGATGGGCAGGAGACCTCATTATCGTAGATATGACGTTACCGGCGTCTCATTTTTGCGGAAGCTCTTCCTCTCCAGTTGTTTTTGAAGAATTCAGCAATTCTCTTGGCGGCAAGACCGTCGCCGAAGGGGTTTGGAATTGAGCTCAACGACCGAATCCACGTATCATCGTCATAATTCTCTTGAAGTAGACGCTCGAGTTCTTTCGGGTCACCGCCAACAAGTCTGGCGACTCCAGCCGTTACGGCTTCTGGTCGTTCTGTGTTTTGACGGAGGACCAAAAGCGGCTTACCGAGACTCGGGGCTTCCTCTTGAACGCCGCCCGAGTCAGACACGATAAGCCATGAGTTCAACATTGCCGCTACAAAATCAGAGTAGCCCAGCGGTTCGAGCAAGACAACCCTTTCAGCGTCGCCAAGAATCGATTCAGTCACAGACCTAACATTCGGATTTGGATGAACGGGGAACAGAAGGCATACATCGTCGTGTTTTTTCACGAATTCCTTAAGCACTCGTAGATTTGCAGACATCGCCGCACCAAAACTCTCGCGTCGATGGGTCGTGAGCAATATTCGCTTCAGGCCACGGGTCGCTTCTAGAACGGAGGCGAACCGTTCACCTGGCCTAAGATTCTCAACGACCGAATTTAGGGAATCAACAACCGGGTTGCCCGTTACAATGACCGAATCCGGATCGACTCCTTCGGAAATGAGTGTACAGCGATTTTGCTCTGTTGCAGCGAAATGAAATGTTGCAAGCACGGATATCAATCGCCGATTCATTTCCTCCGGAAATGGGCTATTACGATCGCTGGAACGAAGACCAGCTTCTACGTGGCCGATCGCAATGTTTCTATTGAACGCGGCAATTGCGCCGGCAAGAGCGGTGGTGGTATCGCCTTGGACGACGATCACATCGGGTGATTCGGCTTGCAGCAATTTGTCTAACCGTTCGATCACACGAAAGCAGACATCATTTAGGCTCTGTTTCTCGCGCATAACGCGGAGGTCATGATCAACCACAACCCCAAAAAGATCCAAGAATGGCTGAATTAAATGCCCGTGCTGGCTTGACGAAACGACAACAGTTTCGATGGACTGCTTCTCCAGTTCTTTGATGACCGGCGCAAGCTTGATCGCCTCGGGCCGGGTCCCAAAAAGTACCAATATCTTCGGTTGATGAACAATCATGCGAATTTGCAACTTCTAACATGTAACATCAGTAAAGGGAATGCGACAAATCCCGGAAGGTTTGATGCGGTGTAAACCACAAAACCGAGGATAAGAGCCAACACGTCCAATCAATCGCGGTCTTCAGAATTACGTATGCAGGCATAAATTGGTTTGAGGACGACATTCGACACCTCTTTTTTTGGGTTTTTCCGAATTGTGGTCCAAAAGCAGCACCAAAACTGACGTTATTTGGTTTGCTCCATCGGCGAGAAAAACGGTCAATTTGACTTAATCGTTCAAAAAGATGAAAATTCTCTTACCCCAAGCCCTGAAACCCCCACAGTTTCTGGAACAGCCAACCGATTGCATTTTTATGTTAAATAGCGTTAACACTTGTTAAACGTAACTTTGCAAACAACGGGTTGTCTAATACAAGCCCAAATAACCCCCACTCGAGTAAAACAACTCATGCCGGCGTATCGGTCAAATTGATCGAAAAACCACTGCTTATAGTTAACGTTTATTTGATCTTCGAAGAATCGAGATTCGATCAATATCGATCATTTATCCCGGTCTTGAAAAGATCGAATGTCAGTTTCCACTAATCGGGCTCCACCAATTAGGGAAATCCGCCCGCAGTATCGTGACTTAATTCGGGCTCAAAGAAAAATGGTAGAGGCTTGAAAAGCCACATTTGCACCTTTTCGATAACTGCAAACTATTGCCGTGTTCTATTTTGATTATTCCCCAGATATTGAAAAGGGGGAATCGTTGAAAGCGAGGAGATTCTGTATGCGTTCACTCAAATCGATCCGATCCAGGGTTTTCGTAATCCTCTTCAATGCATTGATTACTTTGTCGTGTTTCAGCGCTTTTCAAGTTCCAGCAGAAGCTGCGATTCTAAATGTTCCAAGCACACAATTTCCAACGATTCAATCTGCGATCAACGCTGCGAATCGCGGCGACACGATCGTGGTTGAAGCCGGCAGAACCTATACCGAGAATATCGTTTTGAAATATAAATCGACGGGAACCGGGTACATCACTATTCAAAGTTCGGCGTTGGCATCGCTGCCTGCTGCTGGTAATCGGGTCGGACCGTCAAACGCTTCAAATATGCCGAGGATTCAGACGTCCAGTAATAGTCCGGTATTCAGGACCGAGCTCTCCGGATCCAATCCAACTGGCTTCTATAAACTGATCGGTCTCGAGATCACGCGACAGAGCGATTCAGGTCAGGTAAGTAATTTGATTACGTTGGAAAGCCCTGGGCAGAACGCGCTATCGAAGACCCCGCACGATATCATAATCGACCGTTGCTACGTTCACGGAACTGCAACGTCAGCCACCCGACGAGGGGTAGTCCTCAACTCCAAAGACACGAAAATAATAGACAGTTATTTTTCGGAATTTCACGAGACAGGAGCAGATTCGCAGGCGATTGCTGGATGGAACGGACCTGGAGGGTACCTAATTTCTAACAACTATCTGGAAGCGGGATCGGAAAACGTAATGTTCGGTGGTGTGGATCCAGGTATCCCGAATCTCGTGCCGACCGATATAACAATCGAGCACAATTATTTTTTCAAGCCATTATCTTGGCGAGGACGAAACCCGAGCTGGCAGGTCAAAAACCTCTTTGAACTGAAAAACGCACGCCAGGTAATTGTGCAGAATAATGTCTTTGAAAATAGTTGGGCCGAGGCGCAAGATGGCCGCGGAATTCACTTTAGTCTTCGCAACCAAGACGGGTCTGCACCATGGTCCGTCGTAGAGGATGTGGTTTTCAGATACAACATCGTGAAGAATGTTGCTAATGGAATATCGTTCTTAGTCGAAGACTATACGTTTTCAAGCCGGGTTCAGCGGAATATCGAGATCAGTAACAATCTTGTTTTGATCAATGGCGATTCAATGGGGGGTTCGGGCTGGGCATTGTTGCCGAGCAAGGGTGGATCGCAAGTCGGTCAGAATTTCGTTATCGATCACAATACATTCATCCATTTGGGCAGTTCGGCCGGCAATCGGTTTATCGACTTTCAAGGATCTACTTTCTTGAGCGGTCTGACGGTCAATAACAATATTGTTGCCGGTAACGGTGGCGACATCGGTCGCCTCGCTCGTGACGGCACCGCAGGAACTTCAGCGATAGCCGGGGCTGCCGATTCATACACCTTCAACAAGAACGTTCTACAGCGGAGTTCATCTGGGTATCCGGCAACATCGTCCTACGTTTCAAGCGTTTCCGCTTTTGGGTTTCAGAATTTTGCGGGTGGTGATTATTCGTTGAGACCAAACTCGCCCTTTCGAGGGACTGGGACGGATGGCAAAGATATCGGGGCGGACATTCCAGGACTGAACCGCAGGGTTGCATGTGTCCCGACAGGACAAAGAAGCAACTGTGTTGGGGCGAGCGTCCGAAGCGATTTTGATGGCGATGGTCGTTCAGATTTGTCCGTATTTCGACCGTCTGATGCCGTATGGTACATAAATCGGAGCACGGATGGCGATTCTGCGATCAGATTCGGACTTTCGCAAGATAAGATCGCTCCTGCCGACTTTGACGGAGACGGTAAAGTTGACGTCGCGGTATTCCGTCCACAGGAAAAGCTCTGGTACGTACTTATGAGTTCGACGGGTTCTGTCGATGTGCGTTATTTCGGATCCAATGGCGATGTCCCTGTTCCTGCGGATTATGACGGCGACGGCAAGGATGATATTGCGGTCTGGCGACCCTTAAACGGAACTTGGTACGGGCTCAAAAGTTCAGACGGGTCATTTTTTGCGTCACCGTTTGGCCTTTCAGATGATAGAACCGCTGTTGGTGATTATGACGGAGACGCGATGGCAGACCTCGCAGTATATCGCCCTTCGACAGGGACCTGGTACATTCAGCGTTCAACGCAAGGATTTATTGCTCTTCGCTTTGGCCTTTCAGACGACGTGATCGTTCCGGCGGATTTTGACGGTGACGGTGTTACCGATATTTCAGTGTTTAGGCCTTCAAACGGGACATGGTATCGGCTTAATTCATCAAACGGTCAATTTTCTGCGTTTCCATTCGGATGGGCCGATGATTTGCCAGCACCTGGAGATTTCGACGGCGATGGAAAATCAGACGTAGCGGTCTTCCGCCGATCGAATGGGGTTTGGTATCTTCAGAAAAGCAGCGAGGGATTTGCCGCGTACCATTACGGTATGGATGGTGATCAGCCGACATTTGCTGCATTCGTTCGATAGTCGATCTACTGATAATCTCAGGGTACTCGTTGAACGTCTTACCGCTACTTTCCATCTGACTTCGACAATTTTCACTAGACATCTCAGGAACTCATTCAACAATAGTCGTATCTAACCCTCTGTGTTGACGCAGGTCGCATTCAGTGATTTGATAGTCATTCCGCATTGATTAGAACTCGGTGCGGGTATTGGGGTAGAAAGGATGTCAGAACCCAAGCAGGGCAACGTCTCAAAAAAAGCCGAGGATTTCCAAAGCTTCAACAAATACAAATTCGACGGTTACAATTCGTACGTCTCGCGAGAATGGGAGTTGTTTCAGACAAACGGCGATAGGTACGGTGCGTTTTTAGCAGCAACGGCAGATCTAACGGTTCGAAGTGTATTGGATGTCGGTTGCGGCAGCGGCCAAGAAATGCTTCCGTTTATCGATAAGGGGGCGGTCGGTTTCGGACTTGACTATGTTCCCGAAACTGGCCAGGTTGGACGTCGCATGTACAAAGAGCGGAATCGAGACGGTCGGGTTGCATTTGTTCGAGGCAGCGGGGACGCGTTGCCTTTGAAGGACGGATCAGTTGACGTCGTAATCTGTCGCGGTGCGATCATGTTCATGGATAATGAACGTGCACTTTCTGAGTTTAGTCGCGTCTTGTCGAAGGGCGGGCGGCTTTTTTTGATGTTTCAGACACCTGCCTACTACTGGTGGAAATTTAGGAACGGTTTAATTAAGGGGAATCTCCTTTCGTCTGTACACGCCATCCGCGTTCTTTACGCCGGCATGTTCTTTCATATCACAGGCCGCCAACCACAGGGGCGTCTGACTGCGGGCGGTGAAGTCTATGAGACTGCCAAATACGTTGTTTCGACATGTGAGCGCTATGGACTAAGAAAAATTGGTGAGATGCCTGATACGAACCCGCAGACACCATATTTAATTTTCAAGAAAACTTCTGCCGATGCGACGGGTTGAATGTCGAAATCTGAAGCTAAACTGCCAAGGAATATGCGATCTTTAAGTACTCGCTGGTAAGTTTCTGCCAACTCTCACCACTTAACCACCAAAACGCATTCGGAAGGTCGAAACGATAAGGATCTGGAAACGAGACCCCGATTGTAGCGCTATCATTCGTTTCGTATATTCCTTTTTGATAAATAATCGACACGCGGCGAGAATGATAGGCTGATGTAACGATCTGCAGCGTCTGAAACTTTTTCGCCCGCGAATAGTCGATTACCATTCGGGCCTCAATTTCGGTTCCGGTCAAAAAGCCACTTTCAACGATTCCTGGCACGATCTCAATGTCGATCTCCGAGGCCCCACTCTCGACCAAAGCCCACTTTGCCCTTTCGACAAAGTATGGGTTTCGGTTAAGCTCACTGCTCCAGCCACTCTTGACGCCGTCGTTGGTCAAAATTATCCGGTTTGAAACACCCTTTCGATAAAGCCTTGCCGCCTCAAGGGCTCGCTCTCGATAGTCTGCCCCACCTGCCAGAACAACTATTGCGTCAGCTTTTTCGAGAGGTGAGCTTACTACCAACCAACTTCCTAGCAGCCAGGTTGTTATAAGCCAAATGGACGAGATCGAGATCAAAACTGGTATAGGTCGTTTCATCTTTATCCAGTCCAAACTCCGGGCCGAAATCGCCAACAAAGCATAACCTCGCTCTCTCTCATTCACCAACAAATTCCCTGATAATTGGAATCCGAAGTGCGGTTTCCAAATAATCGAACTAGATCGACAATCACGGTATCTTCTGAAATTAGAGAATCTACCGTCGTAAACTCTTCATCCTTGTTCCCGATCACTATCACTTCAGAATGAGAAACTACATCATCGACACTTTCAGCCATCAATCTGGAAATGTGCGGAATCTCGTTTTCGATATAATCTTTATTTGCCCCAATAAGTTTCGCTATCGAGACTTCTCGGTCGAAAAGGCGAACGTCGTACCCTTTACCGATCAGACGCTCTATAACGGCGACGATCGGCGATTCGCGAAGGTCATCGGTGCCAGCCTTGAAAGCAAAGCCGAGGACACCAACTTTCTTTTTGCCTGTGCTGGTAACCATCTCGACAGCTCGTTCGACCTGGAGAAGGTTGCTAGAAAGAGTCGCTTCTAAAACGGGGACAGCGACATCTAGTTCTTTTGCTCTGTATGACAACGCCCTTAGATCTTTAGGCAAACACGAACCACCAAACGCAAAGCCAGGTTTCAGGTAATATGGCGAAAGATTGAGCTTAGTATCTTTGACAAAAACATCCATTACCTCGTGGCTGTCGATCCCTGATGCCTTACATATGTTTCCGATCTCGTTTGCGAATGCTACTTTCAATCCGTGAAAGCAATTGCACGCATATTTGACCATTTCCGCCGCGCCCACTGGTATAACATAGATCGGAGCATCCACGTTTGAATACAACTTTCGGATCTCGTCTCCGGATTCTGAACTATCTGCTCCAATAAGTGTGAACGGAGGCGAATAGAAGTCATGAATCGAGGTGCCTTCACGAAGGAACTCGGGATTGACGCATAGATCGAAATCAGTGCCGGCAACCTTTCCAGACGAACGTTCCAACGCCGGCCTTACAAGTGTCGCAATAGTTCCTGGCAGCATTGTGCTGCGAATGACCACTATATGAAACGCATTCTTCTGTGCAAGAGCTTCGCCGATCTGTTCGCTGACGCGTTCGACAAAGTCGAGTCTTAAGGAGCCGTTAGGATTTGACGGTGTTCCAACGCAGACAAGCGAAATGTCCGTCGAAAGCACCGCTTCTCTAACGGCGGTAGTCGCACGAAGGCTGCCGTTGGCTACAGTCTTGTTGATCAGATCGCTAATTCCGTCTTCGATGATCGGACTCTTTCCAGAGTTAATGATATTAACCTTCGTTTCATTAACGTCGACTCCAATAACTTCGTGCCCATCAGCTGCGAAACATGCAGCCGATACAGCCCCCACATAACCCAGGCCAAAGATGCTTATTCTCATTTTGCTAAAATTAATACTGCCGATATCAAATAGTTACTTTCTTCTTTCTAACAGTCGAACTCGTTCCTTATAAAACGCCTGGTCCGTTAAAACCACAAAATTATCTTCAACAAAATCCTCTAAGGGACGACACGAATTGCCGTATGAGCATTTCTCGTGCGTAATGAGCCATATATGTCGGGCCTCAGGCGGAACTTTTCCGATTATGAACTCTATCTGTGATCGGAAGGCTTCGGCTGTACCTAACTTACCTTCAAGGAAAAAATCGAAATACCCTGAATCGGGAAGAATTTCGTTCTTACCATTATAGTGGGTCTTGATCGCGGGAACATCAAATGCGTCAAAAATCACGACCGGCTGATCGGTCATCTCGTGCTGTTCCAAATATCGTGCGACCCTTATCCAATCCCCGCGTTTCGCATTCTCAGGGTACATCGTAAGTACTGAGTAACTCGAAAAAACCATGAACACAAGTACTGGGAACCAAAGGAGATATTTCGGAATCGAGATATCTATCGCCGTTATTGCAAGCAAAACTATTGGCACAAAGTAAACCGAAGCATGTCTTTGCGCCAGAAGCTCAGGACCGACGAGTAGATTTGCAACGCAAAAGAATACGGCCACCGTAGCAGCGAAAGTCCCGACGGTGACCATGTCTCTGTTGACCTTGGAAAAGCGCCCGACCGCAAAAAAGAGAACCGTAGCGACCAACCAGATCCGTACTATCCATAACCGGATTGTCGAAACTATTGAAGTGCCCGTATCCAGAAAGAGCTCAGTGGGCAGAACGAAAAACAAGAAATGCCGCCAAACCGTCCGCACACCATCAAGCAAGGTCTTATTTTCCTGTGGAATTGAACTGCGCTGTTCAAATTGAAAAAAGACCATTATGAACAGTGGAAGAATAAGCAAGCCTGCTGAGGTGAGAAGGACGAGGTAACGTCGAGCCTCACGGTACCTGCCGGTCGCTATCAACGCAGCGAGGCCGCCCACCAGAAGGAACCCAACGTAATAGTGTAGATAAACCCCGACGATCCCGATTACTGCAAAGCCAACTTGATATTTTGATCGAGATTTTTCATTGTCGCAATCGGTCGAACGTCTTGTCCCAAGGTCTGCGAAGCCCCGGAAATAGGCTTCAAGTAGAAGGCATGTTACAAGAATTACAAATGCATAAACCCGTATTTCGAGACTCGCCCATATGACGAATGGGTGGACGGCAAACAGGAAAGTCGCTATTGCGGCGGCTCTTTCGGTTACGAACCTTTGCACAAGTACTGAGAAACAATAAATAGCAGATAGAGCTGCAATGATGGAAAGTATTCGAGCAAAGAAAACAGATTCATTAATCGATCGCCAAACGCTCAACAAAAGGAAGTACAACGGGGCCTGTTTCTCATTTGCGAAGACGGTATCGATTGTTGCAAGGAGACCCTTGCTGGTCGTAAACAGTGACGATGCTTCGTCCGACCAGACATTCAAAGTATATACATAAGGCAATGCGATCGCCAGATGCACGCATATCCCCGCTATCAATGAGATCGCGATCCAAGGGAAAGTGTCTTCAGAAGTCGTTGATTTCGAAATGAAGCGTGTCCTCGCCATTCGGGATCCGTTTGATGCAAGACAATTCCGCAGCTTTTCTGTACCCACAGGCTCTAGGCTTCCACAGCTTGCTCGCAAATGGACGCGAATTGATCAGCAGCGTGCTGCCAGCCAAATTCTGACCTTACACGTTTGGCGGCCCTTATTCCAAGGGCGACTGCCTCCCTGTCGTTCTTAAGGAGTCGAATGACCGAATTGGCAAAATCGTTGACCGTATCTTTCAATAAAAGTTCGTTACCGTCAGTTAATGGCAAACCCTCGGCGCCGATCGTTGTCGAGACTACCGGCAATCCCATTGCCATCGCTTCATAGATCTTTAATCGCGTTCCGCCCCCAATTCTTATTGGGACAACGTAAACAGCGGCATTTTTCATAAGCGGCCGCACATCAGGTACCCGTCCAGTAACCGTTATGTTCGGATAGCGCCGCGCCAATTCGCGGAGTTCTGGGAATGGGTCGCGACCGACAACAGTCAGTGATACGTCCGGAACCTCGTGTCTGATCGTCGGTAGGATGTCATTAATAAACCAATTGATCGCATCGTGATTCGGTAACCAATCCATCGAACCGGTAAAGACAAGATTCGGCCCTGAGGCTGTATCGTCATTTCTTCGAGCAAAGAACGCCGTATCAACACCGGTTGGTACATCAAAAACGCATTGTAATCCGTATTCGCTTCGAAATACCGCTGCATCTTCGGCCGAAACTGCAATCACTGAATCGAACCTTCGGCATGTATTTCGCTCAAAATCGACCGCTCGCTTCCATTGGGATTCAAGATATGCTTTCTTAATTGGGTTTGTCGCGACATCCGCATGCCGTTTCCAGATCATTGCCTCGACATTGTGCTGGAAAAGAAGCGATGGAATGCTGATCTCTTCGGGCAGGTTTATCGACGACTGCAGGAAGTCGCATATCAAAATGTCGTGTCGATCTTCCTTTAGGACCTCAGAGATCTTTCTCGTCATCGCCTGAGCACGATACTTCGAAATGAAGTACGGAAGCGGCAAAAAAAGATTTGCGACCAATTCGGCATAAAACCGAGCACCGAATTTTGGGGCTACTCGGTGCGGAACAGTGATCACCTCATGCGCATATTCCTCGGCTTTTTCGAGGGCGTCAGGATCGGCAGTGCCGTCATCTAGCGTTAAGTAGGTTATGTGATGGTGGCGCTTTAGCTCCTTAAGCATATGATACGTACGTATCTTTCCGCCCTTGTCGACCGGATGCAACAATTCAGTTTTAAGCCAAAGAATTTTCACGATTTTAACGGGGCTCCGATGCGCGACGGTTTAGTTCTTCCTCTAATTAGGGGCGTTCGCCGTCGATGAAAGTACGCTGCCAGATCTCGAAATTAACGAGCGACCAAAGTCGCTCGTCGTGGTTTTCGCCATTCATATGCCGTTCTGCTATGTTCCTTACCGCATCTGCGTCGAAGATGCCTCTGCCGAGCGATCTCTCTGAAAGGACATATTCATCTACGATTCCGCGGTATTGACCGCGAAACCATTTTCCGATAGGGACCGGGAACCCCATTTTACTTCGTGTTAAGATCTCATCGGGCAGCACGCCTTTCATTGCCTTACGCAAAACGTACTTCGTCTTACTTCCGCGCAGTTTCATGCGCTGCGGCATCGAGGCCGTAAATTCCATTAACTTGTGATCCAAGAAGGGAACCCGGCTTTCGATTGACGCCGCCATCGACATCTGGTCCTGTTTCATCAACAGTTCATGCAGATATGTTTTGGTATCGGTGTACAGCATCCGGTCGAGCATTTCGCCGCCTTCCAAGCTATTAAACAGACGTGACATCTCGGCATACGGGTCAGTCGATCCGTTCAAACGGTCCTTGGTTGTCGCCGACAAAAGATGTCCCTGCATCGATCGCGAAAATACCGCGAAGTTATCGAAATACGCCGATTCGATTGTCGGTTCCACAACAAAGAAGCTCTTCTTCAGCGAATGTCTGATCTTTGAGTCAAGCGGCAGGACTTCAATCGCCGCTGCAAAGTGACTGCGTAGCGCTTCCGGAGCTATCTTATCGAATAGCTTTCCATATTTGATGTTTGTAAGCGTTTTCGCGTATCGACCGTAACCGGCAAGGCTCTCGTCGCTTCCTTCGCCGGTTAAGACCACCTTCACATGCTCGGCCGCGAGTCTCGATACGAAATTCAATGCGATGCTTGATGGGTGTGCGATCGGTTCGTCCTCGTGCCATATCAGTCGCGGAAGTGCTTCAAAAAAGCTGTGCGGGGAGACGATCACCTCGTGATGGTCGGTTCCAAATCGATCTGAAACGAGTCTCGCATACCTGAGTTCGTTAGCTTCTCGTTCCTCGAACGCAACAGAGAAGGTCTTGACGCGCCCATCAACCATCCGTGACATCTCAGCTGCTATCGCACTCGAATCAATGCCGCCCGACAGAAACATCCCGAGCGGAACATCCGCCATCAGCCTCAGCCTCACCGACTCGGTGAACAGCGAGGACCATTCCTCGATCCATTCGCGATCTGAACGCGGGGAAACGGCGTCGCGATCAAACGAAATATCCCAGTACCTGTTTATTTCTACTCTGTCATCGCCGAATGTTAGTGTGTGCCCCGGAAGAAGCCGTTTCACACCGGCGAACATCGTTAGTTCGCCTGAGGTTCCGTGATTTGCTAAATAGTCGGTCAGAGCTCGGTATTCCAGTTCCGGTTTCACGGCTCCGGCTTCGAGCAGGGCTTTGATCTCGGATGCGAAGAAGAAACTGCCGTCATCAGAATTAGCGTAGTAAAGCGGCTTAACTCCTAGGCGGTCGCGTGCGATGAAAAGTTCATTTGATCTCGCGTCCCAGATGGCGAAAGCAAACATCCCGCGAAACTTATCAACACATGATGCTCCGTAAGCCTCGTAGGCCTTTAATATCGTCTCAGTGTCGGATGTGGTCCTGAAAGTGTAACCGCGATCTTTGAGCTCCGGTCTCAGTTCGAGATGGTTATACACCTCACCGTTATAGACGATCACGCACGTACGATCGTCGTTGAACATCGGCTGTTGTCCCGTCTTGAGGTCGACGATCGATAGGCGGCGGTGGCCGAGGCCAACCCTTCCGTCAATAAAAACCCCTTTCTCATCGGGCCCCCGGTGGGTCATCGTATCGCGCATTCGTTCTATCAGACCAGCATTTGCTGTCCGCGCTGAGCGCCGCGAAAATACGATCCCGTTGATTCCACACATATTGGTTCTATAGACCGAACGCTCTAAGAAACCCGGCCAAAATCGTCCTCAAATCGCACGATGTCATCTTCGCCAAGATATTCGCCCCGCTGTACCTCAATGAACACCACCAGTTCATCACCGGGGTTTTCGATACGATGTGCCGAACCCACGTTTATGTCGACTGATTCACCAGCGTTCTTGATGATCTCCTGACCATCAATAGTAACCTTTGCGGTTCCTTGAACAAAAAACCAATGTTCAGATCGCATCGCGTGCTTTTGATAGCTCAATCGCTTTCCGGGAAGTACCTCAATGCGCTTTACCTTAAAGTTCCCGCCCGTATCAATGACCGTGAAACTCCCCCACGGTCGCTGGTCAAAGGGGGGATGATTATCGATCGGCTTGCTGTCGGACATTGTTCCTCCAAGTCACTCACTGTTCAATTCTACATTTATCTCGAACCTCTGAGGTACGTAGACCAATGATAAAGTCCTCAAATCGTATCGTCGGGTTCAAATTTTCCACGTGACCGTTGCTGTAAACTCGATCGTGCCGCTCCCGGCGAAACTGAATACAAGTCTTTTCGATGGTATCTCCTTTCCGTAGACGGGAGATAAGTGAGAGTCTATCAACTGCCATCGGCCCTCGGAATCTAACGACTCACCAATCAACCTGGTTTTGATTCGCACATCGTGCTCGTCTAGGTCATTCCCTGAGAGTGTCACGACTTCGTCTTCGAAATTAACAACAATTCCAGGTGCCAATATGAAATTGATCTCGTAGGTATGTCGGGTTTCGCTTGATACACCGTCAACGATCCTTAACGATCCTCTCGGGCCGATCTCAATTGACCGTTCGTATTTAACTTCGAGGAAGTCAAATCCATCATGGCTCCCTCGGAATCTAACACCGCTATCGTGTTCATGCCATTCGATTAAACGGGCATTTGCCTGAGATTTCCAGGAGAACGGGCCTGCGGTCCGCGATGATGAGAAACCGTCGACCGTGAGGCAGTTGTGAGCCATCGAAGTGCGGTAGCGGTCGCGAGCCTCGAGATCTGAGGTGTATACGAATGTGCCTGAATCGACGAAAACAGACTTTCCAGCAAGCGATGCAACAAAACTCAGCGCATCCGCGTGGGCGTGTCCACCATTCATAAAGCCATGCGGCCCACAAATTATAACGAAATGATCCGCATTCGGCTCCCACGAAGACCGAAATGTATAGAATCCTCCGTTTTCAAAGGATTCTGAATTTGATCGAGGTTCCTCAGGGTCTAAATCGGTCAAAGCTTCCGAGGACCCTGGCCCGGCGATCCACAGTAACTCATTCTCGAAGTTGTCGATCTGGTATTTGAGATCGCCGCGATCGAACAAAAATGCTCCCAACAACAATAGGAGATCGGAAGAGCGTCGTGTAGGGAAAGAGTGTAGATCTCGGTGGT
>ERZ761609.645-NODE-645-length-38224-cov-23.556315_pt1 | contig 38224 bp, 26 predicted proteins | sample MGYA00511163_ERZ761609 | MGnify/ENA primary metagenome ERZ761609 (study PRJEB28899, sample SAMN02445070) | bioreactor sludge metagenome | biome: EBPR sludge | place: Australia: Brisbane, Thorneside Wastewater Treatment Plant | collected 2011-12-16 ...
TTGTATTGTTGATAAAACGAATGTTGGATGATAGTGAAGGTCGCACAAGGATAGCAGCCCGATCTTCGGTTCCTGAATTAGTAGTGAGTAAGGTAATGCGCAGATTTTCAAACGTAAGATTGTCGGCTCGGTTCACTACCTGAATGGCCCGGTTATAAGAAGTTCCATCAGGAGTGAAGGAAAGGTTTTTAAAAGTAACAAAGCTGGCATTGCTCAGCTGGGCAATGTAGTTAGTAGCCGATGCAATGGCTGTGAATTTGAGAATCACATCTGCCGCATTACCCGACTGCGACTGAAACGTGATCGTGTTGGTGGATGACATTCCTGAAATGCTTGGCAGTATGAATTGTTCGGTGAAGGTCTGAGTCCTGAGCAAAAACGTTACCGCCCCGCTGATGCCATTCACTTTCATCGCATCGATGGCATTGTTGATGGTCGTGTAAGTCTGGCCAGCACCTACTGTATATGATCCTGAGAGTGGAGTAAGCGCAGCGGCACTGTATTGATTTGCTCCTATACTCGGTGTGGTGGTTCGGGCTATATTGTTGATATCAACAGGAACCAAAGCAAGTAAATTCTTTCCGGCAGAGGCCAGGCCGGGTGCCGAAGCAATAAGATTTGTATTGGACTGGTACTGCGGGTCGAAGGACACTGCATTTGTCTCAAATCCCGTAGCGGTTCGCCACTCATTGAGCGAACCATAGGTGGTAGAGCCATCTCGGCCGATAAAGGAACCGGAAGTAAACAAGTTGTTGTAGTCCGATTCTACAATCGAGTTGGCTGCTGAGGAGTTTTGGTATTCTACCGCATAACCCGTGTTGGCTTTGAAAATATTATTCACAATTCGGTTGCCCAATGACTGATAACGGTTGAAGTGAAACGCCTCGCCAGAAGAAGTGTTATTCACACTGTTATGGTAAATGTTAGTGTAGGTGATACCATAGACCAGGTTCACGGTAGCATAGTATGAATTGGATTGAAAAAAGTTGTTGGCAATGATGGATGGCTGGATATCAATCCCGCCAAAGTAGTAGAGCCGCATAGCATGGCCCAAGCCTCCTGTAATGCGATTGCGCTGAATCTCTGTGTAACCAGAAGTGTAATCAAGTCCCAAACCATAGTAGTCTCCTTGTGAAACACCTGAATGTGCGATCACGTTGTTATTAAAAATACCTCCCGCCATGTATTGAAAGTAAGCCGGCCGGTAATACACATCGGTAATGGTGTTGCCCGTAAAGACAGTACCCGGTGAAGGATTACTGCTATTACCTACGTGAAGAATTCCGTGTGACCCTCCTGTGATTGTATTGTTGATAAAACGAATGTTGGATGATAGTGAAGGTCGCACAAGGATAGCTGCGCGCTCTTCTGAAACTGACGTAGTAGCAGGAAGGGTGATACGAAGATTTTCAAAGGTGAGGTTATTAATGGTATTGATCGCATGTATTCCTCTTGTATAGGTAGAACCTGTAGGTTCTATCCTTACATTTCGAAACGTAATGAAACTTGAATTATCAAACCGGATAACATAGTTGTTTATGTTGGTTGGCGCAAAAGTTAAAATAACATCCTGGGCATTGCCACTTTCTGCTTCAAAGGTGATTGTATTGGTAGTGGAAGCACCGGGTATTGCATTAATAACAACTTGTTCGTTATAAGTTCCTGTTTTGATCTTAAACATTACTGGGCTGCTAACCCCTTTTGTTGTCAAATCTGTTACGGCAGCCACCAAGGAGGTATAAGAACCACCACTACCTATAGTATAGGTACCGGAAAGGGGCTGAGCCGTAAGGTGTCCCACTACAAATAGAGATACGGTTAAAAAAAGAAACCTAAGCTTTACAACCATAGTTTAAATTTTTAATAAAAAAGAGCAATCAAAATCTCATCAAGCAAGATAACTGAATAAGAATTCATTTAGGATGGGAACCATATTGATTTATTTTTGAACCGGGGTAAAAATGTGATTTTCAAACTTTCCTTAAGAAACACGCACCAAAAAGATATTCTTTTTGGAAAACCAAAAATTCAATGGCTTTAATACCGCCCACAAAATTAAATTTTACATGGTACCAAACATTTCCTTCCTTTCGCTCAAATTATACCCGATATGAGAAATTTAATAAGCCTTTTGTTCGTCATTCTTACCATTTCTTTTGTGCAGGCTCAAAAGGGGTTTGTTGGCACTAATGCCGCTACACAAACCAAAGTAGAGGAAACATTCCTGAAACAACAGGAGAGTGAACGCTATAAAAATCATTTAAAGAACCTAACGAGAGAGCCGCATATTGCTGGGTCCAAAGCAAACGAAAGAGTGCGTGATTACCTCGTTGATGTAATGCGCAAGGCCGGGTTTCAGGTAGAAATTTTTCCTTATGATATTTATTTGCCGGTAATGCCGGGTACCGCTTCCGCGGAATTGGTCACCCCCATCCGTTTGCCACTTAACAATCAGGAGTACATCCACAAAGAAGACCCCTTCTCATCTGACCCCACCCTTACAGTCGGATTCAATGCCTACACAGGTACAGGCAATGTAACCGCTGAAGTAGTTTATGCTAACTATGGTCGCAAAGAGGATTTTGAAAAATTGCAAGCATTGGGTGTTTCCGTAAAAGGAAAGATTGTATTGGCGCGCTATGGCGGAAACTTTCGTGGTTACAAAGCCAAGTATGCTGAGCAACATGGTGCTGTCGGATTGATTATTTTCACTGACCCAGGCGATAGCGGATACGCAAAAGGTCTTGTCTATCCTGATGGCCCCTACTATGACGAAAGCAGTATTCAACGTGGTTCGTTGCTTACAATAGACTGGACGGGTGATCCGCTCACTCCGTTTGAACCCGCTCTCCCACTGGATGGAAAAAAGAAAATCGTCCGTAAAAAACCCGAGGAAGTAAAAGGTTTGCACACCATACCTGTACTCCCTTTGCCTTATGGATCGGCAAAAGAAATTTTTGCGCGTATGACAGGCAAACCTGTTCCAGTAGAATGGCAGGGCGGCTTACCTTACACTTATCGACTTGAAGGAGGAAGTGATTTGACCGTTCGTGTTGACGTAACTCAGAAAATAGAGATACATCGTGTGTATAATGTCGTTGGTACTTTGCAGGGAACAGAGAATCCTGATCAATGGATTATTGCAGGGTCACATTACGATGCATGGGCTTTTGGTGCGACTGATCCCAACAGCGGGACCGCTATGTTACTGGCATTAAGTGAATCATTGGGTAAACTATCACAAGCAGGTTATAAACCCAAACGAACTATTAAAATAGCACACTGGGATGCTGAAGAACAGGGTGTGATCGGTTCTACAGAGTGGGTCGAGCAGTTTCACGATGAATTGAATGCAAAAGCCGTTGCTTATTTCAATGCCGATGGCGCGGTTACAGGAAGAAATTTTGGAGCAGCTTCCAGTCCATCATTAAAGGAACTTGCCATCAGTACAACGAAATCTATTGCATTCCCTGATTCTTCAAAATCATTGCATGATGTTTGGCTTGGAACACGCAACACCCCTGAACCTCCATTAGGTAATTTGGGTGGCGGATCCGATCACATCGCTTTTTACGCCTACGTGGGAATACCCAGTTGGGGTGGTGGCAGCGGAGGACATAGTATCTACCATTCAAATTTTGACAGCTTCGCTTACTATGAGCGTTTTTGCGATCCCACCTTTAAAATGGGACCTATGGTAGAGCAGGTGTTTGGTACGATGGCACTGCGACTTGCCAATGCTGATGTACTGCCTTACGACATCAGTCGTTATGGAACAGATTTGCATACACACTTTGATGGATTACAAAAACTAACCAGCGCTTATGACAAGTCGGCAACTCCATTTTCATTTGATGCGCTAATAAAAGCGGCAGATGAATTGAAGGCCGTAGGCGAGCAATGCGAAGCGGCATTGAAAACACCAAACTTAAAAAACAGTAAAGCCATCAATGCAGAACTGATCTCATTGGAACGCCAATGGATTGATAAAGAAGGGATGCCCTATGGAAGTTGGTACCGTTCGTTGTACGCCTCTCCGGATCCATACAGTGGTTACGCTTCATGGATGTTACCTGCCTTTCAGTATGAAGCTTCTATTCACTCCACTGCAAACTTGAAAAAGTACGAGCAAAAGCATATGGATGCTATCAATCGCTTGAGAGTTAAGATGGAAAAAATTACGAAGTTGGCACAACAGTAATAAAACTAAAATTGATAATGCAAAAAGGGTGGCTAATGGTCACCCTTTTTTGTTTCATCCTCATAATAATATCTGATGGGGTATCACATGTACAACTTCACTTTTCCAGTGCTTCACTTAAACACCTATAGCAGTAAGAAGTTTCGAAAGCAGGTTAAATTCAGGTGTTTTGATCAACAGGCAAACTCATCGTATCTTTAACCTATGATTCGCATCATCCTGTGGCTTATGATATTGAGCATTTCCGGATTTGCTCAAGTCCCTGTTGACCAAAAAGAAAGCAGTGACTACATGTATTATTATGAAAAGGGAGAACAATTACTCAGCGAAAGAAAGTACAATGAGGCATTGGTGAATATCAATGAAGCCCTCAACATTTATGCTCTACACCCCGACTCTTATTACACCCGCGGAGCAATAAAAGAGAAACTCAATGATAAAGAAGGAGCCCTGAGGGATTACACTATCTACCTGGAACTGAAACCCAATCAATTTGATGCATTGTTTCATAAAGCGTTAATCAATTTCGAACTGAAGAAATGGGCGCAAGCCAATGCAGATTTTAAGCAGTTGATTACATTACCTACCGGGGAAACAACGAGTATCTATTTCAGGCAGGGACAATTCTCTGAAGGGACAAACCAGGTGTTTACATCCCATGGCACCAACAAAGCGCATCTCTTCAATTACCTTGGTCTCACTGCTTTTGAAATGGGTCAATACGATGAAGCATTGATCCACTTTGATTCAGCCGTGTCTCACAATCCTGATGCTGCTAACTATTATGTCAACGCTGGTCGCAGCCATGAAGCCTTGTCAGAGTTCGAAAAAGCTAAACAATCCTATCAAACTGCCCTTTTGATTAACCCTGATCACAGCATTGCACAACATAATCTAAGTACACTTAACAGAACACATGGCACTACCCAAGAGGCTGATCTCTTGCTGGATGAAGTTATTGCTAAGAATCCAGACCTTCCCTTCCCTTATGCTGAACGCGCTTATTATGAAATGAATAATGGCGAGCTGGAAAATGCACTACGGGATTATAACAAAGCCATCGAACTCGCTCCATCCGTGGGAGATTATTGGCTCAGCCGGGGAATGGTCAAAGAAAAGCTCAATGATTGGGAGGGTGCTTATCGCGATTATTCACAATCTATTGTACTCAACGAGAAAGATGAAAAGTTATGGTTGGCCAGGGCCAATCTTCTTTTCAATCAGAGTAACTATGCTGCAGCCATCAAGGATTATGATGTGGCCATTGTCCTGTATCCATCTTATGCTATTGCTTACTACAACAGAGCACTTGCCAAAAATAAACTGGGAATGAATGCCAAAGCGTGTGCTGATCTTAAAATTGCAGAAGCGTTGGCCTTCGAAGTTCCGCCCAAAGTAATGAGTGGTATTTGTGGTGTTCAGTAATCGTTCACCCCAAATCAGGTCTTAGTCTCACAAACACGGGCTCTCTAAAGTTTTTATCTGGAGTGAACGAAGCAAAAGTTATTTCTACAAAAAGTTTTGGCTCCACCCAAATACTTACCTTTTCATCCAATACTTTATCCGGCACAGGTTTATCTGTCTCTTTTAATTTTTTAATAAGTTTAAAAATATCATTGATAACCGCATCCGTAAATCCAGTACCCACCTTTCCCCTGTAAACCAATTTTCCGTCTTCCCATTCTGCAATGTGTAACCCTCCAAAGGCTTTGCTCCTGTTCCCCTTACCTTCATTGTAACCAATGATCACACACTCTCTTGTATTGCGAACCTTAACCTTCAACCAGGCATCCGATCGTTTGCCGGGTAAATACCTGCTGGTTTTGTCCTTGGCCATGATGCCTTCCAAATTGTGCTCTCTCGCTGCCTCAAAGAGCGATAGACCATCCTCAACAAATTCGCTGCTGCGATACGGTGTATCCTTTTTCAGGGCATCCTTCAGCCATTCCTTGCGCTTCAGAAGCGGCTCGTTGATGAGACTACGACCATCGAGGTACAGACAGTCAAAAACATAACAATACACGGGATTGGATTTAGATAATTTTTCAATAGTGTTATCTCCCGAACTCATGAGTCGGTTGATCACTTTTTTGAACTCCGGTTTCCCGGACTTATCCAAACAAACAATCTCTGCATCAAACAGACCACAATTAGCACGAAACCCTGGTATGTTTAATTCAGGGAATTGTTTCGTGATGTCATTTTGATTTCTGCTTCTAATTTTAATCACGCCATCCTCCAGTGCGATCAAAGCCCTTATCCCATCCCACTTTACCTCATAGATATATTCATCACCAATGGGTGGTTTGCCTGCACTGCCAGAGAGCATGGGTTCAATGGGATCATGAAGGAAATTAACCTGAGGCACATCTACTCTTTCCAGGAGCCATTCCTTTTGCTTGATCTTGTAAATACGGTACTCACCATTCATTTCCTTACTACTCAACCGAAAATAAAATCCATCTTTTTTGTTTTTGGTAATCTGATATTTACCCAAAGCATAGATCCACATGTCTCCACCTCCATATTGCCCCTTAGGGATTTTACCATCGAATGTCAGGTACTCCATGGGGTGGTCCTCTGTCTGTACAGCCAGTCTTTTTATTCCAGGTAATGGTGGCATGCCACGTGGTACGGCCCAGGATTTAAGCACTCCGTCTTGCTCCAACCTTAAATCATAATGAAGGTTAGTGGCATGGTGGCGGTGTACCACAAAATTGGTCCCCCCCCCTTCCAGGATCTTGGCCAGTGGCTCTCTGGTTTTGTTAAAGTCCCTTTTTTTGTCATACGACTCGAGTTGCTCCGGGGTCTTGTGTTTTTTGTTAGATGGAAGCTTCTTTACTGGCTTTGCTTTTCGTTGTGTATGCAATTCAACAGCGTAGGCATCAATTCCCTCCCATGCATCCCCTTCCTCCAGCACTTTCTCCAGCGCAGTTCTGATATTAAATTCAAGAGGTGATTTCACATTTGCAAGTTCATCCCATGTCAGCGGCATTGAAACAGGAGCACCTACCCTACCGCGTAAGCTATACGGAGAGACAATACTTTGACCTTGCCTGATACGGTAGATATCCATGAGCATCTTACCTTTCCGGGCTTCCTTTTTGATATGGAGGGTGAGCGCTTTGGGTTTGCTCTCTACATAAGGCTTTGCAATAGATTGAGCTGTTTCAAAAACGGTGGAGAAATCATACTTAGGTTCAATAGGGACACATACATGTACGCCTTTACCTCCGGTAGTTTTTACAAATGGTGTATATCCGAAATTTTCAAGATATTCCCTCAAATCCAAAGCCACCTCGATTACGTTTTTAAAATCAGAACCCTCAGGCGGATCCAAATCAAAAACCATGTAATCCGGATTATCAAAATTAGGTTTCCTGCTGTGCAGCTGATGCAACTCCAAAGAAGCAAGATTGGCCAGCCATACCAAAGAAGCTGGTTCCGTGGCGATGATGTAATCCTTTTCTTCTTTACCCAACTTCACAAACTCCAACCAGTCGGGCGCCCACTCTGGCCTGTTCTTCTGGTAAAAGTTTTCACCATGTATTCCATCTGGAAAACGGATGAGCGTCAACGCCCTTCCCTTGATGTGATTAAGCAACGTGGGGGCAATCGTCAAGTAATATTGTATGATCTCTGCTTTCGTTACCTGATCCTCAGGAAAAAGCACCTTATCCAGATTAGATACTTCAAGCTTCCGTTTTCCTACCTGCGTCCATTGTGTCTTCTTTGCCATAGGCTAGGTAATGTCATCAAGTACTTCACCCTTCACCTTATTGCTAAGGAAGATCATACCAATTACAAAACAGACGGCTGCTACACCAATAGGGTACCATAATCCTGCAAATGGATCGCCTGAGGGCAGTGCATCGGTTTTACTAAATTCATACAGACTGGTAGCAATAAATGGCGTAAGTCCCCCAAAAATTCCATTCCCGATATGATACGGCAAAGACATGGAGGTATAGCGAATGCGTGTTGGGAAAAGTTCAACCAAAAAAGCTGCAATGGGTCCATATACCATCGTAACAAAGATTACCTGTATTGCTACCAGGAAAATCATGTACCAATAAGGAGAAGAACCCAATGTGATTTGTCTTCCTGAGGCAATGCCTGCAACATTGATATTTTCAGTGAGAAAAGAACCATCAGAATATTCTTTTCTTATGGATACTATTTCTTCGTTGGAGGTACTCTTTGTTTCGTTACTGCTTACTTCTGTTTTGTTTGTAACATCGGCCAACGCATACATGCTCTTATAAATCGGACGATAGGCGACCACTGCAAGAATCAAACCCGCCATCATGATATACTTCCGACCTACTTTATCAGACCATCGTCCAAACACAATGAATAATGGAGTACCAATGAGCAGAGCTGTGGCTATAATATAGTTGGATTGTACAAACTCTACTTTACAAGTGTTTTGAATAAAGGAAAGAGCATAAAATTGTCCTGTGTACCATACTACTCCCTGTCCGGCAGTAATTCCAAAAAGAGCAATTAGCACCATACGAAGGTTCTCCTTCTTTCCAAAACTTTCCTTGATAGGATTAACAGAGAGTTTGCCCGCAGCCTTTACCTTCATGAACAATGGTGACTCCTCCATCTTCAATCGAATGTAGATGGAGATACCTACAAGGATCACTGACAATAAAAATGGTATTCGCCACCCCCACTCGGCAAAGGCATCGCTACTCATCGACTGTCGTACCATCAATATAACTCCCAATGAAACAAACAATCCTAATGTCGCTGTGGTTTGGATAAAGCTTGTGTAATACCCCCTCTTTGCAGCGGGAGCGTGCTCTGCCACATAGGTAGCGGCTCCTCCGTATTCACCGCCTAGCGCAAGGCCTTGCACCAGCCTGAGTGTTAAAACTATAATGGGTGCAAACATTCCAATTGATTCATAGCTGGGAACCAAACCTATTGCAAAGGTGGAGCCCCCCATCAATACCAGTGTCAGCAAAAAAGTATATTTCCTGCCTACCTTATCACCGAGATGCCCGAAAACCAATGCACCGAAAGGCCGTACGATAAATCCTGCCGCAAACGTTCCCAGCACGGCAAGAAATGCAGCTGTAGGATTCGAAGAAGGAAAAAATTTAGTGGCCAGAACCGCTGCAAGACTTCCGAAAATATAAAAATCATACCACTCGATAAGTGTACCCACCGAAGAGGCGCCAATGACGGACCATAACTTTCTTTTTTCTTCTTTGGTAATTACGCTGCTCTGCATTAAGCTTAGGGTTAGGTATCCAGATTTCTAAATATAAAAAAGATCAAAAGAAAATTTCCTGCGCTAGCCGATATGTATTAGCGTGCGCTTCAATGATATCCCTAAAATCAGGAGAATAGCCACCTCCCATACTGGCTACCAAAGGAATTCCTGCCACTTTGGCTTCATTCAGCACGATCCTATCCCTTTCCCTGCAGCCTTCTCTCGTCAAATTCAACCTGCCCAGTTTGTCAGTTTTTAGCACATCCACCCCTGATTGATAGAAGATAAAATCAGGTTGGAACTGCTCCAGGATATTTTCAAGATTGGTTCTCAACGTTTTTAAATAAAACTGATCCTCGGTTCCATCAGGAAGTCCAATGTCCAAATCTGAATTTTCTTTAACCATTGGATAATTGCTTGCACCATGCATACTGAAAGTAAACACCCGAGATTCATTCCGGAATATTTGCGCTGTTCCATTACCCTGATGAACATCTAAGTCCACAACCAGTACTTTCGAAGCCAGTTTTTCACTTAGCAAATAATTAGCTGCAATGGCAATGTCATTAAGCAGACAGAAACCTTCACCCTTATAGGTAAAGGCATGATGGGTGCCACCAGCTATATTCATCGCCACACCATGGGTAAGTGCATAATGCACACACTGAAGTGTTCCTCCCATAATCATACATTCCCGATCAACTAATTCCTGGCTCAAGGGAAATCCCGTCCGTCTGATTTCCCCTGGAGATAAACTAAGTGTCTTTAACTTTTCCCAATAGAGTTTCTCATGCGATGCTAATATCCAATTTTCATCCACAGGATCAGGACTAAAGATATTAGATGGAGTGATTGTTCCTTCATGAAGTAGCTGCTGTGGCAGCAGCTCATACTTACTCATGGGAAAGCGATGATGGAGTGGTAATGACAATACATAAGCGGGATCCCAGGCAACCTTCAGCATCAAAGCTTAGGGTTAATTATCCTTTTTGTACCAGGCTTCCTGTAATTGGTGGAAGGTATCGTGTAAGCTGGTAAGTGACTTTCCAATTGCCTGATCATCGCCCACCTCTACAAGGTCAGCCAATGCTACGGCACCCTCCTGAAGCTCCTGTAGCGTTTGCTTTACCTCGTCATTATCCACTTTCGTTGGTAATTCCTGTTCTATCCAACTATTTACGGATACCACCATTTCACTCGCATACTGTTTCACGGGTTCAATGTTAGCTGAATCTCGATAGGGGTGAAAACTTTCCGCCATCAACATATGGAAATCATCCATACCTTTCCATTCAACAGTTTCCTCCTCGGTTTGTTCTTGTGTTGATTCAGTTTTAGGTGAGCATGCCCAACTTGTTATAAATAGTAAAGCACAAATTCCAATTAGTTTATTTAGTTTCATAAGTTATTGGTTAAAACATTTTATCTCTTTTTCTATACTTAATCCTATTCTCAACACTTTGTACCCCTCTTTTCAGCAAATCAAAATACAATGCAATATAAAGCATCAAGCTCATAAACCAGATAATGGAAATATTAAAATATAAAGTATCAAAATGCCTTCCTAAAAAATGCTTGGTAGGGTTATAAAAATTGGCAGTAAAGTCAAATTTATTATGCGGTCGATGATCCTCAAAATATATTGGATAAATTTTTTGTATCAATTTCCCTTGCCATTCTAAAATGCGCACAGGGTCATTAGAGTTTTCCACCATTTGGGTAACAGCTTCACTTTGATACTTCATTTTATTGCTATTGTATTCTTCCAATTTCTGAGGAGTATCAGTCAGTGAAGCTACCAGGGCTTCTCTATCTTTCTGCGCATTGTTGCCACGCAATTGATAGTATGACTTAAGCACCCTAACAAACTGAAGGGTGCTTTGATAGGTAGTTGAATCAAATTTTCCTATTACCAATTTGTCTATTTGAGGAAACTTATCTTCTCCTACGTTTTTAAGCTCAAGCATCAATTCATTTTGAATTAGCTTTAATGTTTCTTTTACAGGATTATCATCACTTTTATCTCGCCATTGATTTCTATGATTGAGTACAAAAGCCAACTTTGATTCAAGGCTTGGAATATAATAGACTCGCTTATATTCAGCCAACGCTCCCTTCTTATCCAATTCGTAGAACAATTTTTCAAATGGATTGTCTCTGAATTGCGTAACCATATAAGCTTCAAATGCCCACCGCGATGTCATCATCTCCCCCAGCAGCGGTATACCGTTTGGAGTACCCACTTTGGGATTGAATTTGTCAAAACTAATAACCACACCACTCAATAATAATTGCGGAATTATTAGAATGGGGATGAGTATATAAATCGTTACAGCCGAATCAAATGCTGAACTAATATTCAAGCCAAGTACGTTGGCAAAACAACTGCAAGAAAATAAAATAAGCCAATAGCGCATTTCGGTAAGCGGTATCTCCAAAATCCAATTACCCACAATGATAAAAGTAAACGTTTGCAAAGCTGATACACCAAAAAGTATAAACACTTTGGACATGAGGTATCCACTTTTGCTCAAATGCAGGTACCGCTCACGTTTCAATATTTTTCTGTCATGAAATATTTCTTCTGCACTCACTATCAAACCCACAAAGAGCGCCACCACTACGCTCATGAAGAAATAAACCGGAATATTGTTGTTGTGATAGAATGTATAATGAGGATTCTCTACTCCTACGGCATCATAATACTTTACAAAGTATGATATAAACAAAGCTAAGATAGGCGCTATTGTAAAGTTAATCGCCAAATATTGTTTGTTTGAAAACTTAGACATGACGTCTCTCTTTACAAACACACTAAACTGCTTAAACCAATTGGGAAGATGTAATGAACTAGGAATACTATCTTCGGAAGGTTCTACTTTCGGTATTTTAATCTTCTGTTTAAAGTATTGGTACCATTGTCCTGGCGATATTTTACGAGTATGAGTAAATCTCCCAAACTCATTCACCACCCTGGTCTCGATAATACTAAATATCTTTTCCGGGTTGATATTTCCACACTCCGGACAAGCACCTGGAGTTTTGTTGGCCGCATTAACAATTTCCTGAAAATATGCCATCGACTCTACCGGGTTGCCATAATAGATTTGAAACCCTCCTACGTCCAAAATAATCAAAGTGTCGAACATCTTAAAGATGTCAGACGAAGGCTGATGTATCACCACAAAGATCATCTTTCCGCGCAACGCTAGCTCCTTCAGCAAGTCCATGATGTTTTCCGAATCTCTTGAAGAGAGGCCAGAGGTAGGTTCATCCACAAAAAGGATTGTTGGCTCCCTTAACAACTCCAATCCAATATTTAAACGCTTGCGCTGTCCACCACTAATGGTCTTCTGCAAAGGGCTTCCTACTTTCAAGTTTCTGGTTTCAGAGATTCCCAATGAAAGGAGAACCCTGTCAACAATTTCTATAATTTGTTCCCGGGTATAATGACCAAAACAAAGTCGTGAGGCATAATATAAATTGTCAAAAACAGTAAGGTCCTCCATCAGCAGGTCATCCTGAGGAATATACCCAACTACTCCCCTTATTTCCCTGGGATCTTCGTGCACATCGATACCATTGATAAGTACTCTTCCACTTGAAGGCTTTTCAGAACCATTGAGTACATTAAGTAAAGTTGATTTACCAGAGCCACTGGCTCCCATTACTCCAATTAACTTACCCCCCTTTTCATTGATAGTAATATTTTGAAGTCCTGCCCGGCCACTTTTAAAGTGATAGAAGATATGCTCAGCCACAAAACTTACTTCATTTTCTATCTCTTCGACAAGGAATTTGCCAACAATGTCGCTGTAATAAATCGTATCGATTTTATTTCCTCTAATGGTACTTCCCGTTGGCAGTACATCTATCTTTCTACTTTTAAGAGGAACGCTGTTAAGGTAAAGTGTAGAAATGCCGAGGTATTTGATCAGGTATGTTTCTATATCCTGCAGCCTTAGTATTGCTATTAAACCAGTAAGTTTCTTGGCTGTAATACGTGGCCCAGGGTATTCAAAATCATCAGACCCTTCATCAATAACCATTATGTTTTTTGAGGCCAACTCTTCTATATCTTGTCCCATCACAAAGAATCGCATTGCCTTGATGTCCTTCTGCGGAATCTTTAATGCCTCACCAATATAGAATATTAGATTTTCCTGACGTTCAGAAATAGAACCATCTGCATATACCAACTCAACAATCTTTACTACCAAAATGGCTTTTTGTTGCATGGTCAACGCCTGGTTCACCTTCTTGGATATCTGCATTATTTGTGACCAATCGTCTACAAATTGCTTAGTATCCTCATCAACTGTAATTGGGTCCTGAGCTGTACGGTTGGAAGCCTTGCAGAAATCGTCAAAAAGATTGAGGTAGTAGCGCGTAAGTTCCTGGTTAAGGTGCAGACCAAGAAATTCCTTGATATTGGCTCGCTCATCTTCCGTAATTCGCTCCTTAGCAACAATGGCAAAAAGCTGAATGATTGCTTTAAGTAGTTCTTCGCTCATTAAGCCAGTCCCTGTGTTTGATCTACCGTCACCTTATTCATTAATACGAAATAAGGCTTAAAATAGTTAAAAATTAAGTTTCTGAGGTACAACATTCCAATTTTATGTTTTCTTCCAGGAGGTTGAAACGGCCGCTTTCATTTTTTCGCCTATTTAAGTTTTCTTTGTATATAATAACTACAGATACTATGCGAATCTTACGACTTGTTATATATCCAGTTATTTTCACTTTTATCCTAACCTCCGGGTTTTGCCAAAACTCAATACTCTGGGAAGTAAGTGGAAACGATCTACCCCACTCTTCGTTTTTGTTAGGTACCTTAAAATTCATCGGTGAAAAGGAGTATATCCTTCATGAAAAGATCATCGACAAACTTAAAGTCAGCAGCCTTTTTGCCATTGAAGATGAGGTGAACCACCATGCACAACATGAATTAAATAAAGCAATTCATTTTGCTAAAGGTCAGTCACTGCGTGATGTTTTGACCACGAATGAGTATAAAAAAGTAGAAAGTTTATTTGAACGTGAATTTAACATCTCTGGGAAGAAATTTAATAAAAAATATGCGAAGCTAAAGCCACTTGCATTATCCATCACCATGACAAGGCTTGCTCTCCATGAGGATGTCAAATTTTAGGATATTGAATTACTTAAGTTAGCCAAAGATCTTAAAATTCCCACTTATAGTCTTGAGCCCATTGAAAGAGAAGCGGTGGCATTCAATGCTTTTCCGGTTGAAACACAGGCAACCGCATTAATGAATAGTATTGATAACTTTCCCAATCAAAAATCTGAATTTGAAAAACTGGAAGAAGCCTATGCCAATGGGGATATCAATAGTGTTTTTGAATATTCACTTCATCCATTCGAAAAGAACGAGCTCTTTATTGAAGAGTTCTACTTTAAGAGAAACGAAGAATGGTTGCCTAAGCTTGAAAAAATGTTTTCTGAAAGTAAATCATTTGTAACTGTAGGAGTTACTCATTTGAAAGGCGAAAGAGGTCTTCTTAATCTTCTTCGCGCAAATGGTTATACCGTGACACCTATACCTGTTAATGATTGATTAACCTACCCGATTCATTATCATGTCGGAAAGTATTAACAAGCTTTCACGGAGGTACTCGTCTTTAAGCTTTACCAACTCATCTTCAGCCAATCCATCATCATTCTCAATCTTAGTATCCATCTCCTTATTCATTGCCCTCTTGCGTTCAACTTCTTCCATTTCTTTCTTACGAGTGGCCTCATTGAGCGATATCTTCGTTGCGGCAAGGCTTTTTTTCAGGTCTTCTGTTTCATTGATATATTGTTTAAGATTTGGGTCAACCTTAACCCGTTCCTGATAAGAGCGGTTCAATCCAGCTATCAGGTTTGAATCAATGTCAGATGCTTTCCTAAAAGGCGTGCTTTCAATAACATCCCATGGAAGTGCACTTAGCTTTGAGCTTTCTCCATACTGTTTGCTATTAAGTGCAGAGGGGAGAACAACATCGGGTATAACTCCTTTGTTCTGAGTACTACTCCCTGTCACTCTATAAAACTTTTGAAAAGTTAGCTTTAATTCTCCAACTTCTTCCTTATCATTGATAAATCGCTTTAGATCCAATATAGTCTGCACTGTTCCTTTGCCATAGGTAGATTCTCCAGCAATTATACCGCGGTTGTAGTCCTGTATTGCACCCGCAAATATTTCTGAGGCAGAAGCGCTGAAACGATTTGTCACCACCACCAAAGGGCCGTTGTACAAAACGCTTTTATCATCATCCATTCCTACCTCCACTTTATCCTGCGAGTTTTTTACCTGTACTACAGGGCCTCCTTTGATAAACAACCCAGTTAGGTCAATGGCTTCAGCCAAAGAACCGCCTCCATTGTTTCTCAAATCCATTACTATTCCATCCACTCTTTCATTTTGCAACTCCTGAATTAATTTTTTCACATCCCTCGTAGTGCTTCGGTAGTTAGGATCACCTTTTTGGTAAGCATCAAAATCCATATAAAAACTTGGAAGTGAAATCACTCCCAGCTTCATTGCCTTATCTCCCTTCTGGTAATTGACAACACTTTTTTTTGCTGCCTGATCTTCCAGCTTGATTTTATCTCTCACCAAAATCAATTCCTGAGGTGGCCCATTAACACCTGTTGCTGCCGGTAGAAACTGCAGTCGCACTGTCGTTCCCTTTGGGCCTTTGATTAACTTTACCACATCATCTAAACGCCAACCCACCACATCTACAATTTCTCCATCAACTCCTTGCCCCACTCCAATGATCAGATCATTGACATGAAGTTTTCCTGATTTTTCTGCTGGTCCTCCATGAAGCACTTCAAAAATCTTAGTGTAATCACTATCTAATACCAACCTGGCACCTATTCCCTCCAGGGATAAACTCATACTCTGCTTAAAAAGATCAGAAGCCTTTGTTGAGAGGTAATTGGTATGCGGATCATAGGCCTCGGTAATGGCATTCATATAAACACTAAACACATCCTCACCATTGAACTGATCAATGTTTTTTATGAAACGATCATAACGTTTATGAAGTGCCTCCTCGATTTCTTCCTGATTCTTACCTGTAAGTTTGAGGCTCAAAGCCTGACTTTTAATTATTTTTCTCCAAAGTTCATCCAGCTCGGTTGTGGTCTTTGACCACTCCGCTTCATCCCTATTGGTTTCATAGTATTCATCAATGGTGTAATCAAAAGTTTGCGAGATCAATTTATTCTTCACATAATCCATTCGTTCATTGTATCTCTTTTGAAAGACATCGTATATAATATAAGCGGGGCTCACATCTTCATTACGCGTGAGGTCATCTATTTCAAAACGGAACTTGTTAAATGACTTAATATCGGATGCTAAGAAATAGGTTTTGTTGTTGTCTAATTCCAGAATATAACTATCCAAAATAGCAGATGACAAAGAATCGTTGAGCTTTATCTTGCGATAATGATTGTTATCCAGGATATATGAAACTACTCTAGCCTCCTTACCATAAACAGCTTTGGGTTTTAGACTGGTGGTGTCAGAAAATATGGGGTTGCCGGCATGTGTAATAAACGCAACAATGCCAAGAACAAAAATCAAGATAGTTCGAATCATAACAACTAAAATTAATCTATTGGGCAGTATACGGATTACAAAGCAAATCCGATGCCCTAATTATTCAAATAGGCTACTTTCCCTTGTCAAAGTCAAACTCCTCAAGAAATTTTTGGGCTTGCTCAACAGTCTGAAATTCATAATGTTTCTTACCTCTCAGGCTAGAATGAATCTCTACCTTCACCAGGTCAATATCTTTGGTGTTGCGTACAAAATGTGGTTTTTCAAGTTTGTAATCTTCGTCTTCTTTTCGAGAAACACGAAATTGTGTGGCCCTTACGCTTTTACAATAGGTACATTTATAATGCTTTAACAATTCATTGGGAGTACCATCATCATGGTGCTCAATAATTTCCTCCCTTACAACTTTCATGGTATAAAATCCACAGTTCCCACAGCGAAGTGCAATCAAGTGGCCATCATACTTTTCAATCTTTACATCACCGGTTTTCTCGTCAATCCATACGTCATAATCAATGGAGAAAACATTTTCCTCAGCTTGCATTCCTTCATCGAGATGAACATCCTCCTCCGATTCACTCAACAGCCTCATTTTATTTTTAGTTTTGGGGTTGGTGCGGGGCAGGTATCTCCATTTTTTCAATTTCTTACTCAATTTGGTCGGGTAGTAATACTCCAGGATCAATGCCCCAACATAACCAACCATTGTAGCGGTTGCCAGAGACATAAACAGCCTTACAAAAAACCACACCCCCACTTCGGAGATTTTACCAGCGCCATATAAATTCACAATCATGGCAGCGCCTAAGCCAAAAGCATAAAACACCCACTTGTACCACTTTATCTCGTTGGCATTAATAAAATCATGCTTTTGCTTATAATCGTTAATAAGCGATACGCGAAGTTTATAAATCAAGTAAATAATAATCCCAGCTGCAAACATGACAATAGCAAGGATTACCATTGCCTTGTGCCACGTTTCTAAAAATGCACTTTCGTGGATTTGTTCCATACAATTCGACTAAAAAAATTCAGTTTTAAAGGTAATGATATTTCTGTATAACTTGTTCACACAAAAGTCATTTACCCCATATGAGGCGACTCCTATTTCTGCTACTCTCAAAGGTTAACAGATTGATTTTACCAAGGTATAGTCAACGCGACATTACCAAGCTTTCAAAGCTCGACAAACTCATTGTTGGGTACCGCTACTGGGTAACGAAGAATGCTTTGAATTAGCATTAAGGCTCCCAATTATTATGTTAACGGCATCAATCTAAAGCCCTTAAACGAGCTTCAAATGACGTTTTAGTAATTTTTTGTGCAGTTTTGCACATAATAGTTTGCTAATATTCATTATATAAGATATACTTGTGTAATAATACACAAAATTATGAGCATTTTTGACCAAACTAAAATTGAATCAGATCTGAAGAAGTTTACTGAAAGGAATTTTGAAAGTCCACGTAAGTGCAAGAATCCTGACCAGATAAAATTCTACGTCAGAGAGCTATGTACGAAGATTGAAGAATACGAAATGAGGTTTAATTACGTACCCAACTGGGCCTATTCACTACTGGCACAGTACAACCAAATCCAGAATGAAATGGTTTATGTGGAGTTCGTAAAATCTTATAAGTGAGCGGGTTATGAAATTCGTCCCCTCTCCTATCCCAGTACAATTCAGGGTTTTGTATACCGCCACTGCCAATAAATCGGGGAGAATGCAATACCACAAAATTCTCCCTGGGCGAAGTAAAATTCGCATTGCCAGGAATGAATTTATAGAGGCCTACAACACCGAAAATATCATCGCTGTAAAGCCCCTTCAGGACAAAGAAAACCTGGGGGTGTTCCAGTTCGAATTCTACACTTAGGCATTGAGTATCCGCTCCAGATTAGCTGGAGAATATTTCACAGATTTGATGGTCTTATTATCTGATTTCCTGTAGACAAGCCACTTACCTTCTGCCTTCTTGTAGTAGCACTCAGTTCCATCCTTTTTCATGTAATGTTCTACGGTAGCTTTGGCTTCTTCCTCGCTCTCACACGCCTTGCTCATATTAGATCTTTGTACCTCCTCAAATAGGGCCTTGAACTTGTCCCCGAGTCCAAACTCCAGGATTGCCCCCGAGAGCACATATTGGATATCACATAAAGCATCAGCCACTTCCACGATATCCTTTTCCAGGATGGCCACCTCTAACTCTTTCAGTTCTTCTGCAATAAGTGCTACCCGTAACTTGCACCTCGCCTCATCTGGTATGGCGGGAGACGACAGGATAGGATGCTTAAACGTACGGTGGAAATCTGAGACTAACTGTAATGAATTAGGGTGTTGCATAGCGCTTATAAAAGTGATGTTGGTTAAAAACCTAAATGAACTAAAAACCATCGGACTTTAAAAAGAAAATTACTTATTGGATCTAAATGACCTGATAATTAAATAACTACTACAAATAGATGAACCAGAAGATTAACCGATCTGGCTGCGGCAATAATTCCATGCTGTGTATATTTGAAGCTTACTTTGATACGCTGATGAATTTTGTTAAAGAATTGCAATGGAGAGGCATGATACACGATGTGATGCCAGGTACAGAAGAGATGCTGAAGAAAGGAGCTACAGCAGGGTATATCGGTTTTGATCCTACAGCAGATTCATTGCATGTAGGCCATTTGGTGCAAATTATGACCCTGCTACACTTTCAGCGTTGCGGACATAAGCCATTTGCACTGGTGGGGGGCGCAACAGGAATGGTAGGTGACCCTTCCGGAAAATCCAGCGAACGCAACCTCTTGTCAGAAGAGGTGCTCCAACACAACCAAAATGCTGTAAAAAAGCAACTGGAAAAGTTTTTGGACTTCAGTGGTGCAAATAAGGCAGAAATGGTGAACAACTACGATTGGTTCAAATCGTTCACCTTCCTTGACTTTATCAGAGATGTGGGCAAGCACATTACCGTCAATTATATGATGGCCAAAGATTCTGTAAAATCGAGGTTAGAAACTGGCCTTTCTTTTACTGAATTCAGTTACCAATTGGTGCAAGGCTACGACTTCTACTGGTTGTACGAAAACAAGAATTGTAAAATTCAAATGGGAGGCTCTGACCAATGGGGAAACATTGTTACGGGCACTGAACTCATTCGAAGAAAAGCAAACGGGGAAGCTTATGCTTTAACGACAAAACTCATTACCAAAGCAGATGGCACCAAGTTTGGTAAAAGTGAAGGTGGAAATATTTGGTTAGATCCTATACGTACGTCTCCCTATAAATTTTATCAGTATTGGCTCAACTCCTCTGATGAAGATGCCGTGAATTTCATCAAAATATTTACCACCTGGTCAAAAGAAGAAATTGAATCGCTCATAGATCAGCACAAGTCCGCCCCTCATGAGCGAAAGCTGCAGAAAGAATTGGCAAAAGACATAACCATTAGGGTGCACTCAGAGAAAGACCTCGAAATGGCTGTTAAAGCTTCCAATATCCTTTTTGGTAAGAATGTAACTGAGGACCTTGAAAGTCTGGACGAACTTACCCTTTTGGCTTTGTTTGAGGGTGTGCCGCAAGCTCACTTGGCAAAATCTGAATTTGATAACTGCGGATCTATTACAGAATTGCTATCGGAGGTCACGGGTGGTACGATATTCCCTTCCAAAGGTGAAGCCAGAAAAATGATCCAGGCGGGTGGTGTAAGTATTAATAAAACAAAAGTAACCGACCCTAATCAAAAACCAGAATTCAACCTATTGCAGAACAAGTACCTGTTGGCGCAAAAAGGAAAGAAGAATTATTATTTGATCAATGTGATCTAGTACTATCGGGTACGTACCACAAAAGTAATTTTGCCCACAGACACTGCAGGCACCACAGCTCCTGGCTTTTTTGAGAAGGTAAGTTTAGAAATGGCATCGCGACAGGCCTTTTCTGCATCAATGCTGAGGCTTCGCTCAAGTACCCTATATCCGATTATTTCCCCGTTTTCATCCACCTTTATCTCAAACTCAATTTTTCCTGATGATTCATTTTGAGCGATAGCAGGTCGCGGTATCTCATCCCAGTCCCAACCTGCAAGATCCAGGGCAGGACCGCCTCCCCCACCCCCCTGCTTTCCATAGAGGGCTTTAGCATCCAACGATCCTTCTTCACTGCCTTTATCTCCTACTGTATTGGGATTGTCGCCATGGTTGGCATTGGCTGATGCTCCCTCCTTTTTACCATCAGATGGATAAGTGGCCAAAAGTTTTTCCTCCTTCTTCACTGCTTCCACTGGTTTCTTTACTATGGGATTATCCTCCACTTTTGGTTTTGGAGTTACCTCCTTTTTAGTTTCCTCGGCAGCTACCGGGCTTTCAATTTTGGATACAGGCTGCTCAGCAGTTTCGGTTACCTCCGGTGGTGAAACCTCCTCTACCGCTTCTTCTACTTGCTCGGTATCATTTTCTTCAGCCTGATCATCGGCAGTCTCCGCTTCATTGGGAAGCGTTTCGGGCTGTACTTCACCATATCCCTGGCTATCCATGCCAAAGTTAAGTTCTATTCCGTATTCCGGTAAGGGCGGATTGGGGGCTCTCCATGCCATCATCAGCAAGAAAGCAACAACCAAAGCCGCATGAACACCTATCGAGGTGATCAGTCCTATTCTGTGGTTTTTCCTTTCTTCCCTTTGAGTCATTTTATTTTGGTTTAGTTGCAATCGAAACCTTGGCTTCCAATGCGGTGGCTATTCCTGCTACATAAACTAATTCTTCCGTTGGTACACTTTTATCGATGTGAAGCACGACCACGCCACTAGGGCCTGATAAATTGCTTTTGAGCACTCCTTCAAGTGTTCCTTTGGTTACCCTTTTATCATTAACGTAATACTGCAGGTCATGGGTTACGGTTACAGAAACTTTCTGCACTTCAATGGTACTTACTTTGCTCGATGGCAAATTCACTGGCAAACCTGAAGGTGTGATAAATGACGAGGTGAGCATAAAAAATATCAATAGCAAGAACACCATGTCTGTCATGGACGACATGCTAAAATTGGCTTCGATTTTATTTCTGGATTGAAGGTTCATGTTACTTGGGTTCTTGCAACAAATCAATAAAGTCGATAGACGAATACTCCATTTTGTGTACCACCTTAGACACCCGGGTTACGAGGTAATTGTATCCCAGATAGGCGACAATCCCCACGATAAGTCCCGCTACCGTAGTTACCATGGCTGTGTAAATACCAGATGAAAGTAATTTAGGGCTTACAGACCCCTCCTCCTGTGCTATTGCGATAAACGCCTGTACCATTCCAATCACAGTTCCTAAAAATCCCATCATAGGAGCAGCTCCTGAAATGGTCGCTACAATAGAAAGGTTCTTTTCCAATTTAAAGAGTTCAATTTTAGCAACATTCTCGATTGACGCCTCGATATTCTTTAGTGGGCTTCCAATTCGGGACACTCCCTTTTCAATCATTCGCGCAATCGGGCTGTCAAATTGTGCACAAACCATCTTTGCGCCATTGATATCTCCTTTCAAAACCAATTCCTTTATCTTACTCATAAAAGCATCAGGACTTGTATTGGCTTTATTGATGGTGAGCATTCGCTCAACGAAAATATAAATCGCAATAAAAGAAGAAAGGACGATGGGGATCATCATGAGACCACCCTCCTTTGCCAGTTCCCATACGGAAACCGCCTGATCGGCAGTTACCTCAGCAACAGCGGTATCAGTAACAATTTGCAGTAACATCATAGTTTAAAAAATCAGTTAATCATGAAAAAATAAATGTCATGAAAAATATCAGTACCGAACCACCCAAACTTCGCTGCCATATTTTTCCTTCACTGCATCCGCGTTGGACTGCGCCAAGGCATACGTTTCGTGATCGGCAATTGCCAGTCTGTAAAACTTAGTTTTTCCAAAGGGAGGTATAATTTTAGTACCTACTCCTTCTTTGCTCAGTTTCTTTGCATAGTCCATCACCAAATCATCATCGATGCCTGCCGTTATTACAACATAATAACGTCTTGTTCGTTCACTTAGTGTCTCAATAGTGGCGATTTGAGGTTTAGCGTTGGCAATGGCTATAGAATCAGCAATTGCCTTTTGCCTTGCTTCTTCCTTTTCACGAGCTAGACGTGCTTCTCTATCGCGTTTGTCTATTGCATCCTGTTCAGCTTTTCTATCTGCCAATTCTTTTCTCTCCTTTTCCTGCGCAGGTTTATACACATAATTGTAAATCAAAAAGCCAGCTACAATGATAACCGCCCCTATCACCAATCCGATAATCAGAGGAGCACTGGATTTCTCCTCATCGGGTGGAGTGTAAACATATTTTTCTTCTTCACGCTGCGGCTGAACTGATGCCACCGATTCCTCTTCTTTCGAAGGAGAATCTTCAGTCACCTTATCCTTTGATTCATCAAGTGGCTTATACTCGATATCTGGCAAGCCAAAACTATCTTCTGACTCATTGCCATTCTCCGGGCTGTCGTCCGGACGGTCTTCAGGTTTTTTTCTTTTTGCCATAGGTTTTCAAGAGGTTATACTAAGTATTGATAACAAAAATAACTTAATTTATTAAAACAAATAACCCCCGGTTAAAAGGTCCAGCTCACCCCTCCCATAGCCTGAAATCCTCTAACTGGGTAATTCAAATACACTGGATAATCATTTGATAAAATATTTTCAAACTTTAGAAACACCGACACCTGTTTTGATAGAAAATAATCGGCTTTCACATTCAAATCAATTCCCGGGGCCAGATCTACCACTTGGGTGGTTTCGTTGTTGAAAGCCTTCATCCCCCCTTGCGCCACAAGACCTACGTTGAGCAGCAATTTCTGATACACATTAAAAGCCGCATTGGTACTTAAGCGATAGGTTGGACGATGCCATGCTTCTGCCTGTTTATCAGTTGAATAAGAGTAGTAATCGCCACCCAAATTGAAGCGAATCACTTCATTTTTATTATAGCCGAGTTCTGCAAACAGATTAATTCTTTGGGTATTGCCCTCATCGTACAATACATCAAATTTTGCTCTGTACGTAGCTGAATTTTGAAACAGATATAAGTCCTTTAAATTGGCAGCAGCCACACCCGCATTGAATGCAACAAGTCTGCCAAGTTTACCCTTAATACCTGTCGTTAATTCAATGGTTTTATTGGTATGAAATATACCTATGTTGGAATTCAACCATAAGTTTTCTCTGGACAGGGTATGCAATGTCACCTTTTCAATATCACCAGAAAGACTGGCATACGCATTTACATTCTGAGAAAGCAAATAGTTTGCTTTTATATTAGGATAAAAATGCAATGATTTACTCCTAATGGAATCATTTTCAAGTACTGCGGTTGCACCCAGCGAAATAGATAAGTTATCCATTGGGCTAAAGGCGAATGCCGGACTTACTCTGAAAAGATGCCGAGGTTTTGCATCTACCAATGAGTCCTTTCGCGCGATCAAATCATAATCGGAAGTCAGTGTCATTTTACTCTTTTCGGAAATTGTGTAATAACTGTTGAGCGTTAATGCCACATCACTTTCCGAAGCTTCATACTTATCTTTTAAATAACTGAAACTTCCGCCCAAGTTGAAATTAAAGTCAGAGGGTTTTGTATTACTAATGGATCCGCCCAGCGATACAATGTTGTAATCTTGTCTGATGGTATCTCTTGCCACCTCTACACCGGGTGTGTAACCATAAAAATAGCCACCAAGGTTTTCGTAATCGATAAAGACATCTGTAGTTACCGTCTTATTAAAAGTTTGCCCAAATACCTTTATGTTCGTGGCCTTGCTTGCCGAGTTTTTGTCATCCACCGGCCCCTTACCAAAACTGCGATGATAAAGTCGAGCCCCCAGGAATCTATTTTTATCCCGCTTAGTATTCAGCCATGCATTCAGGTAAGGTGACGAATAATTACCAAAACCAGCGCTGACGTAGTTTCCATAAATCTTTGAAATCTCTTCTTGCTTTAACCTTAGTGGTCGCGGGTTGGATTGATAATCCGGAGCGTTGAAACTTAAGTTTCTAAATTCGTATGTAATCTCCGGTTGAATTGGCTCAGATGGTCGGGGGGGCACCTTTTCAAAATTTCTATTGGCTCGAGGTAATACAATCTGGCGTTCCCTGATAATTTCTATTTCCACATCCCCTATCTCCCCATCACGTTCCCATTGTTCGTCCTGAGCAAATGATTCATGAGTACAAAGCATGGCGAGCATCCATATAGCTGCAAAAAGACCCCGTATGTATCGTTTAGAAATCATCAATTCGTCAATTGTTATTATTTTTCAATGAGTCCTTTTCTTTCAATTGTTTTTCCTTTAACAATTCATCGTCTTCAATTCGCTTTAGCTTCTCTCTTGCTAATGCCCTGATATTTTCCAACGGAAAATTCTCAATGATAGATTTGAGTGTACCTTTCGCCTGAAACAAATCCCCCATGGCTACAAAGTTATCGCTCAATAAGAGGTATGATTTACCTACCCAGGCTGTGTAGGCTGCAAAATCAGTATTAAGGCTGATTAACGTTTCATAGCATTGTTTGTACTCTTTATTCAAGAAGAATATCTCTCCTAAAAGATATTTAGCCTCCGCTCCGTACTCGTCCTGTGCGGTGTTTAATGTATTCAAAAATTCATCCTTTGCTAATTCATAATCACCACGGGCCATAGCAGCCTTACCCAAGAAAAGAGATGCCTTATTTTGAGCACCCGCACTTACATTACCTTTTTCCAATATCAAATTGGCATAGATATCAGATGAATCATACCTGGCCAACATGTAGTAAGACTCCATAAGACCTGACCATGCATTGTATTGATCCTTCTTGGTAGAAGCTTCTCTGGCCAATTGTTGGAATACGGGTACTGCCTGCTGGTAGTTGCCCAGCCTGTATTGCAGTTCAGCAATACGGGCTGTTACCCTACTGGAGAACATAAACGAAAAGTCGCTTTTTATGTCCTCATAAATACTTAATGCTTTAGTGTTCTCCTTCAGTCTATAATGCGATTCTGCCTGATAATATTTGGCCTCTGTGCCCCTTGGACTATCTGGGTAGTTTCTCAAGTAATTATCCAATCTTGAAATCGCCTGCTGATAATTCTGGCTGAAATACAGATTCTTAGCTGTTTCAAATTCAACAGATTCAATTCCCTGTGCGTCAGGGTTTGCATTTTTGAAATTGGCCAGGTGTGCGTCAAACTCTCCTGCTCTTCCGGCCAGGTTCAGTGCTTCCTGAAGGGGAAGAAGGGCATCATTGGCCACAGCATGCCCGCTGTATTCATTTACTACGGTAATGTAATCCGCTGCAGTTTTGTTATAATCCTTTAAATTATAATAAGATGAGGCCCTGCGCATAAGCGCGTAAGGAACAAATTTGGAAGACTTATTGGACGAAATTAACCGCGAAAATCCAGATACCGCAGAGCCATAATTTCCCTGTTCAAAATCAAGTTGAGCTCGCTGAAACATGGCCTCATCTATAAACCTGGATTGTGGATAGTTCTTTAGTACCTGATCCAGCTCTGCTACAGCAAGGTCATATTTCCTTTGTATTCCCAATATTACTCCTGCCTGCAAGTGTGCATAATCATTATCTACCGATCTCAGTTGAATGGCTTTTCTATAGTTGGCCAGGGCTTCCGGATAAACTTTGGTTACATAATAACAATCTGCCAGCCTTAATACTCCATCTGACAAGTTGGGGGACTCTCTTTTTACAAATTCTTTAAAGTTAAACAAGGCCCTGTCATACTGTTGTTGGTTAAAGTAAGCATATCCAAGTCCGTATCGTGTCTTGGTGAGTAATTCCATGTTGCTGTAATTTGGAATACCAATAACTCGTAGATAGTTATCGGCAGCTTCTTCATACTTTCTCCCTATTGAATAAGCCTCCCCGTTCCAAAAGCTTGCCTCGGCCACATAATTTGGGTCAACAGGATATTGAATTGATTTTTCAAACATCTGAACCGCTCCTGCGTACTGCTCCATATTAAAGAGCTCAATACCTTTGAGTAGGGTTGCTTTTTGATAGGCTCTGTCTATTGCTGGGCCTCGGGAGGAAAGCCCTTCAATGTATTCAATTGCCTTGTTGAAATTGTTTGCATTCACATAAGCCTGAGACAACACTTCCTTGACTTCAGTAATATGTGTACTGGATTTAAATGTGAACAGGAAATTTTCTAATTCTTCAATCGCTTCATCTGATCTGCCTAAATCATAAAATATTTTCGCGTGCTGAAAACTACTTTCTTCTACCAGCCTTGGATCTGCCTTAAACTTCTTTGCGTTGTCAAAGGCAGTTAGCGCTAATTGCTTCTGGTTTTGCTTTAAGTAGATTGCTCCCAAATAATAAGAGGCATAAAATCCAATGGAATCTTTGTCAGAAGCAGAGCGTTTCAGATGGGTCAGGGCTTTTTCATCCTGGCCAATGGAATAAGCAGAAAAGCCAGATCTCAATAACACCCCCCTATCCGCTCGTGCCTCATTTACTTCAAGGTATTCTTCATAACCAGATAACGCTTTTGCATATTCCTTTTTCTTAAAGTACGCCTCAGCACCATACAGGGATATCTCCTCGATATTGTTCACTCCCTCCTTTCCCTTAACCTGTTCTACATAAGCCAGTAGCTCATCATATTGCTCTTGCTTGTAGTAAGCATTGGCAATTAGTTCAGGTACAACCAGTGAATACGATTTATTTTGCTCTGCCCTCTTCAGGTCGGTTAGTGCATTTTCATAATCGCCATTGCCCAGTTCAATAAATCCGGCATAGTAACTTGAAGCGGGGCCATATTGCCCTCCTAATGCTTTAATAAAGTTAAATTGATCCAATGCATCATCCAGCTTGCGCAGATTAAATAGACTGTACCCCCAATGAAATCTCCCCACTGCATGGTGATCATTACTCAATGTTGGAAAGTCAACCTTCCTGAAATAGGTGGAAGCTCTGCCATAGTTTTTTTCGGCATAAAAAAAATTAGCCAGATCATAATAAGCGGTAGCTGCTTTTGGATGATTTGGGTTATCCCGTACAAAGTCTTCAATTTTTTTCTCACCATCTCCATGATAAAGATTCAGGGCACAGAATGCCTGATAATAGCTCGCTTCAGCCCGCTTCAAATTATTGGATGGTGATATTGCGAGAAAATCTGTGAAGCTCTGTTTGGCTGCACCAAATTCTCCATGGGCAATTAAATCCAGACCGGTCTCAAACAGGCGGTCTGCATTATTTTGCGAATTTAGATTTTGCGCAAATGCAGAAGATGTAAGGATTACTATAATTCCAAAACAAAGGAATCTGATATTCATGTACAGTTTTCGCTAGAACAGGGTAAACCCAAAAATATTGTAATACTAAGTTTAAAAAATTGCTACATGCCCTTATCAAGGTTGGGATGTATAACGTCAAAACTAGTGATTAAAACGAAATTTAATGAAGCAAGGGTTCAATACTTGAATTAATTGTTAAAGTATCTACTTCAAATAAAAGCTTAAGAAAATGGATGGAACTATCAGTGAATCAGGCGATAGACTAACTCCCTTAATATCTGTCCTTCACCTACAGCGCTTGCATTCACTCCCTTAATTTTCAAATCTGCTTCAGCAATGGATTGGATACAATTCACCAACTGAGGTGTGGAATAATATTGTAATGCACTGCTGTAATCTCTTGCGGCATACGGACTGATCTTTAGTAAACTAACCAGAGACCGATCGCTTTTATCACTGGCTGTGGAAGCTACCAAAAGCTTACTGTAGAACGAATATAAAAATGCAACTGCGGGGATAAGCGGGTTCTTTTTAGTATTGTTCTCGAAGTAATTCACAATCTTATTCGCCTGCAGTGGATCTCTTTTTATTAAAGCTTTCTGCAATTCGAATATATTGTACTCTCTACTGATCCCCACCTGCAACATCACCTTATCAGCCGTGAGCGTATCCCCTGGAAGCAACGCAATCATTACCTTATCCAGTTCATTGGAGAGCCTCTTCAAGTCATTACCCACATACTCACACAATACCCTCACTGCCCCTTCGTCCACCTCATACCCCTTCTCTTTCACATAGTTGAGGATAAAGTCCGGAAGCTGGTTTTCATACGGTTTTTTAAATACGGCTGACAACGTCAGCTTATCAATCTTTTTACCAAGTTCCCTGCGTTTGTCAAGTGCTTTGTGTTTATGACATAATACCAGGATAGTAGAGGGAGTTGGGTTAGCCACATAATCAAGCAAAAGCTTAGCCCCCATCTCCTTTTGTAAGTCCGGTATCTCCTGCGCCTCTCTTACAATCACAACTTGCCGTTCGGCCATCATGGGATAACGTTTGGCGTGGGTAAGAATGGTAGCCACAGACGCATCTTTGCCATATACCACCACCTGATTGAAGCCTTTCTCAGATTCCGTCAAGGCATTCTCCTCGATATAATCCGCTATTAAATCGATATAATATGTCTCCTCCCCTTGCAGCACGTACACCGGTGAGTACTTACCCGACTTTAGCGCTGTTAGTATCTTTTTAGCAGCAACATCCATTTAGTTAGCCCACATTTTTTTTGTTTCTTAAATTAAACGCTGTAGCAGTTCCTACAATTGCACCCGCAAGATGGGATTCCCATGAGATTCCGCTATCAGTCGGCAAAATACCATAAAATATTCCACCATAAGCAATTATCACCCCTATCGAAATAAGCAATGACAAAAAGTCTTTCCGCAACAATCCATAAAAAATAAGAAACGCTGACAAACCATAAATCAGGCCGCTTGCACCAATGTGATAGGATACCCTTGGGCTAAGTAACCAAACTAAAATATTGGTAATAAAATAACATCGAAAAAAAACTGTTCTTCCTATGCGTTCATAAAAGAAAAAAAGCACTGTCCCTAAAATAAGTAACGGAATAGTATTGGAAACAAGATGTGCTCTATCCCCATGAATGATCGGGGCAGTTACAATCCCAATCAAACCATTGATTGATCGGGGTTGAATACCTAATGAAGTTAAATTGAAACCGTAGATGAATTGAACTGTAAAAGCCGCCCACATGAGAAAAACAAGGCGAGCTGGTATGATTGAACTCCCCCAAAGGCCAGGTGATCCCCTGCTCATGCTTAGTATTTTGAAGGATCTTTCACCATAGGCAAATCAATAACCCTGGCTTCCTCTTCACCAACCGATTTAATACCCAGGAGCCCTCCGGAAGACTCAGCTGTACCCAGGGCAATGTCCTTTAAGCTTTTGTAATACTCCGAAGCGAAATTGTTGTCAAGCTTTGGTAACAGTTCATTTAACCCGGCTAGTTCATTCGTAATCAATTTGTTTCTTTTGGCTGAATCGACAGGGTAACTCTGGAGTACAACCTTTAGTTTATCTTCAAAATCCTCAACCACCATAAGGTAAAACTTAGCAAGCGGGCTCCCCTTTGTGTCTTTATGCTTGTTTTTTGCCGACTCAATACTCCCTCTGATCTCTTTGTTATCAACATGGTCATCTGCCCCAGCAATCAAGATACAGGCTAAAATAGGGCCTTTTAGCATTAATTCTATTTCCGATGAAGAAAGCTTATCAAATTCAGGTATCATTGGTCTGCAAAATTACAATATATAAAAAGTATGAATTCGTGTAAATTATGAAACTTTTGAATAATAATATTGGAGCCATTAAATTACCTTGCCGAAAAACATACACATGTACGAGAAAGATCCAGTAAAAATATTTGTAGTTGAGGATGATCTCACGTATACCAAATTCATAAAGTATGTATTAAGCCTCAATCCTGATTTTGAGGTGGAGTATTTTACCACTGGAAAGCAATTTCTGAGTGCCCTCAATAAAAGACCTGCTATTGTAACGTTGGACTACTCCCTCCCTGATATGTCTGGGGAAGAAGTTTTGAAAGAAATAAAAGCTTTTGATCCTAACATCAGCGTTATCATCATTTCTGCACAAGAAAAAATTGGGACAGCTGTTGAATTACTAAAGGCGGGCGCCTTTGACTACATCACAAAAGATGAGGAAGCAAAAGACAGAATTCTCAATTCCATCAACAATGCGAGGAACAAATCATCGCTCATCAAAGAAATCGACAGGCTCAAAGAAGAAATCAATACCAAATACGAATTTGAGAAAAGTATTATTGGAAATAGTGCGCCAATAAAAAAAGTCTTCAGCCTGATTGAAAAATCTCTTAAAACCAACATCACTGTTTCAATAACCGGTGAAACGGGCACAGGTAAAGAACTGGTTGCAAAGGCTATTCATTATAACTCAAACAGAAAGAAAAAGCCTCTCGTTGCTGTCAATATAGCCGCCATTCCAAAAGAACTTATTGAGAGCGAGTTATTTGGCCATGAAAAAGGAGCCTTTACAGGAGCGGCCAGCAGAAGGATTGGAAAATTCGAAGAGGCAGAAGGAGGCACTTTGTTTTTGGACGAAATTGGGGAAATGGATCTCAATCTCCAGTCGAAGCTCTTAAGGGTATTGCAAGAACGTGAACTGTCAAGAGTGGGTGGCAATGAGATCATCAAAATAGATGTAAGAATAATTGTGGCTGCTCACCGCAATCTTCAGGATGAGGTAAAGGCCGGTAATTTTCGGGAAGATCTTTTCTATCGGTTATTAGGACTTCCAATCCAACTCCCCCCTCTCCGCGATCGCGGAAACGATGTTATTTTATTAGCAAAACATTTTTTAGATCAGTTTGCTATCGAAAATAAATTCAAAAAATTTAAAATTACTTCGGAAGCACAAGAGAAATTATTGCAGTATCCATTTCCAGGAAATATTAGGGAATTAAAATCAATCATAGAACTGGCTGCCGTTATGGCGCAGGATAACCAGATTACGGCAGAAGACATTACATTCGTAAATACCTCCAGAGAACCATTTATGTTAAAAGAAATGAAGCTCCAGGAATATGTCTATCACATAATCAGAAACTACCTGAACAAATACGATAACAACGTATTGGATGTAGCGAAACGATTGGATATAGGTAAATCATCCATATATCGCTACTTGAAAGAAATGGATGAAGCTGGAATCTAAAATGACAGCAATAAGAGAATACGTAAAGAAAGGGCTATTCTATAAGTCGGTTGTTGAAGACGGATCTGATATTATTTTCATCGTAGACTATGATGGGGAAATCCTTTATCATAACAACTCGGTAGAAGAGACATTAGGTCACAAACCCAAGAGCCTTGTGGGTAAGAAACTCTTTGATCTCATTTTGCCAGCAACGCTGAATCAATTTCAGCGCGAATATAAAGCCAGTACCAGAAAGCGATTCAATGAGTCTGTAGAGTTTCAATTTTTATGTAAGGATAAGTCTTATAAATACCTGGAATTCAACTCTATAAATCTAAAACATAAAGAAGGAATTAACGCATTAATCCTGGATTGCCGGGACATCACACAGCGCAAAGAAGATGCAGCAGAACTCCTCAGAGCGCAAAAAGCCAAGGAGCAATTTTTGGCCAACGTAAGCCACGAAATCCGCACTCCCATCAATGGCATTGCCGGCATGGCAACGCTATTAAGCCAAAATCCTACGGCAAAAGAACAAGCCACTTACCTGAATGCAATTAAAAGTGCTGCTGAAAATCTCAAAGTTATCATTAACGACATTTTAGATTTAGCGTCCATAGAATCGGGAAAGCTTAATTTCGAAAAAATAGGTTTCAACTTAAATGACCTTTTACACACTGTTGTTGATTCATTTTCTGTCCAGTCAACACAGAAAGGTATTGGCCTCACCTACGCACTTGATGAACGAATCAGTAAAGTACTAATTGGGGATCCCTTTAGACTTAACCAAATACTTATCAACCTCATCAGCAATGCCCTCAAATTTACCCACGATGGACATATCAGTATTAACTGCCAGTTAGAAAGGAATACCGGCAAGACTCAATCCATCAAGATAGATGTCTCAGACACAGGCATAGGTATACCTGCAGATAAATTGAATCGGATATTTGAAAGCTTTAGCCAAGCAGATGCAAGTGTTACGAGAAAATATGGAGGAACAGGACTAGGTTTAACCATAGTAAAACAACTCGTTGAATTACAGAAAGGAAGTATAACCGTAAATAGCATAGAAGAGAAAGGAACTACTTTTAGTATTGTAATTCCATACACCATTGGCAATACCACGGAATTAGAAGAAAAGGCATCTGTTTTCAATAAAAAGCAAAACGAACTGTCAAACCTTAAAAATCTTAGAATATTATTGGCAGAGGATAACGATATCAACAGGCTTTACGCCACCAGTATACTTAAGATGTGGGAATGCACTGCCGATATCGCTGAAAATGGTTATGTGGCGCTGGAGAAAGTGCGCAACAATGATTATGATATTATTCTTATGGACATACAAATGCCGGTAATGGATGGTTTTGAAGCAACGCGTGCCATTAAAAAGAGTGGTGCACCAAAAAATCAAATTCCAATCATTGCGCTCACCGCCAATTCAAGCAGTAAAGACATAGAAAAATGCCTGGCATCAGGGATGAATGACTGCATCGCAAAACCATTTACGCCAGAGAATTTGTTTGGTATACTAATAAAGTATGGCCGGTTTAGGGAAACTCAGCAAGCACTAAAGCCCGAGAATGAGACTATTGATCTGTCTTATTTAAAAAAAATGTCAAATAATGACAAAGAGTTTGTGGATGAAATCATAAACTCTTTTGTGCTCAATACACCAAAAGCAATTAAAGAAATAAAGTCTTATCTCAATTCAGAAAATTGGATAAAAATGGAAGAACAGGTGCACAAAATAAAACCAACACTTACCATGATTGGAATGCCTCTGGCCAGAGAAAGTGCGGTAGAAATTGAAATACTCACACGGTCACAAAGTGATATAGAAACCTTAAAAAGATTGGTCCAAAAATTTTGCGCTTCTCTGGAGTCAGCCCTAGACCAGTTTAAGAAACTGGGATATTAGTTTCTGTTCATCACCACCAGTTTCTTGTAGGATGCTGAGTTATTTCTTCCTGTAATGATCACGTGGTAAACACCGTTAGGCAGATCCGTAACACTCACTGACATTACACCACTAATATCATTATCAAAGTTCCCTTCCAACATCACCACTCCTCTTTGATCTGCTATTCGCCAGGTGTATCCCTCCATATGATTGGATGGCAACCCAAAATTAACCTCGCCATTAGATGGGTTGGGATACATTGTAATTTGAGTTGCTATTGGATCAAAAGGTTCGTCCTCAAGACCTACCACAACAGATCCTCTCTTGACAGGCGCGTTTATCACCATGCTCTGATATATCTCTTTTGTATTCTTATCCTGTATATATCCAACCAAAACCAATTGGCTTCCATTTATAATAGGGACATTAATGGTAACGTCAGCTTTAGATTGCACAAGGTTTTGTCCCAATGCCCAAGGGGTGCTAATTGTTGCCCCATCAGCTCCAAATAATTGTTTTCGCACTACATTCTTCGCCCCACCTACATTTTTCTCCACTAATACAACCTGAGCAATCAACGGAGCTGAGAAGGCCTGTGTAGCAGTAATCGAAAGCCTTGCCGTAATGCTATTGCTATTGTTTGTTGGCAAGGTATCTAATACAATTTCAAATAGTGGATCAACAAGTGCCCTCCTGTCTATCTCAGTATTCGAGATATCCAGGAAACTACCCTTAAATTTCACACCATCAAGCTTTCCATCCATAATGGTTGAAGGAGCCTGCGATACGTTGTAGTAAGATGCCCTTGCCCCCGGATCTGTTGGATTTTCCATGTTTAAAGGATCAGGTGATGGAAAACTAATATGATACCGCAGGTCATTAAAATCAGTGACACTTCTTACTGCCAACTGATCGGCTAAACGATTATCCAGGTAATCATCACCAGAGGTACTTGGCGCCAATGCGCTATTGGTAAAGTGTTCAACAAGTACATTCCTTTTTTTATTCCCTACAAACACATTATCAAACGCAAATCCATCGTAAGTGTTATCTGGTGGATTGCCATCATTGCTGGCAAAAGCAATTCTTAATCGTACTTGATCTCTCTCCACAGGAGGAATCATATCCAAATTAAACCGACCATTCTTCCACTCACCGAGTTTATTCGTCCAGCCATAACTTCCCAGTGGTTGCGCCCCGGGATTTGAAGGGATAGTAACCCCATTAAACCAATTGATACCTTCATCGCGATTAACCTGACCAACAGGAGGTCCCACAATATTCCAGGAGATACCTCCATCCGTTGAATACTGCATTACTGAACCATCTACGTTATTTTCCATATCCGCCCAGTAATCAAGAGACACCATAGGACGATCTAACTGTGTAAGGTTAAAGCATGGCCCGTTAACAACAGATTTTTCATTAGGGAAATACGTATTTCCATTCTTACCTGTCCACCATACCTTAGTTCCACTTGCGGCTGTAGTTATGTTCGCACCAGTAGGTACACCCCAAATCCAACTTGTATCACTAGGCAGTGTTGATTCTTCAATCCATCCCCCATCTGTCAATTCAAAGTCCTCATTGTAAGCAGATGTGGCTAGTGGAGTAACCGTACTGAAAGGAAGTATGAATACTTTTTGAATCAATGAATTATTACACCCATCATTGGTATCAACTGTCAATTTGGTGTTGTAAGTACCAAAACTAGTATACTTATGATCTGGGTTATCAATTGTACCTGTGGTTCTACCTCCATTTGTTCCCGGAGGCACAGGATCTCCTGCAGCCCCAATCAATATATCGCCATCACCAAAGTCCCATGTATAATTTGTAATTACACTAATTGACCCTGGATTAGTTTGATCCATAAACTTCGTATCATCGTTATTACATATGGCGGACCAATCGTAATCCACAACCGGAACATCACCCACCCTAATTGGTTCAGTACCAATATTTGTACAGCCTTGGGTGGTCGATACGGTAAGACTAACGTTATACAAGCCTGAAGCAACATAGTTATGGCTAGGGTTTTGTTGATTGCTAAAGAAACCATCAGCAAAATTCCATTGCCATCCAGAAATTGTAGCAGGGAATGGGGTCGCTGGAAGTGATGACCCATCCGTGAAATCAATGGCACTATTTATGCATGAATTTAAAACATTAATATCAGCAACAGGACTGGCAAAAATCTTAATATCTCTGATTTTTGTTGTAATCGCATTGAAAGCATTCTTATATGTAAACAGCACTCTATACCTATCCGATATAAGTCCATTAGTCTGAATGTAATAATCAGTACCATCAAAACTTATTGGCGCAGTAGGTCCACCTCCGTAAGCCGGTATACTGGTAAATTGAGTTTCAGGTGGTAAGCCAGAAGAAGCAACTGGATTACCAACTAGCTTTACCAGACCAACATTTCCGCACAATTCAAACTCGCCTAAGGCGTTAATTGGAACAAACGGGAATGGAGCTGAGCCAATCGTGTATTGCATTGTAAAATCTACATTCGTTACAGGATTTACAATCACCTCTTGTGTATCTGTATTTGTACACCCATTTGGATCTGTGTAGGTATATGTAACAAAGTTAGATCCCAGATCTACAGCTGCAGGATCAAATGATGCTTTATCAACCGGACTTGCTGTAGTGCTACCAATATTTGAAGTTGCCGGAGATATTGTAAACACGCCCCCCACCTGATTACCTGTCAAAATAATTGGAGCATTATTCTCAGCCATTTGAGGAGGAGCTCCCAACGGGAACCCGGTAAATACCACAATTGGTTGTGGGTTGACCGTAAGAACCATCTGATCGATAATTGCAGAGCACGCGCCCGATGCACCCGCTGTGAGGGTGAGGGTAATGTTTAGCGGTGATGTTACGGCCAGGTCGCTTGGGCTTAGCATGTACGTGGCGTTTGCCGAAGTAGGGTTTATAATCGTTCCTGTTCCCCCCGTCCATAACAATCCACCTGGTGCAAAGGAAGACGTCCCGCCAAGCACTTTAGAAACATCGGCCACGCATACCGATAAATCGGGGCCGGCAGAAAATATGGCTTTAGGGTTTACCTTAACCGTGATCGTAAATGGATTGCCCACACATCCCCCGGCTTGGCCTGTGGGTATCACCGTATACGCTACGGTCTGGTCGGTTGTAGTGGTATTGACAAGAACATCGTCAATGACAGAACCTGATTTTAAAGAGGTGGTTTCACCAGTCACATTTGCATTCGGTGTTGCTGTCCATGTAAAGTTTGCCAATAGGTTATTACCAGGGAAGGTATTTACATTATTCTGAAGGTCATAAGCTACTGAAGTGCCACTGCAAATATCTGGTGCTGACGCAGAAACGCCTTTAGGCTCTGGTTTAACAGTAATCGTAATCTGGAATGTAGCTCCCAAACATCCATTTGTTCCAGTAGGAGTAACTGTATACATCACGTTCTGATCAGTATTTGTCAGATTTGTTATTACATCTGTGATGTTCGGCCCTACAACAGGCGCTAAACTTTCACCCGTTACTAGTGGATTAACATTATCGGTTGCTACCCAAGAAAATGTGCTACCTACATTATTGCCCAGGGTAGCAACATTTTGAAGCAAACTATAATCAATAGCTACATCACTGCACACAATTTTACCATCATTCATTCCAACTGGCTCGGGGTTAACCGTAACCACATAGTTCACACTCGACCCGACACAAAACGAACTTCCTGGTCCGGTTGGAGTGATGGTATAAGTTATTGTACCCGGTACACTTCCTACGTTAATTGGATTATCAGTTATAGGAGTACTGCCACTTGCTGTCACACTTGCTGGAGTTATTGGTCCACTGATCACGCTGGTCCATGTGTAAGTCGAGCTGGCAACGTTGATGGTTGGTGTAAAACTTAATGGACCTGCCCCGCTGCACATAGTTGTGCTTAATACTGGATTGGTGATTACTGGTTTTGGATTTACTGTTACTATAATTGTAAATCCAGTACCCACACAAAATGTGGATGCTGGGCCGGTTGGTATTACGGTATATGTAACATTAAGTGGGCTACTTGTTCCATTTGTTGGGGTATCTGTAATATTTCCACTTCCCCCGCTTCCATTAGAGCCAGACCAAGTATAAGTTGTTCCTGGAACATTGGATGTTGGGGTAATATTTAGTGTTGTTCCAGAACAAACAATATGCGTCCCGGCTGGCACAGCATTTCCCACTGGCTGTACATCATTTCTGATCACTACATCATCAGTGGTGGGTGCACAGGT
>ERZ761609.646-NODE-646-length-38199-cov-65.381135_pt1 | contig 38199 bp, 25 predicted proteins | sample MGYA00511163_ERZ761609 | MGnify/ENA primary metagenome ERZ761609 (study PRJEB28899, sample SAMN02445070) | bioreactor sludge metagenome | biome: EBPR sludge | place: Australia: Brisbane, Thorneside Wastewater Treatment Plant | collected 2011-12-16 ...
CCAACTGACGACATTGCCTGCCGGTATTGGTAAACTGACGAGGCTGAATTATGTGAATCTGGCCAGCAATCAATTAAAAAGCTTGCCGGATGAAATCGGGCAATGGTCGCAAACCACCACGCTGAATCTGAGCCACAACCGAATGACGACATTGCCTGCCGCTATTGGTAAACTGACAAAGCTGATTGAGGTGAATCTGGCTTTTAATCGATTGGACAGCGTGCCGGATGAAATCGCCCAATGGTCGCAGGTTACCACGCTGAATCTGTACAACAACCGTCTGATTGCATTACCTGTCACTATTGGTAAACTGACCAAGTTGAATGAAGTAAATCTGGCTTACAATCAATTGAAGAGCCTGCCGGATGAAATCGGGCAGTGGTCGAGTTTAACTGTGCTGGAGTTGAACAGTAATCAACTGACTGCATTGCCTTTAGAAATATGGCAATTGACCAAGCTGAGAAAACTGAATTTGAGCAATAATCAACTAACGGAACGGCCTGCCGAATCCGAAAATTTGCCTTATTACACATCTGTTGATTGGTCCGGCAATCCGATAAAAGAAACTGCGCCGGCATCGGATCGTCTTCCAAAACCTATGATCTATCTATCAGAACCAGAGAAAATGCAAGGTTCCATGAACTGGCCGAAGGCGCCGAACGAGTCAATGGCAACCCCTAAGGTTGCAGGTAGTATGGCCCCGCCACCGCCGCCGCCACCGCCACTGCCGCCGCCCACTCCTGACGATATTTTCAAAATAGTAGATCGAATGCCCTGCTTTCCCGGCTGCGAAAATGAAGCCGACCTCTCTGCCTGTGCAAAGATGAAAGTTGATGACTTCTTCAGCAAAAACATGAGATACCCCGCTCTGGCCCGCGAAAACGGCGTGCAAGGCACGGTCATTGTCACATTTGTTGTGGAAAAAGACGGCTCAATGTCTGACATCAAATTAGTCCGAGACATTGGCGCAGGATGCGGGCAGGAAGCCTTGCGCCTTGTCAACCTCATGCAAGAGCAGGGCCTGCGCTGGACACCCGGCCAACATCAGGGCAATACGGTGCGTGTGCAGTACAATCTACCTATGATGTTCAAGTTGTGAGGCGGGGATGTGATGGGCGAGGTGGCGTCGCCAGCTTAGCGAAGGAATGACTACAGGGCATGAAACATGCTAAGTCTTCCCTTTACTACCCTCTGAACGCGAAACCCGCCTTTGCCAAGGCTACGGCGGATGAAACCCGAAGCCTTGAACCCGAAACTTTGAACCACGCCTTCGTCGTGGCGAGGCCCGGAACGCGAATTTTTAACGCGAATTTTAGCGAAGGTCGCGAATTTCCGCGAACCACGCCTCCGTCGTGGCGCAGCGCGAGGGTGTACGCCCTGCGTGGCTTGCAGCCAGCAGCTAACAGCCGGCAGCCGTTCCCTCCCGAACCCTACTCCACCACCAACTTCCCATACTCTAAATAATCAGCCATTTGGATGCGCCAGGAATACACGCCCGAAGGCAATGCCGGCAATGACAGCGCCGCACGGCCACGCCCCTGCGTTTCCGCTACCCGGCGGCCTGCCCCGTCGAACAAAGTGAAACGGTAGTCGCCGCTCCGCTCGGTAGCGATGGTGAGACCGCCGCCGGAACTCGCCGGATTGGGATACACCGCAAACTCATAAGGCTGGCGTTCCGGCTCTCCTGCGCTGCTGACGGGCGAACCGTCGCGGGCAATGATCATCTGGCCCAGACTTTCTACATTGGTTTCCGGGCCGAAATATACGCCGCCGTCGTCGCCGCTGATGAGTTCGGATGCCGGGTCGCTGAACTGCCAGGTCTCGCCGTCGGCATTTTCAGAGCGGACGTACAGCCTGAATCTTTGGGGTTGAAATACTTCGGCAGGTTCTACCGGCCCGATGCGCGAAAAGGTCAGCGCAGTGGGCGGTGTGATGAGCGGATTCGTGCCATAATTGTTGAAAATCCAATACGAGCGGGAATGTGGCGCGTCGTTGACCGGCTCGTCGGGTGGCAGATTGATGCGGGTGAGATACACCTCGCCGTTGGGTACAGTGCCGCCGCTGAGCAGGGTCATGCGCACACCGGTGTCGTTGCCGAAAAAGTAGTCGCCCGCAGCGTTGACGGCCAGGCGGGTGGACGTGCCGATGCCCACCGGACAGGAAGAAGCCGTGCGCACAGCGCCTCCGCTCAATCGCAGATGCCGCAGCCCCGAACGGTCGAGCGCGTCGCCGGTGGTTTCGTTGAACTGGTAGTAGGCCAGCAGTGCCGGGTCTTCGGCGGGTACTTTCACCAAGTGGCGCAGTTTGCGGATTTCATTCACCGAAAGGGCGCGATTCCAGATACAAACCTCCTCCATCTGGCCTTTAAAACGCCGCCCGGAATGGTTGGGATCAGCGCCGAGGTAAAAGGCTGCCTCGAAGGGCTGCATGGCGTGATTGCCGTTGTTGACAGCCGGTTTCCCGTTGAGATACAGCGTAGTACGATTGGGTTCTACCACCATCGCAATGTGCGCCCACTCGCCGTCGGGTACTACGAGGCCGGAATTCCAACTCCAAAAACCGTCGTTCCAGTGGTAGCGCAGTTCGTTGTTGTTCCCAAAATTGAGACCCACCGTCGTGTTGCCGCCGCGCGTGAAGAACAGCCCGGCGAAGGCAGGTTGCGGCCCCTCGCGTTTGATCCAGGCGGAGATGGTGAAATGCGTCATCGGGGTATGGAGGGCCGGGCCGACCGCAAAATCGGAGGTAGCGCCACCCAGCCGCAGGGCCTCTCCGGGAATGGTGTCGGGCGAGCAGCCGTCGGTTTCAATGCGGATCATGCCGGGCACGGTTTTGGTACTGCTCTGGCCGGCCGCGTCGGTGATGGTCAGCGAGACGTCGAACACGCCGGTTTGGCCGAATACCACTTTAGGGTTGCGGGCCGTGGCATCGCTCACATAAGCAGCGCCGGGAAAGGCCCATTGCCAGGCAGCGCCGGCGTGCCGCAGCACCGAGTAGTCTTCAAAATAAAAAGTATCGCGGGCGCAGTAGGCGGTGAGTTTGTCGGCCATCGGCTGTGCCAGCGTTGCGGAGGGCGTTTTCAGGTCGGTTTCCCAGATGCCGTGGCTGTAGGTGGCCATGCGGAGTTTGTTTTCTTTGTAAAACGGCCTGATGATGTTGCAATTGGCGGAAGCCGGCAGCCCTTCGTAGTACGCCTCCCAGTCGCTCATCGAGTCGTCGCGGTAGAAGACAGCGAAATTGGTGCCCGCATACACCGCGCCGTTGCTGCCCGCCTGATGAAAAATGTACTGTATGGAATGGCCATTGAGCGTGGGCGTGGACAGGTTTTGCCAGCTTTGGCCGCCGTCGGTGGTTTTAAAAACCTTGACGCCGTCGTTGTTCTGATGCCCGAAAGCCACCCAAAGCGTGTTGGGATCGGTGGCGCTGAGGGTCATGGTGCCGGCGCGTTGCGAGTTGGCGGAGGGGAAGCTCCGGGCTTGCCAGCTTTGGCCGCCATCGGCAGTTCTCCACAGGGTAGCACCGTAAAACGAGGTACGCTGATAGACGTACATCACGTCGGGGTTGGCGCGCGAAATCTCGAAGTGCATCACGGGTTCAGTGCTTCCATCAAAAGTTTTGACCAATTGAAAACTCGCGCCCTCGTCTTCGGAGCGCCACAATTGGTTGTCTTTGCCGATGAAAACCCGCCGGTAGCAAAGCGGATGAAACTCCATTTCGCTGGAGTGCGCCGCGTAGTACGATTCGCCGGGGTAGTCGCTCATTTGCGGCAAGCTCAGCACTTCTTCTTCAATGTTGGTGGGAATGACGCGGGTGTTGATGTCTGAAAAATAAGCCTTGCCGGCAATGCCCGGATTGACGTAGCCGGTGGGCGCTTCTCCGCCGCCGAGGCGCAGGAATTGCCCTTGCGGGAAGGTGTTGCGGGTAGCAGAATTGCCGTTGTGATAGCGCCCGCCTACGAGCAGGTCTTCGTTCCAGCCGCTGCCGAAGCCCCAGAAATCGGAGGCGGTGATGCCGTTTTTGCGCGATTCGCGGGAGCTGAAAAAGTTGCCGGAATACTCCACGCCGCCGTCATTGGCCACCCAACAATCGTTGCCTAAGATTTTGATTTCCTGCTGGTCGGGGTGAATCCAACTGAGGCTGCCCTGATAGCCGCCGAGGGCCGTGAAAGTCTGTGCGCCGTTGTCGGTTTTCCAGAGGTTGAGGCCGCCGATGAGCACCTGATCTGCATTGGTATGCGAGGCTGCGATGGAGAGGTTGTAATAGCCCTGATAGAGGGTGTTGGTATTGTTGAGGGTCATCAGGTTGGGGTGCGAGGCCGTCCAGGGGCCACCGACGGGCGGGTTGGGCAGGGTCCAGCTTTCGCCGGCATTGCTGCTCCGAAATACGCCGATGAAGCCGTTGTCGCCGGGTTTGGAATTGCCGGCCAGCACCACATAAACGACGTTGGGATCGGCGGGCGTGACGGTCATGCGGGCGCCGTCGTCGCGGCGGGCAGCGTCGGCAGAACTGTACCAGCCGTTCTCGCGGATGCTGAAAGTAGCGCCGGAATTGAGGGATTTGAAAAACTCGCAGCGCCCGGCTGCCGGGTTGGTTTTCAGTACATAAACGATGTCGGGCAGGGTGGGATGCACCTCAATGTCCCAGCAGGCTTGGGTGTAGAGTTGCGTCCAGTTTTGGCCTGCGTCGGTACTGCGGTATAGGCCTTTGTCGGCAGCCACGAGCAGGATGGCCGGGTTGCCCGGATTCACCGATATGTCGTTGACATTCAGACCGGAAGAGGTAAAAACCACCGACCAGTTTTGGCCGCCGTCCACGGTTTTATACACCCTCGATCCGTCGCCGGCATACACCACATCGGCGTTGGCAGGGTCTATTTTGATGCTGTGAATGGCGCGCATGGTCGTATTGGCCGAGACGTGCGTCCATTGCAAGCCTTTGTTGGTGGTTTTGTAAATGCCTCCCGCCTCAGTGCCGCAGAACAGGATGTCGGGGTTGGCAGATGACTGGTCAATGCAATAGACATTGGCCTGCCAGGAGACCTTCACCTGAGCGGGCGAAGTACTGAAGGTTTCCACCGGACCGATGTGTTGCCAGGGCGTGGTATTGCTTTTGGGAGCGGCGGCGCGTTGTTCCAACCAGAGTTGTTCCCAGGTTTCGCGGCGCTCGTTTTGGGGCAGGAGCACGCTGCCGTCGGGCTGCACAAAGGGTTCGACCGCGCGGCGCCATTTTTTATAATACTGTGTATGCGAGGTTTTTACAAAATCATGCCCGGCGTAGTAGGCCCGGTAGGCGGAGTCCACTTTGGCTACGTTGGGCTGCTCCTGATAGAGCCAAACGGCCCAGGGCGGCGTGTCGTCGGCCTGGTCGGGCAAAAATCGGAGGCTTTGCTGTGCCTGCGCGATGGCGGCGGCAGCGAGGAGGAGGAGGGTGAGATGTGGTTTCATGTTATTAGAAATGATGGTGTTCTACTTATTGCCTCAAAAACCGCAACACCGAGTCTCCATCCGAAGCGCGGAGGCGAATCAGATACAGGCCCGTGGGCAAACCATCTATGCTGATAATCAGCCTGTTGCTGCCGTCTGCGATTTTGCCGTGAAGCACTTCCTGACCATGAGCATTGTAAATGTACCAACTCATGCCCTCATTCTTTTTCAAAGACCAGTTCAGGTGCAGCGTTTCTCCATTACCCACCGGATTAGGATGTATTTTCAGCGACATTCGATCTGCTTTGTTCCAGCGAACGAATCGAATGGTTGAATATTCAGCCTTGCCATCAAAAGAAATCGCCGCGATTCTGTAGTAAGCCTGCTCGGCAGGTACATCGCGATCTATCCAGCGATAGGTATGGCGATCCGGCAGGTTGCGCGCCGGCAACTGCCCCATTACACGAAAGTGGATGCCATCTAAAGAGCGTTCTACCTCAAAATGCGCCAGTTCTTCTTCTTCCGACGACTCCCATTCCAGCAGGGCGTCGGCAGTTCCGAGCGGCCAGGCGTCAAATCGCTCCCATTGTAAGGGCAGGACGGCCAAACCACAATCCCCGGCAGGGTCGGTGCAGCGCACAAACACCGTATAGTCTTCCACTTCGCCAAATTCCGAACCACAGGGGCTGTTATAAGTGGTGGAATAAACACACCGCACCCGCATGGTGGTAGCGCCGGGCAGGGCGCCTTGCGGAACACTCACAGAGCCGATGCTGCGATGATTGGCATCCGGCAATGTCATGACAATCAGTTCATTGGCATCGAAAACGCTGTTCTTGTTCCAGTCAATCCATGCATGTACGCGGTCGGGGGAAAAGGCATAGTTCAGGCGCACCGTAAGTTGATAGGAATTGCCATACGCCACTTCGGTGGAATTGGCCCTGAAGTCCGAATACATTGTCTTGCCGGACGCGTGATCCAGCGTGTTGCATGTTACCTGAGCAATATAGTCTGAGCCGGTGCCACTGCTCCCCTCGGCGGCACAATAGCTAAGATTGGCAGCCCCGCCTCGGCATGTGCAGTCGGAGAAATATGTTTCACCCGATGAGTAAGCATCCCCATCATCGCAAGCCTGGCCGATGAGGTTGTTGTTGAAATTGGGGCAGAGGTCGGCGAAGTTGCAAATCCCGTCAGCGTCATCGTCGGGTGAAAACGGCGTACATGCTGCCACCTCAATGGGCGCTTCCAACATACCGCGGCCATGCGTGCCGATACGGAGCAGGTTGGCAGCGTATTGTATTTCAATATCTTCCACACGGGTATGCGGCAATTGGCCGTACTCGACCCATTCGCTGAGGTAGTCGTCTTTGTAATACACGCCGGCATCGGTGCCCACAAACATAGCGCCGGCAATGGGATGATAAAGTTCTATGGCGCCCGTAGAGATGTTGGGCAAATTCAGGCTCAGGTTGGTCCAGGTGGCGCCGGCATCATCAGATCGGAACACTTTCGAACCATTCGTAAAGCCGGAAGACGTGACATAAACTTTGTTCATATCGGCGGCATCCACTTCCAGATCGGAGATATTGTTGGCGGGGAGATTGCGGGTAGTCCAGCTATCGTCAGCAGTATTTTTTACATAGATTTTATCGCCGTGTACGGCATATATCCTCTCGCCGTTGGAAGGCGCAATGGCAATTTGTTGGAGAGAAGAGCCGTTGGCCAAGGCGCCACTGATGCTGTTCCAGTTGCTGCCCCGATTGAAAGATTCATAGACCTCGGTGTAAGCGATGACTATGCGAGCGGGATTGGAAGGATCGAGTTTGTAGGGTGTTTCCCAGGCTCCGTTACCGTGCCCCGGAGGCTCTATATTGCTATTGGAGCCATTGAACCAACGCCGGACCGCTCCATTCTGATACGACCAATATCTGTACCGGGAATCGGTAGGGTCTATGTCCTGATTCATACCGTCGCCGGTGCCGGCATAATCGGCCCAAACACCATTCGCCTCCCGAAACACATTTCCATTATCCTGAGAGCCGCCGCCGACAATGCCTGCATTGGACTGCGAGACAGAAATGTCGTAAAACTGTGTAATGGCCAAGCCGTCGGAGAGGTTTTCAAAGCTGTTGTCGGCCAAAATGAAGCGATACACGCCGCCATCGTTGCAATAATAGACACAATGATTTTCGAGCGGGTTGACAAACATATTCCGTTGATCAACATGGATGTCCACCAATCCGCCGGCGCCCAACCAGTCCATAGTTTGAATAAAACTGGCGCCGTCATCATTGGAACGGAAAGTTTCAAAATTGCCGGAAAGGATAACAGATGGATTCGCCGGCGAAAATACAAACACCTGGCCGCTTTCGGGAAAAACGCCTCCTGAAGAAAAAGTAGCCCCCTCATTGGTTGACTTGTACAGGTCGGAGCCATGCCGGGCATATACTTTTCTGGACGACAGAGGTGTCACGTTCAAAAACACCTCATTGTTGCCAAAATCAGCAGTCTGGGTAAAACTGCCGCCCCCGTCCAAACTCCTAAAAACCCGTCCGTCTCTGGTTCCGACATAAACGATATTGGGGTCGCCCGGTTTCAGCCTTACATTGAACGAACTCACATTCAGCACTTTGGAGACAGAATTAAAGCCATCGGTGGTGCGATACAGCCCGTTGGCAGTGGCCGCAAACATACGCTGCGGATTGGTGGGGTCAGCTTCCAACCAGTAGATGCGTATGTCGTCGGTAAAGTTAAAACTCAGTGCGGTAGGCTGCCAGTTTTGGCCGCCATCGGTGCTTTTGTACACGCCTATGCCCTGCGGCCCATACCACACATGGTCGCTCACGGCGATGTAAAGCGTGTTGGGATTTTGCTGATCTACGATGATGGAACTGATGGCCAAAAATGGAAGCTGATCGCCCAGCGGCACATACGAAAGCCCTCCATCGGTAGTTTTCCAGACGCCGCCAATGGCTGCACCGACATAAAATGTATTGGGGTCGGTGGGATGAAATGCCAGAGAGGTCGTTCTTCCTAAGCCGATCTGATCGTCAATATATCCTAAGTAGGAGATGTTGGTCCAGGACACATTTTCGTACGGGTTGATGGTCTTGGGACGACTGGTATTTTTTTCTTTTTCGATGAAGTGCGCTGTTGGATCCCCCAGCGTTCCATCGGCATTGAGCCGATCTTCCCAGAAAGAACGCCAGCGCATAAACTTCACATATTCACCATCCCTGTGCTCGCCGACCGTCCTTTCCCAGGGTGTTAAACCGGGGTGCTTCCGATCGAAATAGACCTCCGCTTCAGCTACTATTTTGTAAAAATCGCGGGAAGAGCGAAATATCTCTTCCAAACTGCTCTGGCCCGACAAGACGAGCGAAAAGGCAGTGATGATAAGCGTTGCTATGGCTCTGTTCATGCGTGTGATGATTGTGTAGAGGAGATATTCAAGTTGCCGGAATAAAAAATCTGCGCCAAAATTAACACAAACCTCTCCAACCACCATTTTATCAGGAAAATTGACTGCAGCCTGACATGGGAAAATGTGCCGGGCATGGGTTTTTAGGATTTTTATTGGGGAAGTAATCCCGATAAATCTGCATCATATTTGTGCCAACCATCCGCAAATAGCAGTCAATTGCGCATCCTTAGTCAGGTTGGCGGCTTGATGAAGATTTTCGTTTTGCAGTTGTTGATATATTTCCTGCGCCATTGCAGCTTCGATGGCTGCGCCGATAAAGAACAATTGCGGACTGAAGCCAAGCGAGTTGAATCCTGTCCTAATACGGTTGAGTGCAGAATTGGCAGTTTTCCAGTGCTCGTCTGCACCTGCAGGGTCTATTCCGCCTTTCATCTCTCCAAGCGCCACATAACGTTCAGCTTGGTAAATAATGGAATCTTTACTGGATTTCAGATATTCTTCTTCTTTTGCATCCAATACTATTACATCCACGTTTTTATTGACCATCGGCACATTGACATTCAAAACTAACAGCCGATCATGTTCTCCTTTCCAGTAAAGCGCCTTGATCCGCTTTTCAATACCTGCATCATCGTCGGGCTTTTCCAGCCACGTATTGGAGTCGCCGTCTTTCCAGCGATAAGAAATCCCGGCAATATTGAAAACCGAAATCAGCGTGCGCAGAAATTTACGCTCGCCGAGCGTACCTGCCAAATTTCTTGCTTTTCCGCCCAGCGCATCTCCTTTGGTAAGCAGAAAACGATACACTAATTCATCTACAAATTCTGTCCCCGCCGGTTCGAGAAAATTTTCTATCAAACCCTTGATAGCGATAGTTTTATCGTCTTCAGTAAGATAATTTAATGATTTCTCCGACAAGCCGGAAGCTGTCAGTAATCCTGCGCGCAACATTTCCATATCCAAAAGAGCCAATGGACTTTCAGCGCTTGATGCCAATGTTTTGAGCGCTATCGCCTGCTCTACATAAGGAACTGCCATGTAGTTTTTTTCCAAAGCCATCGCTATGAAGCCGGCCCTGGTTTCTTCTCTGGAGGTAATGAGCGCTTCTGCTGATTCAATCAGGGAGTGACCTCCTACTTTTTTTGCCATAGGTAAACGCATTTTCTGATTTCAGTACGTCCATAATTCCCCATCTGCTGGCTGCTGTTACCTTTGCCTTTTGGAAGCACCAATATTTTTACGATGTCAAATCCAAAATGCTCTGCAAATTCCGACAGGATCAAATCCACAGGAATTTCTTCCCCGCCGTAACGAACGTTGTCGTTCACCATCACGCAGTATCCGCCGCTTTTGGTAATGCGCGCCATTTCATAAATAACGAAGCACATCTCCAGAAAATAGTTCTTCACCATTCTGGGGATGTTGCTGTTGTTCAACTTTTCCTGCTGATTGAGCAAATCGAGGACGGCGTTTACTTCGCGCATAGCGCCCGATTGCTCATATACGCCGATCACTTTTTCGAAGGCGTCCGCTTGTCCGATGCTGGTATAAAATTGAAGGAGTTGCTCTGTTTTTTCTTTATTTTCTACCGTGCAAGAAAGCATGGCCTGGCGCAGATTGCGCACATCGTCACTGTCATGGCCCAGAAACACCAGTTCCAGCGCATAAGTACGGGTATAATCGTACCTGTTGCAATAAGGTGGAGAAGTAACGATGAAGTCGAAATAATTGGCTTCCAACTTGGGTAATTCTTCTAAGCAGGAGCCTTGAATGATATTTATTGGTTGAAACGTTGCCGTTTTTTGTGCCGGCTCCGTATCATCGAAAAGACTGAGTATCTGCTCCGGCGCGAGGTCCTTCGTTATCTGTTGCAGCTTGGCTTTGAGAGCTTCTTCAAAAGTCAAAATCCGGCCTTTATCAAATGGCTTTCCATTTAATGACCTGGCTGAGCGGTAGTCCCAACGCAAATACTGACCATCTTTACGCGTAAAACTAATTTCTTCCAACACCGAAAATGCTGCAAACCTGAACAGTGTTCGTATTTTTTCGTCTTCAATGCGCGCGCACCAGCTCATGTAGCGGTTGAGTAGTTCTTCCGTATCTTCAGGGAAAGCATCTTTCGTTATCGGAATATGGCGAATGTGGTTTTCGTCAGATTTCAACACCGCCAAATCACTCCAGAGTTGGTTCACCAGATTCCTGAAACGCTCTACATCCATGCCGCTCACCGCTTCTCTGGCCTGCATCACAAAGGCTCCCACCGGCAACAACTCAATGCCCCACGATTCCCAGCCAAGCTCCTGGCCTGCAAATAAGGTAGTGCCGGCACCCGCAAAAGGATCGAGCAAGCGCCCGGGGCGAATTCCGTACTCCTCCAGAAAATGTCTGACCAATACCGAGGAAAAGCCTTCCTTGTACTTGAACCAGCGATACACAGGCTCTTCTTTGTTGGCCTGAAAACTGACTACTTTGCGGTTCAAATGGGCAGCGACCTCCAATTTTCCGGCCATGCGGTCGTACAAAAGTTGCCGCTGTGAAGGCATTATTGCTGTTGCTTGTGTCATGCGGGCGAAGTGTTTGAGTGGTCCATTTTTGTTTTCAGATAATTGATGAATGCCGAGCAGGAAATGAGCATGAATCTGGCATCCTCCATCGTAACGGGAATGCTGTCTTCCAAAAGAGCATGGCGAATACCGCCTGAATCGCTGGTGTAGCCGTAGAGTTTGTCGAACGCAGACTTCAACGAACGGTGAATTTTGAATTTATCTTCAATAACAATCAAAGCGTCGCTCAATTTAGTTTTTCCAGTTATAATCCTGCAAAACGACTCAACCGCAGAAATAGCCTCTTTTACAGAATTGCGATAGTCGGGGTTCTTCCGATTGGCAAAAAACTCTAGCGCTGTTTGTAAATGCGTATGCACAGGTTCCCACTGTGAAGCAATACTAAAAGCATCTTCAATGGCCACGATTTCCTCTTCAGCAGTGATTTGTACTACATGGCCGTCTATGAGACGGTAGCCGGACTTTTCTCGCTCAAGGGCGGTGTTAATTTGATCTTCCATTTCTGGATTTAAATCAAGGAGAGTCAGGAACTCTATCAAATCGTACCTTTCGTACCACTCTGCTTTAAAGAACCACTCCTTCGTATAATCGTAAACCATAAGGAGAGTCATATTATCAGAGCGATATGGTAATTCGTCAATACGTTTAACAAAAAAATTCTCCCAGATAATCTGGCATTGTACACCTTGAACTGTGGCTTCAGTACTCCCCATGCTAACATTCACGAGACTAAAAAAATAGGTATAAATTACATTCCACAGCCTATTTTCCAGCGCCTGATCCATTGATTCAATTTGGAGCGCCTCCCTTACAGCAGTTTTACCGATTCTTTGAGAAAATTTCATGCGACTTAACGATTAGCTCCTAAAGGTAGTCATATCTTCAAAATTCCACTCACCCCTCACTCCCTCACCCCTCACTCCCTCACTCACTCACCCCTCACTCACTCACCCCTCACTCCCTCACCCACTCACCACTGCCAACAGCCCCTCCAAACCCCCCTTCGCCGCCTTCAAGCTCTTCACCCCGTCTTTGACCAAAATGAAGCTCTTGTTCGATTGTTTGAAGCTCAGGCCCTGCGCCGGACCCTGCTTGGCCACATGCGCGAGGATGGCGTGAAAAGTGGCGGTTTCGTAAAAAGAGGACTGCGGATTTTCTACAAAATACGCTCGCAACTTATTGTTTTTCAGAATGATGCGCTCGAAGCCCAACTTGCGGCACACCCAGCGCAGGCGCAGCCCCTCGAACAACTCGCGCACCTGCACGGGCAGCCTGCCGAAGCGGTCGCGGAGCTTGTCGGCGTATTGTTCGAGCGCTTCTTCGGTTTCGATGGCGTCGAGTTCGGTGTAGAGGGCGAGGCGCTCGGTGATGTTGCTGACGTACTCGCTGGGGATGAGCATTTCCACGTCGGTGTCAATGATGATGTCGCCGACGTAGCGCGGGTCTTTGGCCAATTCGTCTTCAAAGAGGTCTTTGAACTCCGTTTCCTTGAGTTCGCGCATGGCTTCGTCGAGGATGCGCTGGAAGGTCTCGAAGCCGATGTCGGCGATGAAGCCGCTTTGCTCTGCGCCGAGGAGGTTGCCTGCGCCGCGAATGTCCAAGTCGCGCATGGCAATCTGGAAGCCGCTGCCGAGATCGGAAAACTCCTCGATGGTGCGGAGGCGTTTGCGGGCGTCGGAGGTGAGGGTGGACATGGGCGGGCAGAAGAGGTAGCAGAATGCCTTGCGGTTGGAGCGCCCTACCCTACCCCGCAGTTGGTGCAGGTCGCTCATGCCGAAGTGGTGGGCGTCGGTGATGATGATGGTGTTGGCGTTGGGAATGTCTAAGCCGGTTTCGATGATGTTGGTGCTGACGAGCACGTCAAATTGCTTGTCAATGAAGTCCACCAGCGTTTTTTCGAGGCGGTCGAGTTCGAGTTGGCCGTGCGCCATGCGGAACTCTACGTCGGGGCAGAGGCGCTGAAGCATGGCCGTCATATCGCCCAGCGATTTGACGCGGTTGTGTACAAAAAAGACCTGTCCGCCGCGATTGACCTCGTAATAAATGGCCTCTTTGATGAGGGCCTCGCTGAACACCCGCACCTCGGTGTGGATGGGCTGGCGGTTGGGCGGCGGCGTGCGGATGACGGAGAGGTCGCGGGCGGCCATGAGCGAAAACTGGAGGGTGCGCGGGATGGGCGTGGCGGTGAGGGTGAGGGTGTCCACATTGGCTTTGAAATGGCGGAGGCGTTCTTTGGCGGCCACGCCGAATTTTTGTTCCTCGTCCACCACAAGCAGTCCTAAATCTTTGAAAACCACCTCTTTGCTGAGCAGCGCGTGGGTGCCGATGATGAGGTCAATCTTGCCGGCTTTGAGGCGTTCGAGGATTTCTTTGCGCTCTTTGGCACTCCGGAAGCGGTTGAGGTAGTCGGCTTCTACGCCAAATTCCTTGAGGCGGTCGGAGAAGGTTTTGTGGTGTTGGAGCGCCAGGATGGTGGTGGGACAAAGAATGGCCACTTGTTTTTTGTCTAAAATGGCTTTGAAGGCAGCGCGCACGGCCACTTCGGTTTTGCCAAAGCCCACATCGCCGCAGATGAGGCGGTCCATGGGGTAGTCTTTGAGCATGTCGTCTTTGACCTCGTTGGTGGCTTTGAGCTGGTCGGGCGTGTCTTCGTAGATAAAGGAGGCTTCGAGTTCGGTTTGCAGGTAGCCGTCGGGCGCGAAGGCGAAACCGGGCGAGGCTTTGCGTTTGGCGTAGAGCTGTATGAGTTCTTTGGCAATGTCTTTGACCTTCTTTTTGGTCTTGGCTTTGAGGTTTTTCCAGGCTTCGGAGCCGAGTTTGTTCACCTGCGGCTCGGTGCTGTCTTTGCCGGCGTATTTGGCTATTTTGTGCAGCGAGTTGATGCTGACGTAGAGGATGTCGTTGTTTTTGTAAATGAGGCGCACGGCTTCCTGGATATGGCCGTTGATGTTGATTTTTTCAAGGCCGGAGTACTTGCCGATGCCGTGGTCTATGTGCGTCACGAAGTCGCCGGGTTGCAACTCGTTGAGCATGCGCACGTTGAGGGCCATTTCTTTGGTGTAGCCCTGTTTGAGTTTGTAGCGATGGAAGCGCTCGAAAATCTGGTGGTCGGTGTAGCAGGCCACTTTGAGGTCGTTGTCCACGAAGCCTTCGTGTATGGCGCAGATGACCGGGTGGAACTTCACATCGGCCTTGAGGTCTTCAAAAATGGAGTAAAAGCGCTCTACCTGCCGGGGGTTGTCGGTGAAGAGGTAGTTGACAATGCCGTTGCGGGCGTTTTTTTGGAGGTTGTCAATGAGGAGGTTGAACTGCTTGTTGAAGGCCGGCTGCGGATTGGAATGGTAAGCCACGATGCGATTTACGGTCAGAGGCTGTCGCTCTTCTGTGCCCGTCAGTACGAGGGAGCATTTCAGCACGGCTTCGGCGACGGTATCGGGCGTCAGAAAATGCCCTTCGCGGAACAGCACGGCGAGGTCGCTTTCGTCGAGTTTGGAAATCTCCGGCGTTTTTTGCTCCACTCTTTCGGCACAGTGCAGCAGTTGCGCCTTCATCATCTCCATGTCTCTGATCCACAGCACAGTATCGGGTGGAAGCACCTCGAAGAAGGGCACTTTTTGAGTAGGACTGAACTTGGAATGAATGTTGGGTACGATGGAAACCCGGCTGATGTTTTGCACCGATAATTGCGTGAGCGGATTAAAAGTGCGGATGCTTTCTACCTCATCGTCAAAGAGTTCGATGCGGTACGGCTGGTCGTTTCCGAAAGAAAAGATGTCCACGATGCCGCCCCGGATGGAAAACTGCCCCGGCTCAAACACGAAGTCTTCGCGGGCAAAACCATGCTCTACCAGCACATCAATGATGGTGTCCACGTCCAAGCGCTCGCCTTTGTTGATGTCAATGCGCGACTGATCGAGGGCGGCGGGAGCCACTACGCGCTCCAGCAGGGCTTCGGGGTAGGTGACGACGATGAGGCCGGCCTTGTCGGTGGTGGCGATGCGGTTCACGGTGTCGGCGCGTTCCAGGGTTTGGGTGCTGTTGATTTCTTCAAAATGGGCGGGCCGTTTGAAGGAATCGGGAAAAAAGAGCACCGGTTTTTGCTCTAATAATCCGGCCAGGTCATTTTGCAGATAGGCCGCCTGCTCTTTGTCGGAAGCGATAAGAACGTGGGTGCGCGGCTGTTCGAGGAAGGCTGCGGCGACGGCCATGGCCTGTTGCGCGCCGGTGATGCCGTTGAGGAGGACGCGGGCCGGGCTGTGTTGTTGCAGCGCTTCGAGGAGGTTTCGATTGCGGCGGTCCTTGCGGAAGAGATCGAGAAGTTGGTGTAGGTTGCTCACGGGCGCAAAGGTAGAGATTTCGGCATTATTGAAAAACAGGGAATAGTTACCGCATTTTCACAAAAAAATACCCCCAATTTCACCTTTGGTCTCCGCCAAAATTTAAGGATATAAATAATTGATAATCAGATATTAAACAAAAAACAATCGCAACAATCTTATTTTCAGTCAAGGCAAAAACTCAGCGCCTTGCCCTTGAACAGCGCCTACGCCGGACGTAACTTTGCATCGTTGTTCAATCACAGCATATTCACCAATAAAATTGCAACGTCATGATCGGCACCAAAAATTATTTCGACACCATCATCGCCAACCAACAGCAACTGATGGCCACCTTCACCGAATATACCAACAAGGCTGTGGAAGCCATGACGCCCAATAAGGAAGTGGCCGAAAAAGGCGCCGCTCTGATGAATGAAATGATGACCCGCCCGTATGAATTGGCCGGCGAAATGGCCAAGCGCGAAACGCTGGAAAAATTTCAGGCAGACTTTTGGGGCACTTACTCCGAACATCTGAACAAAAGCACCGATTTGGCCGCCGATTTGTACCGCAAGAGCTTCGAGTACATGAAGGAAATGTGGGGCAAATACGACCTGAACACGCAACAGGAACGCGCCCGCCAATGGGGAGAAGCCTCTCAAAATGTGGCCAAAGTGTATAAAAACACGCTGGAAGCCAATGCCTTAGCTACGAAAGAGTATATGAAGTTTTAAGCCGCGAGCTTTGAGCTGCGAGCTTCGAGTCGGATTTCCCCTGAGAAAATGATTTTCCCTTTCGGCAAAATTTCGGCATTTTTTCAAAAAGGAGGAACACACTCCAACAGTCAGCAAAATCAGGCTCATAGCTCGAAGCTCGTAGCCCGCAGCTATTCTAAAATGTTTTTACTACCACAAAAAAAATACCGCCATGAAAAACGCATGGGATTCCGTTTTGGACAATCAGAAAAAAGTCATGGATTTCTGGGGCAATATGGCTCAGCAAATGACGCCCAACACTAAAAAGGCAGAGGCGCCCGCCGATATGTTCACGCAATGGATGGAGCAGCAAAAATCCGTTTGGGAGCAGTGGATGAAAGGCATGAAGCCCGAAGACGCTATGACGGCCATGCCGGAACAACTGCGCCAATGGGCCGAAATGCAGCAAAAATTCACCGAGCAGTTTGTGGAAATGTACCGCGAAAATGCCGGCAAAATGGGTTTGGGAATGCCGCAGATGGACATGAGCGCCTTTATGCCCAACCGCATGATGGAGGAAAATGTCAAAAACTGGAAAAACTGGACCCAAAGCAGCGAAAAGTGGATGCGCGATGCCGTGATGGCCAAAATGCCTTTCAACATGCAGCCGCACTATTCCAATTTCATCGAGTTTTTTGACGATGTGCAGCGCTATTGGGAGCCGTTTTCCCGCATGATTCAGAACGGTATTTTCGACAAGGCGATGGTGGAAAAATACTTCGACCAGAATGCCTACCTCAAAGTGGTGAACCAGTTGATGGGTTTCAAACCCGTAGGCAATGTGACCGAACTCATTGATTCGGTGAACCATTACTTTGAAAAAATGATGGGCCAGATGGGCGACGAGGCCTCCAAATGGAACACCGTAAGCGACACCTGGCGCTCCAAAATGTCGGAAGTTTTTTCCGGCAGCCATGCCCCGCTTCTCCAGTTCGGCAACGACATCAACAACCGCCTGCGCGACCAACTGACGCCGTTTTTCAACATCGCCGCTCAGGGCCGCGAAACGGAAATCGCCAAGCTCATGCGCGACGTGCAGTTCAGCTACATCAGCTTCATTCTGAAGACCTCCGAACTGCAATCCAAAGTGTATGACGCCGGCCAGTACGTCCTCCCCGACCTACTGCGCGCCTACTACGAAGACTACCAGAAGACGAAAGAAATGCCGGATTTTCAGGCGTTTCTGCACAAATACATCAACGAGCTGGAAAACAGCATCCTCACCGTATTGAACGCCGATGAGTACTCCAAGCTCCAAAGCGAAATTGCCGCGCTGGGTGCTTCCATCAAACTCAAATCGGACAAGGCCACCGAATTGGTGCTCGCCGACATGCCCTTCCTCACCCGCAGCGAAGGCGATGATTTCGCTCAGGAAGCTGCTGCCCTGCGCAAAAAAGTGCGCTCTTTGGAGCAACGCTTAGCCGCATTGGAGCAACACTTGGGCGCTGAGGCGGAGGTAGTAGCAGCGGAAAGCAACGGCGCAGCCAAAACCCGTCGCACTACGGTGAAGAAATAATGGATTCTTTTTTCAGAATGCGGCGCCTGCCGAACCTGTCGGGCGCCGCGTTTTTTCAAAAACGCAAAACCAAATAACATAATGAGCCACGCCAAAGCATTGAGCGAACAAATCATCGAGCGGGTGGACACCGCCGCCGAAGCACTCAAAAACATCAACGATATTCAGGATGTGGACATCGCCACCGCACAACGCGAGGTAGTGTGGAATGACGGCAAACTGAAGCTCTACCACTTCCACCGCGAAGGCGAAGCCAAGGCTCACACGCCCATGCTGGTTTCTTACGCATTGGTCAATCGCTGGGAAATGATGGACCTCCAACCCAATCGCAGCTTCATCCGCAAGCTCATCAGCGAGGGCATTGACGTGTATCTCATAGACTGGGGCTACCCGACCAAAATTGACCGCTACAAAACCCTCGAAGACTATGTGCTGGGCCATATCAACGACTGCGTGGACGTGGTGCGCCAACGTCACAATCTCCAAAAAATCAATCTGTTGGGCGTGTGCCAGGGCGGCACTTTCAGCCTGATGTACAGTGCTTTGTTTCCCGAAAAAATCAAAAACCTCATCACGCTCGTCACGCCGGTTGACTTCGACAACGAAGAAGGTCTGCTCTTCAAATGGGCCAAAGACATGGACGTGGACGCAGTGGTGGACGGCTTTGGAGGCATCATTCCCGGCGATTTTCTCAATACCGGTTTCGACCTCCTCAAGCCCATGAACAAAACGCGCAAGTACATGGCCCTGCCCGATACAATGAAAAACAAGGCCACGCTGATGAACTTCCTTCGCATGGAGCGTTGGGTAGCCGACAGCCCCGCGCAGGCCGGCGAAACTTACCGCCGATTCATCAAAGACATGTACCAGCACAACAAGCTCATCAAAGGTGAATTCAAACTTGATGGCCGCACGGTGGACCTGAGCAAGATCAACATGCCCATCCTCACCATTTACGCCAAAGACGACCACATTGTGCCGCCGGCTACTACCAAGCCGATCAACGATCTGGTTTCATCCAAAGACAAAGAATTGATGGAGTTTCCCGGCGGTCACATCGGGGTGTTCGTGGGCGCTCGTTCGCAAGACTTGCTCACGCCCGCCATCGCTAAGTGGTTAGTGGAGAGGGATTAGGCACTGGTTGGAACGGCTGCCGGCTACTGGCTGCAAGCTGCTGGCTGCAAGCTACTGGCTCAAGCTACTGGCTGCAAGCCGCGCTTAGCACCGCCCACTGCCTACCGCCCACCGCCTACCGCCTACTGCATACCGCCTACTGCATACCGAAAAATATATTACCTGGTTTTATTTGGTTAGGGCTGCCGGCTGCATTCAAAATGGATGCGCCGGCTTTTTTTTATACCTTGCGCCGCCAGGTTTTGTGCATAGCCTTCGGCGCAAGTTGTTGATTAGCAGCGCCCGGTATCACACCTGATGGTGCGAGGTATATATAGCCCTATCGCACCCACACTTTTCGCACCAAGCTCCGCAGGCCGTCGCCGGCACGCAACAGGTACATACCCGGTGGCAGATGCGCCAGGCTAAGCGACATCGCGTCGGCAGTCTGATGCTCTAAACGGGCATCATGCACCACCCGCCCCAGCAGATCGGTCAACGAGACGTTCAACTGCGCTCCCCAGGAGCCTTCCGGCTGAAGGAAAAGCAGGTCATGGGTCGGATTGGGAAAAAGGTGCAAATCCACGGTCTCCTCCGGCTTGATGCGGGCGGCGACCACCTGAGAAAAAGTACCTGTTCCGTCGGCGTCCACCTGTCGGAGGCGATAGTAATAGCTCAGACCGGGGCGCACATCGGCGTCTTCGTGCGCATAATCGGAACGAAGATCGGCATCCAACTTTCCGGGCGCCCAGGCGATGGTTTTAAATTCCATTTCCCAGCCGTCGCGGCGTTGCACCTCAAATCCTGCATTGTTGCGCTCTTGCGCAGTAGCCCAGCGCAGCTGCACGCTTGATTTTTCGGCCTCCGCACTGAATGACAGGAGTGAAACCGGTAGCGCCGACTGGCATTGACACAGCACCACGTCGTCCAAATACCAGCCGTCCCAACCATTGCAGCCGTCTTCGCCGAGTTCCCAGCGCAGTTGCACATTATCGCCGGGCGCAATGCCTATGGCGGCAAGGTTGATCTGGCTTTGGCCCCAACTGCCCGCTACCGAACCTTCATTGGCTGCCGTAAAAGCCGTCTGCCCGGCTAAGGGATTGTCGTTGCCTGCGCCCACCGTTTGCAGCGAGCTGTTGTAGGCATTAAAAACAAAAGCGGAAGCCGGCAGCAGCGTCCAGGCGCCGCCGTTTTTGCTGTATTTGAGGTTGCCGCCGTCCCAGGTGCTTTCCAAGGAGACGTAATGCTCGAAGCTGAGGCGAAGAGTAGTGGCCGCTGTGGGCGGAATGGAAATGACCGGGCTTTGCAGACGCTGAATGCCGTTTTCCAGATCGCTGCTGCAATTGCCCACATAAGCGTTGGCCGCACTGATGCCGGTACCGGGGCGGCTGCGAGGCAGGGAGGAGTTGAGTTGCCAGGTGCGGGCCGTCCAGGTGGCCGGGTTGGTCGGATGTTCAGAAATCGTCCAGCCGGTAGCGCCGGCTTCAAAATCCATTGTATAAATATTGCTTTGCGTTGTCCCCATCGGGCACAGGGCGGGCGATGCAGCATCAAGCAGGGGCGTGAACGAGCAGGGCGGGGCGGCACGCAATTCCACTGCCGCAATGGCTTCCGTCACTTCTGTACAATCGGCGGCGCTGAACATTTGCCCGGAAGGGCCGGCCGGCGTTGCGGTGAGCGAGATACCCTCCAGATTGATGCCCACGAGTGCCGCGCAAGCCGTTTCGAGCGCATCGGCCATATTCCCGAAATCGCCGGTACGGGTGAGGTATTGCCGGGCTAAGCCGAACAGATGCATGGTTTTGGTAAGCCCCAGCCCGGAGATGGTTTGGCTGTTGTAAGTGCCGCCGTCGGTGAGCAACGCGAAGATGTGATTGGGTATGCCGGAATTGGAGTGTACGCCGCCGTTGTCGGCAGAGGTACAGCGGTAATTGCTGTCGCTCACTTTGCCGGGGTGGCTTTTGCACTGCGGGTTCCACATATCCCGGATGGCGCCACCGAACGCAGAGGCATCTTCGCCCATCATCCAGCGCAGGGAAGTGCCGCAGCCAGTGCGCAGCGAGAGGTCTTCGCCGCTGTCTTCGTAGGCGTTGAGGAGGTCCACCACTTCGCCCCAGATGTCGGAGTACGATTCATTGAGGGCGCCGGCCTGCCAGGCGTATATGAGGCCGGGGCCGAATTCGGTGTAGGCATGGCCCCACTCGTGCGCCACTACGTCATCAGAGGCTACATTGGTACAAAAGTTGGTAGTAGTGCCGTTCCAATTCGCATTAGGACAGGAAATAGAAGCATTGTAAATTCCACGCATCTCCGCTCCGGCGCCGTTGTAGGAATCCAAGCCAAAGAGGTTTTTAAAAAGATAGTAGGTATGCCCCGCCGCCTCGACCATGTTTTGTTGCATGAGTGACAGCGAGCCTGGAAAAGCATTGCCCTCCTGCCATACCTGCGTACCGGTATTGACATTATATACCCTCCTGAAGAGCAGTTCGCAAGTGCCGGGCAGGCGGTCGGCTACTGCGCCCTTGACGACGTCCACATATACCAATTGCCGGAGGTCGGCGTCGTTGGCCACTTCCACTTCATACGCCAAAATGGGTTCGCCGGGAATGCCCTGCGCCAGTCCTGCATGGTACCAGAACACGCCATGCGTATGGGCCAGCAAAGGGCGGTCGGGGAAATCGGAGAGCTTCAAATCTTCGATGTGAGCAAGGGCAAGCGCCTCCGCCTGTGCGCTGGTTTGCAGGGGCTGCGCGTATTGCTGCCGGATGCCGGGAATAAAAACGCCGTTGACGGTGTGAAGCATTCCGTCGGCATCAAAATGGAGCAAGACCTCACCGCCGAAGACTTCCGTGTCGAGATGCAATTGTTTGAATTTGAGATGTGTATAACCGGTTTTGTCTTTATTTTCAACAACAAAAGCCAGTTCGCGGGCAGGTTCCTGTATTCCAAAAACGCGGCCATAAGTTTCAAAAAATGCGGCTGCTTTTTCCATCAGGTTATTGCCGGGCAAAGCCAATGGCGCGTGATCGGGCCAGCGGACAAACGCGGGCGCTCCGGTGCTCCGGTGATAATTGATGTACGTTCCCTGAGTTTCGCGCAGCAGGCGTATCAGCGCGGCATCGGGTTGTTGTGCAACCAAAATAGATGCCTGACAAAAGAACAAGAGGCCCCAAGCGATGGTCAGATTCAGGCGGCTATTCTGAAAAAAAGAGGAAAAGTGAGCAAGCATGAGCAGCTTATTGTATTAATTGGTGCAATTATGGACTCTTTCCAATTCAAAACAATGAATTCAACGCCATCACTTACACGGTACTTGGCGACAGGCAAAAATAAGAGAATTGCCCTACACCTCTAATTTCGTCACCCGGTACTCAAAATATTTGCTCATCAATTTCATGGCCAGACTGGACGGCGTACATCGGAATGCCAGGTTTCGGAGTGCAATCAACAGAGGTTGAGAGAGTTGCCCGACAACCCCCAGCCGCCTGCTTTCCAACACAATTCTCTTAGCGCGGGGAAAATGCAAATCCTCGTATCGCTGAAATGCCTGCGAGCCGAGGCCGTAGCGCTCAATGGCTTTGGCCAAAGTATAGGCGCCCTCCATCGCCATGCAGCCGCCTTGCCCCAGATTGGGCGTGGTGGGGTGCGCCGCATCGCCCAGCAGCGTAGCCTGCCCCTTCGACCAGCCGCGCACAGGCTCCCGGTCGGCCAGGGCGTTTTTGATGATGTGCTCTGTATTCGCCATCAGTTCGGGAATGGGATCGTGCCAGTCGCCAAACAAGCGCAGGAGTTTGTTTTTTGATCCTTCAGGCTCGTCGCTTTGCATAAAATCTTCGTTGCAGGTGGCCCACCAGCCATACACGCCGTCTTTGACCGGCACGATGCCCACGCGTTTGCCGTTGCCATGCGTTTCGCTGCCATAGCCAATGTCAAAACGGGTGGCTACCACGCCTCGCCAAACATTGTAGCCTCTGAAAATCGGCTTTCCATCATTGATAATATGCTGTCTCACAACGGAGTGTATCCCATCAGCGCCGATCACGGCATCAAAGTTGCGGGTTTCTCCATTTTCAAAACGCAGCGCTACCTGCCCGTTTTCCAGATGAGAAATATCGCTCAACGCATGGTGTGTGTAAAGCTGAGCGGGTACGTTTTGCAATAAAATGCGGTGCAGATCGGCCCGGTGAATACAAACGGTCGGGTATTCATACCGGGGTTCGGACCGGCTCAAAATGGCGCCTTTGTCGGTTTTTAAATACACTTTTTGCATGGCGCCGCTGTTGGCCAGTACTTCCGGCAGCAATCCGAGGGCCTCCATCACGCAAAGCGCATTGGGAAAAACGCTGATGGCCGCACCGACCTCGCCAAAAGCCTCCTTTTTTTCAAAAATATGGAGCTCGTACATTTCGTTGCCCAAGCTGCGGGCAAAAGTGAGGCCGGCAATTCCGCCGCCGATGATCGCTATTTGTTTTTTGTGGCGCATGTGCTTTGGATGTGAATGGATCAGATATAATGAGCGGAGGAGCAACTCACCCTTTTTTACCCTGTTTTTTCTTGGCGGCAGGCGGATTGCTACCCTTGATGGAACGGATGAATACAACTAACAGGCCGACTTCTTCCGGACTCAACATATTTTTCCATGAGATCATCCCCCTTTCCGGTACTCCGTGTACGATGGTATTGGCAATATCCCGTTTTGTGCTGCCGTGCCGCCAGGATTTATCTGTCAGGTTGGGGCCGATGCCTCCCTCGCCTCTCATTCCGTGGCAGGCAGAACAGTTAGGCTGGAAAATTGATCTTCCCATTTCAATATTCGTCTTGGTAGCCGGCGTAGTGAATACGATGCTCTTGTCGTTTTGTAGCGCGTCAAATAGCGCGGCGCTTTTTTTTAGTTCTTCTGCGCGGGCAATGCTGTCCAATTTCATTTGGTAAGGGCTTGGAGGAATTTGTTGCAAATACGCCAGAAGCGCCAAGATTTCCGTTCTGTCTTCGACGAGTACATTGTCCTGTTTCAGGTTTTCGGAAAGGGCATCGGCTTGTCGGAGCAAGTCAGGCCATAAAGCATCGGCTTCAGCGGCCGGCATGTCGGGCAGTTGTTGGGCAACCAATTGTTGGAAGATGGATGGATTGAGCGGCTTGGGGAACAGGTGGGAATAGGAAACCTTTTTTGAGGATGGGTTTACCAATGTGGGTTCCAGCAGGTAGGTATAAAGCCACAAGTCGGAATATTTTCCGCCCAGTCCGTCTAAGCTGATTTTTCTTGCTGTAGCATCCTCGGCTTTGTGCGTGTGGCATCTTTGGCAATTTTCTCTTTGGTAAATGTACTCGCCGTAAATGGCCAAACCGGATGTAGGATCGGGAGCCTTGCCGGGTTCGAGAGGCTCGGATTGAATAGAAAAGCTGTTGGAAAGCAATACAACCGCCGGCAAAATCAGTACAAAGAGCCAGGTATTTTTCATGCTGTTCTGAGTATTGAGTTATAAATACCCTCAAAGAAAAGCATTTTTCCAGATATAAAAAGGAGTAACGCATCAAATCGGGAATGGCCTCGGATGGCAGGCATAGATAAAATGGTGTTGGCGATGTTTTGTTTTTTACACTATTTTTGCCCCACTACCATGCAAAATCACCATACGGAAATCATTGATCTGAGCCAGGAAATCTATCACGGAATGCCCGTGTACAGCGCCCTGCCTCCCGTCGGCATCAGCACCTACGCCACCCACGAGGCATGGGAGGGCTTGGAAAATGCGAGTACCCAAACGCCCAGCGTATTGAAGTTGGAAATGAGCGAACACTCCGGCACACATGTAGATGCCCTCAGCCACATGGGCCGCCCTTATGCGGCGCAATCTATTGACAACATGCCGCTTACGATGTTTTACACCGGCGGCATCTGCCTTGATTTTCGCCACAAAGGATTATCGGAAATGATCCATGCACACGAAATCGAAGCGGCCATAGCCGACACCGGATTGGCCGTGCAGAAGGGCGATACCATCCTGCTGTGTACCGATCATTATCGCAAGCACTTTGCTACGGAAAATTGGCCGAACGGGCCGGGCATCAGCGCAGAAGCGGCGCGTTTGCTGGGTGGCATGGGCATTGCGGCATTTGGGGTAGAAACCATGTCGCCGGGCATCCCGAAAGTCTCCAACAAAGCCGTCCACCAGATTTGTGGGGAACTGGGCTTTACGCATTACGAAAACCTGATCAATCTCAATCGCCTACTGGGGCGCGGCCGGTTTCGGTTCATCGCCTTGCCGCTCAAAATCCGGGGCGGAACCGGCTCTCCTGTAAGGGCAGTGGCGGTGTTGGAGTGAGGGAGGATAAGCCCCACCAAACCCAGATATGAGTATCTAAAACCATCATGCGAGTACGTTCCAGCCATCTTCGGCGACCGGTTCCAAAGGGAGGTCATAATGTAATACCGAGCCTTGTAAAGGCGCTGCCGACTGTAAATTGGGCGGCGCGGACTGCATGGCGGCGGCTAGGGCGTTAAAAATGATTGCCTTGTTTTCCGGAGACAATTGAGTGAAAAACTACAGGAACTGCCCCAGATCGAATTTCAGCGGTATGGTTAAGTTGTTCATTACATATTTTTTAGCACTACAAAGTAAGGTTTTTTTTATCAATTCTCAAAATCTGCGAATGAATCGTGGGTTTTTGTTGCCCCGATAAGTCAGCCGGTATCCCACCGCTACAGTCTTGGTTATCCGCCTGAAAAGTCCACTGGACTTTTCTCGGATTGTCGGCCTGCGGAGCACGCCTCCAGCCCACGTCGAAGGGCATGATGCTTCGGGAAATTGCACCTGTTTACGACGGCATACGAGCGAGGTGACATCTGCCGTCGCCGCCCGGACGACTCCAATGGAGGGAACCTCCTGGCGGCGGAAGGTGTCATCTCGCAACTGTGAAGGAACATCTCCCCTGTTTTCATGCGACACCTTCCCGCCTCGCTCAAGCTCGGCTGTTAGATGTCACCTGAAAACCTCCAGCCCACGTCGAAGCACACCTTCGCATAAAGCTACGGCGTACAAGGGGTGGTTTACTTCGGGAAATTGCACCTGTTTACGACGGCATACGAGCGAGGTGACATCTGCCGTCGCCGCCCGGACGACTCCAATGGAGGGAACCTCCTGGCGGCGGAAGGTGTCATCTCGCAACTGTGAAGGAACATCTCCCCTGTTTTCATGCGACACCTTCCCGCCTCGCTCAAGCTCGGCTGTTAGATGTCACCTGAAAACCTCCAGCCCACGTCGAAGCACACCTTCGCTAAAGCTACGGCGTACGAAGATTGGTTTACGACCCTTCAAAAAATCATATTTGGTAGCGGTTGGAGCGAAGCGGAACCCCGCCGCGCCATCCTGTCATTGCCCCGTGGCGCGTGGCGGGGCGCAATTCTGCCTTAGTCGAAGATTGGTTTACGAGGAAATGGGAGATGGGCTTGGGATGGTGGCTACTCTTGTCGCAATTCTGCCTTAGTCGAAGATTGGTTTACGAGCTGGGTAAGGTACGGTATGCCGGAAGAATAAGCTCACAGTCGCAATTCTGCCTTAGTCGAAGATTGGTTTACGAGCTGCGACAATTGTGGTGTTGCCTACCCTTACGAGTCGCAATTCTGCCTTAGTCGAAGATTGGTTTACGAGCCGAGATTGTTCTCGGTATATTATTGGGAATAGCATGTCGCAATTCTGCCTTAGTCGAAGATTGGTTTACGAGTTGGAGCAAGCGCATGTGGAGCAGTATGGATCCTGGTCGCAATTCTGCCTTAGTCGAAGATTGGTTTACGAGTCAGGTCAGGAAAGGCACGCTCGTGCTGGCCTGTGAGTCGCAATTCTGCCTTAGTCGAAGATTGGTTTACGAGACGATTGGCCTTATCTGCTTTGCAGTTGGGTTAAGGTCGCAATTCTGCCTTAGTCGAAGATTGGTTTACGAGCCTGGCGGAGAAGTCCCGCCACCACCGGCTGATGCTCGTCGCAATTCTGCCTTAGTCGAAGATTGGTTTACGAGTTTCTTGGTCTCGTTGCCGTTGCCTTAGTCGTTGTCGGTCGCAATTCTGCCTTAGTCGAAGATTGGTTTACGAGTGGCCGGGACACCTATGTGTTCACTCTACCAAACGGAGGTCGCAATTCTGCCTTAGTCGAAGATTGGTTTACGAGACCCCCCTGCTTCTCGGGGGGATGGTTTACGACGGTCGCAATTCTGCCTTAGTCGAAGATTGGTTTACGAAGCAACTATCAGGCACAATGCCCGCAGTTGCAGGTCTCAAAGGTAAAAACTCCCCCGCAGTTTTGGGGCGTTTTTCGTTAAGAAAATCTTAAATTTTTTCTAAAAAAACGCCGAAAATCTTACAAAACTACTGCATCTCCGCAGAGGTAAAATATTGAAAAACAAATTTATACAACAATGAACATTTCAGGAAATGCTCAAAGAGGCGTTCCGCAGTTTTGCACTTTTTCAAGCATGGAAGCAGCAAAACCCCGAAATTTGATAGTGAAAAGAAACAACAAGTTTTTACCAAATTTTTCCAACCATGACACCTCTCAGTAATCAGCACGACCGAAGGCTCAGAAACACCCGAAACCGCGACGTACCCATTTTGCTCCACCGTTTTAAATGCACGTTGTTATGGAAATTCATGTATCTTCTTTCGGCGCCCGGCTCAGAATGCGGGGCGAAATCTTTGTGCTTGCAACGCCCGACCTGAGCGGGGCAGGCAACGACACGACGCAGGAAATTGCGCCGCATCAGGTAGAGTCCATTCTTTTGTACGAAAAAGGCGGCTCGATCAGCGCCGATGCAATGGCTTTGGCGCTCCGACATCAGGTTGATATCTTGCTGTGCGATCAGCTCGGCATGCCATTGGGCAGGCTGTGGGCGCTGGATGCTTCGCCTCCATTGGCCATACAAACCGGGCAGTTCCGCATGATGGGTACCCCGCGCAGCATGGATTTGGTGAAAGAATGGCTGAGCCGGAAGTTCCGGCGAAAGCTGGCCTTCCTGGAACGCCTCGAGCGCTACCGGGAAGGTGAAAAAGCCCAGTTGATTCAAACCACCCGCCATACGCTGGCGGAGTACTATGCCCGACTCCAACAGGTTTCCACACAAAACATAGGCCAGGCCGCAGCCAGCTTTCGCGGCATTGAAGGCAGCGCGGCGCGCTTGTACTTCGGCACACTCAGTGCGCTGCTGCAGCCCGAATACCAGTTTGACGGGCGCAGCCGGCGGCCGGCAGCCGATATTTTCAACGCACTGCTCAACTACGGCTACGGCATGTTGTACCGCACTGTAGAAAAAGCGCTGATAGAGGCCGGCATCCATCCGTATGCAGGCTTTCATCACGGGCTGGCCAAACGCCAGAAGGCGATGGTGTTTGACGTGATAGAAGCGTACCGCCCCTGGGTGGACCATATCGTCTTTGTGCTGTGTTCGCGCAAGACGGCCGGTTCGCGCCACGTCAAAGAGCAGGGAGAGGGCCTGTGGTTGTCCAATGAAGGCAAAACCCTGATGGTCAAAGCATTTCATGAGTTTTTCAAAAAGGCGGAATTGCCTTTCGGCAACGTGGAACTGCCGCCTGTGAAAATCCTCAAAGAAGAAATGCGCGCCTTGGCCGCCTATTTTGCCACGCTGGGCCGGGAAGTGGAGAGCCTGTTGCCGAACGCTGAAATGCCGGAGGCTTCGATCTACGAGCACCCCCGTGACACCGATGCTGCAGTCGGCCTGCGCCTTCAGAACGGGAACGGGATACAGTTGCCGTTAGGACAGATTTGAAAACACATTCTTCCACTCACCCAATCATTTTCAACCATGTACTACACCGTTTGCTACGACATCGGCGACGCCAAGACCAGAAGGCTGGCCGTCAAACTCTGCAAAAAAGCAGGCTTGGTGCGCATGCAGCGCTCCGTATTCACCGGCAGGGCGCCCGCCGCACTCATTCGCCAGATAGAAGCCGAGCTGATGCCGCTGCTCAAAGACCGCAACGACAGCGTGGCGGTGCAACCTATGGACAGAGCTGCCTTCAAAAAAATGCGGTTCATCGGCAAGCGCCTGCACAAGAAAAACCTGGCAGGTTCGCGCCTCATCGTGTTTGTGTAGCAGCGATCTGCGCCTTTTTCATCATCCCAAAAACAAACTACTATGTACGGAAACTTTCACACAGAGATTGATCTGACGCTGGCCCAGCTCGATCAGAAAGCAGCCAAATTCAAGGCATTGAAACATCCCGGCGATCTGGCGGCTCTGCTCAAAACAGACGCAGCCGCATTGGCCAAGCTCGCCTCCAAGCCGCATTATCAGGTATTCAGCATACCCAAACCCGGCGGCGACAAACGGGTGATACACAACCCGGTTCCAGACTTGAAAAACATACAGCAATTGCTGAATTTATATCTCCAGGCCGCCTACTACGGACTCAAGCCCGCCTGCTCGTACGGCTTCATCCCCAAGCCTTCCGACGAGCCGCACCCGCGCAACATCTATACCAATGCGCTGGTACACGCCGGCAGCGAGTGGGTGCTGAATTTAGACATGAAAGACTATTTTCACACCGTCACCAGCCGTCATTTGCAGTGGATTTTCGGCACGCTGTTTGAGTTTCCGGCGCCGCTGTGCAACCAACTCATCGGGTTGACGAGCTACAAAGGCGTACTGCCCATGGGCGCTCCTACGTCGCCGGTATTGTCCAATCTGGCAGCATTGCCATTGGACGCGGGCTTGCAGGTGCTGGCCAACAAGTGCGACGCCCTCTACACCCGCTATGTGGACGATATCACCTTCAGTTTCGACGCCCAACCTGATGTGCAATTCACGCAGGCGGCGCGTCAGGTGGTAGAATCGCAGGGCTTTACGCTGAACGAGGGCAAAATACGCCTGAGTTTTCGTCAGGACGAGCCGGAAGTGACGGGCCTCATTCTCAAATCGCCCAAACCGGACGTGAGTCGCGGCTTCATTAAAAGCCTGAAAAAAGACATCAAGCTGTACCGCTACCTCTGCTCGCCCGATATGCTGCAACGCGGCATTGTGAATGCCGGCGTGCTGGAAAAACTGCAAAGGAGCATCCGGGGGCAGTTGGCATTTCTGAGCTTCATCCGAGGCAAACAGGACAAGACGTACCGCCGCCTGGCAGCGCTGGAGGGGTAGGCGGCGGAGAGCCGGAAGCTGCCCCGGTTGTTCTCAGCATTCAGGATGCCGCCTGGCAGCGCTGGAGGGGTAGGCGGCGGAGAGAGAAGATTTTTCCGAGATGTCAAAGAACGGGGTGAGGAGCGAATGTGTTTGCAGGGGTATCTCACCATTTATCCCAATTTTCAATGTACCCTGTGTAACTGCTTGGCAACGTTAATCAATGCCTGATCCTTGTTCGGTTGCGTATCCATGAATCTATATTTACCTTTCCCGATAAGCATTGATAAATTCGATCAATTCGCGAATGCGGGCGTAGAGTGTGAATTTGGAGTTGGCAGAAGGGCAGCGTTCGCGGTCGAGATCATGCAGGAACTCTCCAAAGAATACAATATAGCGTAAAGGCATTTTGAGATACTGGCGAAAGAGTTTCAAGTAAGATTCGTCTTCGGTATTCAGCACAGTATTTTCAAATATTTTCGGGAGTTTACGCGCATCAAAAATGGCAAAATCATACTCATCTGTGGGCACCATTTGCCTGACTACATAATCGCGTTCAAATACATTTTCAAAAGGCATTCTCGATATGAAAATGCGCATCTCCCAGCTATCAGTGTCGGTAGGGGAAATGACGAGGATGCGAGCGGTGGCGAGGGTTAGCATACTTTTAGTTTAAAGGTTTAAGCGATGATATTTTTGCTTTTAGAATGCCTTTGTCGGAGCTGACCTCATTTACCCGAAGTTCGTATTGCTTACCTATCTCAAATCGGCTTGCGGAGGGGTTTTTATCGCTGATTTCTTTTTCAAAGCCTTCCACATTGAGTACCTTGAACCATACTTCTGATCCGACTATTCGTTGAACTTCACCTATGATATTTTTCCCGTTCAAAGACTTATTGAACGGGAACGATTTCAATTTTGTCGATGTTGCAGCGGCCGGCTGAGATATGGCAGGAGATTGGCTTTCAAATTTCCCTATGGTTTTCGGCGAGGCGGCAGCTTTATTCATTGGCTGTATGCGGTCAGCGATATTATTGGTATCAAACTGCCCATATCCCACATTTGTCTTCGCCCCTGCGCCCACTGTGCAAAGTATCTCGCCAAAAATGCGCCGTTTGTGTTCGGCAGTGATGGTCAATGAACCGATTTTTGAGTCTTGCAGCCGAAAATAGAAGCCAAAAACCACTCCGGGCATCACTTTCAGAAACGGCAGTGGGATGGGATTTTTCAAAGGGTTGTCGCCGTGTGGGGTGAGCGCATCACGTCCGAGTAGTTGATCTTTTTCATTGAAATTTACGGGTAGCGCATCAAAAAACACATCGTGCTTCGACATCGGCAGGCGAGCAGGCTTTTCTTCCTTTTCAAAACTGAATCCACAAAAAATGGATAGGTCTAATTGGTGCGCCAGTTTTTTCACCTTTTCCAATTCCGACTCAGCGGGCACATCCAACTCGAAGCGCCGAAGCAATCCGACGATGTACTTTGATTTTTCGATTTGCAGCGCATCCTCTGCTTCAAAATTACCGGGATACTCGGCATCGTGTTTGAATTGCGGGAACACCGAGCGCAACACACCTTTTACCGATGAGCCGGGGAGCACGGGCAAACCAGTAACATGGTCAAAACCAAAACCCAATTTGAACTCGCCCGGGTAGCCTACCTCGTGCGGATAGCCGATGCCGGGCAGCAGGCCGGGGTTTTGGACTTGAAGGCGCAAATCCTGAATCGTGCCGATTGATTGAATATGCGTGGGTACAAACGGTGATACATATTCGGTAGAAGTAAGTGTAGCGTTTTTCAGACGAAAAGCCTTTTCATTTACCTCTTCGTTTTTTTTACGCGCATCAGTATTTTTATCGGGCTGTGACAATTTGATGCGCCCGTCAAAATACCCCCTGTAATAGAAGTGCTTTAAATTCATGACGTCTGATTTTGGGCTGTAGGGAAATCTTTTTTCACGGGCTTTGGAGCCTTTTCTTCTTGCTTGAAATTCCGCATCACCAATTTCAGCGCAATCGCGCAATCCATCAAATCCTTTCGCAGTTGGCGTTCGTCGTTGGCGTTGGTGTCAAGCGCGATAGTAAGCAGGTCGCCGCCGGCAAGCCGGCCGTATTTTTCTTGGTAGATTTTCAGCAAAATGTTCAAAATGTGGACCCGGCGAGGTTCTGTTGCTTTGTTCGTAAAATCAGGCTTGTAATCTTTAGCATCCTTGATTTTGTGGCGATCTGTATAAAATGAAAGCGTTGCCTTCAAGCCTGCGGTGATGACCGAGGGAGCGAAGGAAGCGACATAGCCGTCGTATTCTTTTAAGATGCAGGTCTTTTCATTAAAAAGCAGGCCACTGTCTTTCAATGCGGACATGGCGGTAGGTAGTAATTGGTTGATCTTGTTCATGATTCTGATGTTGGGTTTAAAAGCGTGAGCAAGCAATAGCCATAACCAACGGTAGCATTCGCTCCGACTTGGATGACTGTGTTATTCAGGCTTTTGATAAAATCCTGTTTGGCATTCAGTTTTTCACCATTTGTCAGGTCAATGGGCGCCTGTACTAAAAATCCGAATACACTCTGATGCGGTACCAATTCTTCATACCAGAGATTTTTGCTTTCGCCGTTATCCAATTGGTTGCGCGCTATTACGGGCAATTCCTCGGCGGCTTCTGCGAATTGATTAGCATTCATGTCAAATGTCGCTCCGCTCTGAAACGCCGTTTTCAGGCTGTCCTTTGTCCATTTATCCCCACCCAGCAATGCAACTTTTTGGGCGAAGGCAGCCCAGACATCATCGGATGATGTGAGTTTGAAAGCTGTTTTGGAGTTGACATTTTCGTCCGGCACGGGTAGGGCCAGCAAGTCAGCACTGAAAAAACGGAACTGGCCCTGTTCTGCCGCGTCTGCGTCTCCGCTCACAGGAGAGCCAAACACATACTTGACAAAATCCGATTTTGCCCCATATCCGAGTTCCGACTCAAAGAACTCGCGCAGTGCGCCTTTCAAACTGTGACTATGTATAGTTGGTCTGCGAGTAGCCGGGTCGCGTTGGACTAATTTGTCCACGGCGCCATAGAAACTGTCGCCGCTGCCGGCGTGGAGGTTGGTCAGGGCTTGTACCCGAAAGACCAGCGTCTGGTACTTTTTTGTTGTCGTTGACATATTTGTACGAGGTTGATTTAAGGACAAAAGGTGATGAAATGATTAAAGCCAATGCCATACCATGGCTGTATGCAGAGTGCGTCGGCAAGGTCGTCAAGTGCTTTTTTATTGGCGCAGACAAACACCGAACCGCGAGCCAGCAGGGTATATTTGGTGCTTTTGGCCATTTGGTCAGTTACGATACTGCCGGCGTGTTCTGGGGATGCCGGCCGCATTCTACCGAATTTTTTGACATCCCGATGGGTACGAATATGCCTGAAATCGGTCGTCTCGGTTATGGCCGCAATGGTGTGTTCCCATGCGGATGCAGGCACCCAGGCATCGGAGGTCAACACAAGACGCGGTTGAGTAGGCAGATGCCCGTTGTAAAACATCTTATCGGCCGAAAACATCTGCTCAAACCTCTGATTGACGTCTTTCACTTCGATATGAAAAATGGATTTTTCCCCACCTAACTGAAAGTTTTGACCATTGATATTATCCAGATCAACGTTGTCGGAAAATTCGGCCAGCACACAAAAAGCCCAGCCTTCCTTTAAACGCACGAGGTCTTGCTTGAACAAGCCGGGGCCATCTGGTTTGGGCTTGCGGATTTCCTGTTTCGGAATTCCGGGGCGATTGAAAGTTTTGAAAATATCTTCAGGTTTTACCGATGTCCTACCGTCATCTGAAACCCATTCATTGGCCAATTTTTCTTTTGGTTTGAAGCCTGCCCAACGTCCGGCCGATTTCCAGTTTTTAGTATAATTCAGATCACCGTTGTCGAGCAATACTTCTGCATTCGCTCCGGAGCTTTCAAGACTCAATGCAGGCTTTCCGGGATTTCGGTCGAGAGCTTGACGCAGAAAGTATTTCCCCGATGGGCTTTTCAAAAACAGCGGCGAAAGGCCGAGCAGGTCGCCATATTCCGTCAATTTCGGATTGTTTGGGGTAAAACTGTGCTGCCCGAAATCCAAGCCGTTTTTGCAAAGCAAATGGCGCAACGTGCCGCAGAGTGTAGTCTGCTGTGGGTAAGGGTTGCTTTTTGAAAAATAATTGCGCTCACGGCCATTGCCATGGGTGGTTTCGCCGCCAAAAAAATAAGGTTCGAGCGGCGTAAAGGTAACTAAAGCGGTTTTACTCATGGTCGGCGTCGTTTAGGAATTTGATGGTTCGGAGTGCAGAGTAAAGCAGGTTGTTGCAGTATTGACGGCGAAGTTCATCGGCATCCGGCAATGGTTTATCAACCGGCAGGTCGAGTTGCATGCGGAAAAACTTTTCTTGGTCTTCTACCGCAATGATTAACTCTTGGTAGTCGGCGTGGATGGCTTCAGCCAGTTGGCGGACGTTCTCAATAAATTGCTTTTGCTCGCCTTTGGCCTCGTTGAAGTGCTGTTTGAAGAAATGCTCGGCTCGATCATTGGCACAAGCCTCGTCGAGGAGCCAGCCCAGCCGTTCGAGATTGTGCACTACGCCGGCTACAAATGCAATGTCTTTCCCGGCAGTGCTGTTGTGTGCTGCGAGCAAGGCTTTCCATGCTTCCCACGCGTGGCCGTCCTGCCGAAGTACGGCGCCGAATGACTGCCCTGAGTGAAGCATAAAACGGAAGGCAAGACCTTTTTTGGGGTTGATTTCAGTCTCTTCTTTTTTGCGGAAGGCAAGTTTTTTGGCCAACTTATTCAACAAGTCACGGCCTGCTTCGAGTGATTCGCCAAGAGGATACTTATAATAAAAGACCGATACACCAAAGGAGAGCGAGGCTTTTTGGCTTTTCAAAAAAGGCTGCTTTTCAAAAACATCTTGGATGTTTTGAATCAGGTCGAAAACCGTTTCGCTGTTTTTGTTCTGAAGCGGAGAAATGAACAACAAATCATCACCCCCTGCATAAACGGGCAGCGCATCAAATTTGAAAATTTCCTCCACGGCTCCCATTGAAAAGGCCATTAATTCTTTTGAAATCGTGGTGATGTTCGCTTCGTTCGGCTCAGTCGAAATCAGGGTGCCTACGCTATCACCGTCAGACTGGACGATTGCAACGTATTTGTGGCGTTTTTTTAATAGTGGATTCCCATGCTTATCTTTTTCTTTTAAAAGCTGAATAATGGCTTGGTTCTCCTCATCGGTTTCAAGGTCGTCATCTTCCTTGATTTTTGCCGAAATGATAGTTTCAATTTCTTTGTAAACCTGTTTTCCCCGAAACTCGCGCACTCCAATTTCGAGGAGCGATGGCAGGCGCTTTTCTTGTTCCGATTTTCCATAAAATGTGAAGACCCCGTCCCTTTTCTCAAAACCGTAGCTGTACAAATTCCTGACCGCTCTGCTACGGAACATCGCAGCGCTGACAAAATCATCGTGTTCGGGTGGGTATAACTTTCGCATTTGAGCAGTTGCGGTCAGTTGACCAAGCGCTTTGAGGATGGGTTCTTTTTCTCCGTCGTCTCGACGAAGCAGAACGGCGTGGCAGTGAAAATGCTGAGATAGAATGGTGCGAAGTTCTCCTTCTGAAAAAGGTAAGGCATTTTCCTTTTTTTCATCGGCAAGCCCCAAAAGCGCAAGGTCAAGGATTGATGATTTTGCCCCTTGGATAATGCCCGGCAGTTCTTTTTTCAGGCGTTCCACCTTGTCTTCATGGATTCTAAAAAAGCAGTTGTCGTTCCAGATACCCGCGCCGTGATAGGTGGTATTGTTTTTTAACTCGTCGAAGTCAAATTTGGGTGAAAGCGCAATGCCAAAAGAGTGCAAGCCTTCCAGCAAGTTTTTCATGAACTGCGAGAGCAAAAAACTGGCCGCCCACAGCTCGCGGGTTTTGCGGGCGCGGTGTATGGTGCGCTGGACAGGGCCTATGGAGAGTGCCAGATAGTGGGTGGTGTGGTTAGACATTTTGCCAGTTTTTAAGCTTTTCGTTTAAAAAATCTTCTATTTTAAAATCGGAAGGGGTCGGGATGACTATTTTCCTATCTGTGCTTTCGGCTTGTTCTCCAACAAAAAAAACAAAGCGTCTTCCTAACATTTTAGGATTTACAGGGAGTGCCAATAAGTAAAGCCAACCATTGAAAATTTTGAAAAAAATAGGAGATCGGTAACGTTCAATTTTATCATCTTTTGAGTTGTCTTGAATATTAACCTTCACTTTTTCAAGAGTTTGTGGATAATCATGTAGCCCCGGAAGCCCGAGTAGACCTCTTACAAAATTTACTTCATCTTCTTCCGAATATTCTTCTCCAAAGACTAGCACACTGGTTACCTTATTTTTTTCCCATTCAATCGGAGTATCCTGTTCTCCGAAGTAATCCCTAATGGCAGACTGCTTAGTTCCTGCATTATTTCTCAATGTTTTATAAACACTATCAATAGTTTTGTAGATTTCAGAAATATCTCTATGAGCGCGTATTTTTTTAGAAAAAATAAAATGGTTCTTCAAAATTCGGGTAAAGGTCTCATCTGTTACACTTGCTTCTCGAAAACAACCAAATCCCTTTGACTGCCTCATTCCAAAATTTTCAACACAGAAAAGCAGTGGCAATGCTTGGGATAAAAGCTCATGTAACTCCCTGTCCCAAGTTTTTATAGTAAGGTGAATGTCGCCTTCATAAAATATCCCCAATCGAACTTCATCCCATTTTTTATCCTTTCGTTTGTCATTGTTTGCAAAGAATGGACTGGGAGCTACGATTTTTAATTCAGGCCGATGTAAATTGCTTCTAAGATTTGCCGGTTCGGAGGCTTGTTCATTATAAGTAAATCTGGTCTCGAAGTAATAATAGATTGGGATTTCATTTTCTGGAGGAGAAATGAAAACCTTGTAATTTGAAGGTTTTTGTTCATCTATGTTCCTTCGGAGCAATTGGATTGTATTCGAAAAGCGTTGTGCTACTTGAGAGCTAACTAACTTGCTAAAGTCGTTTAATAAAAACTTATCCAACTTCGGCTTCAACTCCGTAGCCCGCAGCGTCGCGCCGGGCTGGTCGTGCAAGAAGTGGATGATGGGGGTTTCCTGGCGTAGGGTGAATGTTGCTTCGTACATGGTTGGTTTCTTATTTGTGTGGAAATGTTAAATAATTTTCAATATGCTTATAATTCCAGTTTCTAAACGGTCAGAACTGTTACACAGACCTATATCAATACCGGGCATATCTGTCCTGTATTTGCCAACAGGAATCTGTTTGACACCAAAATACAAATAGGCTACATTGTTCTTATATCTTTCCAATATACTCCGAATATCCTCTTCTTTGATTTCAAGGGATTTTTCAGTCTGATCGTTAATCAGAAGTAGGTCAATGTTTTTTAGGTCAAAACCTTCCAGTTCAATTACACTTTTCCAATCATACCGTTCAAATCGGCAGCCATCAAACACTTTTTTGACATTTCTCTGCTGTCCTTTTTGGGCGCTAACCACCAGTATCTGTTTTTCTTTTTTAAGTTGGGCAACCACACCAAACTCTTGTAACGCGCTTTTAAGCGCATCCACACTGCTGCCCGCTTCTTTCGCAATGGCATCAACTGCCCATTCTTTGATTTTGGCCTTGAAATAGTTCTGAAACCCTAAAATACTCATAATCGGAACAAATACAGAAAATAAAAAGGCTATGAAGCCGAATCGCCACTTCCAAGTATCATACTCCTCAGCAATCCGAACGAGTGTTCCAATTTTTTCTTTTGGAATATCAGACTGGCCATGGCAAACGGCTACTATGAGAAAGATCAGGGCAATTGATAATATTACTTTTGTTAATTGCATATCTGGTTATATTTTTGAATGTACTTAATCTAATTGCTACTCTACCCAACTAAAAAATAGTGGGAAAGAAAAACGGGAAAAAGAGAACTTTG
>ERZ761609.647-NODE-647-length-38159-cov-39.648830_pt1 | contig 38159 bp, 34 predicted proteins | sample MGYA00511163_ERZ761609 | MGnify/ENA primary metagenome ERZ761609 (study PRJEB28899, sample SAMN02445070) | bioreactor sludge metagenome | biome: EBPR sludge | place: Australia: Brisbane, Thorneside Wastewater Treatment Plant | collected 2011-12-16 ...
TCTGAGTACGGTCACTGCTCGTGATGGTGTTTGGTGGTTTTCTGGTCACGCAGGTGGGGTTAATGGTGGGGAGGCAGGTGGGAATCAAACACTCTTTAACGTGCATTCTTCTCCTATTTCCCGGCGGTTTCACCGCCGGCTGATATAACGTTGCCCCTCCGGGGCAACAACATTCTAGCACATCTTTGAAGCACCCCGGAGGGGTGCTGTATATCAGCCCGGGGTAACACCCCGGGATCACCCGCGTCACCCCGCGTCAGCCAGCGTAACCCAGCGTAACCCAGCGTCACCCCGCGTCACCCAGCGTCACCCTGCGTAACCCCGCGTAACCCCGCGTCACCCAGCGTCACCCGGCGTCACCCTATTCTATTGCCTGTAAAAACGTACCAAGGTTTACATCCTTCGTCAGCTGGAGTTTTTTACGGATACGCTGACGGTATTTTTCGACACTTCCAGGTTCAAGGGATAGGATACGTGCCATGTCCTTGTTCGAGGTGTCCATCTTAATCAGAGTACACACTCGGAGTTCCGTAGGAGAGAGGGTCGGAAATCTATTGGCGAGTGTTGTGAGATAGGTGCTGTGCAAAAGCCGGAATCGTTCTTCAAAACTTTGCCAATGTTTGTCAGCATCGGCTTCGGCGTCGATGGTGTGGATGAGCCGACGAAGGTCACGGCGTGCACGAATGGAATCAGTCAGATTGATTGAAGTGGCAATGTCGCGAATGCCAGAGAGTAGTTCGTTAAGCTCAACGATGCGCATGGCTGATGATGCAACGTCACGACGTCGATGTTCGTTTTCGAGTTCGAGTCGGTCACGTTCGAGTTCCAACAGAGCAGCGTCAGCGCGGGCCGCTTCCGCTGCACGGCGTGATTCGCTGACGGAGAGTCGCTGGCGGGCCTCGTTTGTTAAGACGTTTCGCTCAACGTCGTGGAAGGCCTGAAAGTGATGCAGCGCACGTTCGTAATCACCTGCATCGGCATACCACAGCGAGAGCTCACGATGGACGCGGAAGGTGAGCGTTTCTACTCCAAGTCGTTCGGCTATCTCAAGGGCTTCCGTAAAGTGTTCGAGAGCCGTTCTTTCGTTGTGCCCCTTCCACCCCTTTTCCCGATACAACGAACCAATGTTCTTTAGGTTAAAGCCAACGTTGATGTCGTTCCCGATACGTCGGTGAATCTCGAGACTACGCGACAACAGGTCGTAGGCTTCATCGATAAGTTTTGATGTCTTTTTCCGTGCTCCCTTTAACATCGTTAAGGCAAGATGTTCAAGAGCATTACCTTCGGTGTGTAACACAGGTGGATCACAGCGACGCAAGACGGCAAGTGCTTCTCGATAACTATCAGCTGCTTCGTTGTGTCGGCCAATTTCATGTAACACGTTCCCAATACTGACGTGAGCATTGGATATGAGTACGTCGTCAGCAAGCTCTTGCGCCACGCGCAACTTGTGTTCCCCATGTGCCAGGGCCGTGGCCGTATCGCCCATTGCAAGGGCGACATGACCAAGGTTGCCGATTGTTATGGCAATGCCCTTAAGGTCGCCAGCCGCATGTTTTAACGATAATGTTTCATCGTAGTACCGAATGGCATCGGCATAGTTGCCGGTGATACGATGAATATTGCCTATGTCATTTAGCGCCGCCGCCATGTGCACTTCGTCACCAATTGCCTTTGCAAGCTTGAGCGACGTTTCAAGACTTCGTAGTGCCGTTGTATAGTCACTGAGCAAATAGGCAATCACACCTTCAATACGATGCAGGCGTACTTCACCTTCGTCCCACCAGCGTGACCGCTGTTGAGAATCACGTTGATGTTTCCGTAAAACCTTCCATGCCTTGTCGAGATGTGCTCTCGCCTGCGGAACGTCGCTCGTTCTCAGAGCCCAGGCTGCTCGCCAGAGTTCATCAAATTTCGAGCGGTCGTTACGAGCCATGTTACGATTCGCGGCTACGGCGTTTTGGACGTCGTGGTGGTTGTGGTTTCTGAGGCTGTTTCTGCTCTTGTGACTTCTGATCTGTCTTCAGATCTGTCTGCTGAGCTACTTGCTTCTTTTGCGGCGGCGGCTGCTGCTTCTTCTGAGACGCCTGCTCTTGTTTCTGCGGTTGTGCTGTTGGTGGTGTCGGCAGAACAAGATGCAGGTCAATCACACGTTTTTCAACGTCGGCCTTGGCAATTCGTACATCTACACGTGAACCGAATTGATAGACCTTTCGATGGCGTCGGCCAACGAGTCGCATGCGTTTGTCGTCAAAGAAATAGTAATCGTCGTTAAGATCACGAATGTGAAGTAAACCCTCAATCATGAGATCGTCAAGGGATACAAAGACGCCAAAGGATGTTACGCCGGTGACCGTACCGGTGAACTGTTCGCCCAGGTGTTCACGAGCAAGTATTGTTTGTGCAAGTTTTGTGGACGCCCGTTCGGCCTCAACACTACCACGTTCTGTCTGCGAACAATGATCTGCTGCTGCAGAGGCAGCGCGAAGCAGTTTGTCCCATCGTGCTGAATCGGGTTTGCCCTTGGCATATTCTTTTAACACGCGGTGGACGTAGAGGTCGGGGTACCGACGTATGGGTGACGTAAAGTGAGCGTAGTCCTTAAATCCCAAACCGTAGTGGCCGATATTGTGTTCGGCATAGACGGCCTTCGACATACTTCGAAGTAAGAGTGTGTTAATCACTGGTTGTTCGGGTTTACCTTCTGCCTGGGCAAGGATAGCATTCACGGCCAGCGGTGTGAGTTTGCCCGGTGGAACGGTGTAACCAAGGGCACGAATAACGGCAAGGGCCTCTCCAAGTTTTTCCGGCTCTGGTTCGTCGTGAATACGGTAGATATAGGGCGGAAGAGTTTTTGTCCGCCACAATTTTTTTAACGTGTGCAGATGTTCCGCTACCGTACGATTGGCAGCCAACATACACTCTTCAACAAGTGAGGTAGCATCGGTGCGCGTTTTGACCGTTGCCTTCACCGGCATCTTGTTCTCGTCAAGGATAAACTTCACTTCTTGTGTGGCAAAGTCAATTCCACCGTTCTTCATCCGAAGCTGGAAGAGTATCCGCGATAGTTTATGAAGCTGAAGAATAAGCTCTACATTGTCGCCCTTCTTGCTGTCGATAATCGTCTGGACTTCGTCGTAGGAGTATCGACGTTTCGACTTGATGATGGTCTCTTCAATACGATATGCCTTCCGTACACCACGTGGTGTAAACTCCATGTGGACACTAAAGGCAAAACGATTAACGTTCGGAACAAGGGAGCATAAATCATTCGAAAGACGTTCCGGTAACATCGGAACCACACAGTCTACCAGATACGTACTGTTGCCACGCTTTTGAGCTTCACGATCAAGTGCAGAACCTTCGGTGACGTAGTGGGTCACATCGGCAATGTGGACACCGAGTTCAAGATTGCCGTTTTCAAGTACCGTTAACGACAATGCATCGTCAAAGTCGCGTGCGTCTTCAGGATCTATCGTAATGATAAGATCCTTGGTAAGATTTACACGATGTTTGGGAGGGCGCGAAGGGGGCGCTACGGCCGCAGCGGCCTCCGCTTCAACATCGGCAGGGAACTGAAGGGGAAGGCGGAATTCTTTGAGGATGGCGGCAAATTCTACAACGGCCTTGCCGGACTGACCCAGGACTTCAACAACACAAGCTTCGGGGGAGGCATTGGGATGTTCCCAGCGAACAAAGGCACCAATAACCTTGTCACCAGGTTTTGCCCCATTCAGCCCCTTTTCAGCAACAAGAAAGTCAACGTAGTACTTGGCTTCGTCAGGAATGAGATAGTAAAAACTGCCATCATATTCCAGTGTGCCAGAAATTGGACCTGGTGTGCGTTCGATGACGGCGACAACTTCACCACGAACGCGTTTTCCATCGCGTACAGCATGTGGTTTAACGAGTACCGTGTCACCATCCAGTGCCGTATGCATGTGCTGGCGGCGAACGTGGATAACGGGGATCTCTCTGTCGTCGGTCTGTACCGTTGCCGAGTCGTGATGTATCGTCAATATTCCCGTAAAACCTTCCGTTTCACGATCGCGCAGGCCATACCGACGTCGTGAATGGCGCTGGATAATTCCTTCGTCGGCCATCGACGTGAGTACCTGGCGGAGATAATCATATTCATCCGAATCGCTGCGAATATTCAGTCGTTTCGAAAGATCAAGCAGCTGCACCGGAGTGGGGCTCTTACGGAGGGTGTCAAGAATATCCTCGCGGAGATTTCTGACATGTCGGACACGTTTCATGTCACGAAACTACGGCCTGGCGCTCCACGAAGATCCTTGAGGCGGAACTATGTTGTAGGCGGACCGTTGTTCGGCGCACTCGTATGGTGATATGCCCCGAGGTTTCATCACGTTCTACCACACGAACCGTTGTAGCCAGGCCAATACCATGTTCGGTAAGTGTTCGCAGGAGTTCTGCGTCGTCATCGTTCACGCGCCGAACAATCAGCACATCGTCAACGTCGGCATCACACAGTCGATCATGTACCGTAGGTGGAAGGTGTCCATCCTTGGTCGGTATCGGATCACCATGGGGATCATATTTTGGATCACCGAGAATCTTTGCAATCCGATCCTCAAAGTCTTCGCTGATATGATGTTCAAGATTTTCGGCTTCGGCGTGAACCTGATCCCAGGTATATCCGAGCGCTTCGGCGAGATAGAGTTCAATAAGACGGTGATGACGGATAATCTCCATGGCCACCTTTCGGCCGGCATGGGTTAACACTACGCCACGATAGGCCTTGTGCTGGATGAGTTTCATCGATGCAAGGCGTTTGATCATCGACGTTACCGATGCCGGGCTGACCTTTAACGCTGCTGCTATGTCCGTTGTAGATACCTCACCACCACGATCCAATGTCGCAATGGCCTTGAGGTAGTCCTGCATCGTTTGGCTAAGATCTTTCATCGGTCAAACGTCGTTGAAATCGTGAACAGGAGGGTTCGTGGCATGGGTGGACCGTAAATAAAGGCCGCATCACGCGAAACGCCCCATTCCAGGTCTGTCTGATACGCATCGAAGATATTGCGAATCCCCATACCAAGACGCAGAAGAAGGATATCACTGATACGTAGTGTTCCCGTAACACGAGCCGAGACATCGTGAAAGACCGACGTGCGATGGAGAATCATCGTTCGTTCGTTGACGGCCGACATTGGCCCTGTGGTAATCCACGAAGCATCCAGACTCACACCTGACAGTGGTTTCCATGTTACCATGGCTGATCCGTAGACGTTTGGTGTGCGCAACAGAACATCACTAAAGAGTGACGTAGATTCTGATGTTGCAACTTCTTCACGATGCATGTAACGCGCAAGTTGAACGGTAACACCGGCCGTCATCTCTATTTTTTCAGCGATTGCATACCGAAACTCAGTGTTTACACCAGCAACCCAGGCACCGTCACCATTACGTTTAACGGCATACCGCAGACGTGATGAAGAATCGCCGGTTAACGACGTTACAAACGGATTCGTGAGTGCCGTGGCAAAGAGGTCTACAGTCCATCCAGTTGCCGTGGTTACCGTGCCGTCTGTATGATCATACGATAACGTCAGACTATGTGAACGCTCCGGACGAAGTCCTTCTGGAATACGAATGCTGCGTGGACGACCCTCTAGAGTTGACAGATGAAGATCTTCATCAAAGGCCTGTGGTCCACGGAATCCCGATGCATAGGAAAGTCGGAGAATGTCAACATCGTTGATATTCAGTTTTGCTGACAACCGTGGATTCACAACAACAAAGGTTGTATCGGAGAGCTGCGGACTGCGTGTGCCATAGGTATATGAGCCAACGATGTTCTGGACGTCAAAACGTCCACCAACAGTCATGGAGAAAGGGGCAGAAGGGGCAAACTGTGCTTGGACGTACGTACCGGATGTTGTGATACGTTGTGCTATCCGCCGTGAGCTTCCAAAAATGTTATCGGCAACGTCATTTATGGTAAGCTCTGAACCAGCAACAAGGAGTGTTGGTACAAACCAGGACTGACGTAGGGCAACTTGAACACCGGCGACACCAATGTAGTCGTTGGTGTTGCCATACATCCTTGTCGCAAGATCGCGTGAAGTGCTGTCATGTACCGGGCCAATACCACCGTAATAACTATGTCGTTGGGTGCGCTGTCCGGAGAGATAGGACGACAGGCGAACGTTGTCGTCGTCAAATGACGATTCAAACGTCAACGAAGCACCAGCCACAGAGTGATCCAGTTGTTCTGCAATGGTTGACTCATGCGGAGCTGCCCACGTCATCTCACCACCACGACGGAACTCTCGTAACCAGAACACATCGACACCCAAACGATCTGTTTCCGAAAACCGAACCAGACCGCGCCCACCGCCGGCGGCACCACGAATGGCCGTTGTTTCCGAAAAACCGTCACCATTCCGATCCCAGGCATGACGGTCACGACTTGTGGCAAACACCGATAGCCCCGACGAGCCGTCGGCCGATAAAAAGGATCCATCGGCCGACACGACTCGATCGGGCACGCGGCCACCGTACCACTGGGACGTGGTGGAAACGGAGAGGGATGTAGCCGATGGCTCGCGTGTGATGACGTTTATTGTGCCAGCAACAGCGCCGGCACCGTAGAGGGCACTTCCTGCACCACGAACAACTTCAATACGGTCAATCATTGCCGCAGGAATTTGTTCAAGTCCGTACACACCGTTTAACGATGAGAAAATCGGTCGACTATCAATGAGGATCTGGGTATACGGGCCTTGCAGTCCATTTAATCGTACCTGCGTAAATCCGCAGTTCTGACAGTTTGTCTCAAGGCGCAGTCCCGGCTGGAATCGGAGGCCTTCTGCCAGGTTCACGGCTTGCACTGCATCAATCATGGCCGACGTTGTTGTCGTAACGATGACAGGTGCGTCCTGCCGTCGTTGCTCCATCCGCGAAGCCGTTACGACCAGTTCCTCAATGATTGTATAGTCTGGCGCATCAAGTCGTAGTTCGAGTGTGTCCGCTGATGTCACACGTACCCTGAGTGTATCGTATCCAAACATTGTTACCACCAACGTAGTTGGCAGTGTTGGTACGAACAGTTCAAACCATCCATCTGTACGCGAAATCGTTCCACGTACCGATGCTCCAGTACCACCGACACGGATGGTAGCCCCTTGTAGCCCCTTTGCAGTATCAGTCGCTGTTGCATCAATCACGCGCCCAACAAGGCGCACGTCGTCAGCCACGGCTACGGTCGTGAGTGCGTTGAAGATGATGAGAGTGTACAGAAGAAATTTAGACACGTCTAAATCTACGAAGAAAATCTATCCAATCCCACGGGCAAAATTTCAATGTGTTGCGATCGGCCGCCGAATTCCCTACGTTGGTAGCCATGAAGTTTGCCATCCTCCGTGAGTCTCGTCCCGGTGAGCGTCGTGTGGCCCTCATTCCGGAGTCTGCTGCCGTGCTCCTTGGCCGTGGACATACCATTGATGTTGAGAAAGGGGCTGGAGAAGGGGCTGGGTACACCGATGATGACTACGTGGCCGTTGGTTGTCAAGTTGTTGATTTCAACGAGGCACGTCGCGCAGATGTGCTGCTCGGTATTCGAACACCAGAAGTGGCAGACATTTCTTCGTGGCCCAATGGCCGGACATTTATCGGCCTTGTTACTCCATCACGACATCCGGAACAGATAGCTGCCGCAAGCACGGGTGGTCATACGGTCTATGCCCTTGATAGACTTCCTCGGATAACACGTGCCCAATCAATGGATGTGTTGAGTTCGCAAAACAATCTTGCTGGTTACAAATCAGTTCTTGTTGCTGCAGAAGCCGCACCGAATGTGTTTCCATTGATGATGACAGCAGCAGGGACGATCAGGCCTGCTCGTGTGCTCATCTATGGTGCCGGTGTGGCAGGACTTCAGGCCATTGCCACGGCACGACGTCTGGGTGCCATGGTTGAGGTAACAGACATTCGTCCGGAAACACGCGAACAGGTGGAATCACTTGGGGCAACGTTTCTTTCCGTGGAGGGGCTCGACCGTGTTGTTGTAACGGGTGGATATGTTGGTGCAGTTGACGACGATGTTTTACAGCGACAACGCGAGGTTGTTCGAGCTGCCTTGGCGAAGGCCGACGTTGTGATTCTTACAGCACTTGTGGCCGGAGGGACGGCTCCAACACTTGTACACGAAGATGATCTCGCCGTTGTACGGCGAGGAACAGTGATTGTTGACCTTGCTGCGGATGCAGGTGGGAATTGTGTGGCGACACGCGGTGATGAACGACGTTTTGTAAACGGCGTCCTCGTTATCGGATGTCCACACCTGGCCGCAACAGTTCCTACAACGGCGAGCCGACTGTGGTCAAAAAATCTACTTGCCTTCCTTGAGCATATTGTGCAGGAATCCGGACTTCTTGCCGACGTCGGTGATGAAATTGTTGCGGGAACGATGGTTGTTGTGAACGGACAGGAGAGATAACGTGGATACAGGAACACTACACATCATCACACTTGTTGTGCTCATGATCTTCCTCGGAGTGGAGCTCATTGGTCACGTTCCAACCGTCTTGCACACACCACTCATGAGTGGTGCTAATGCCATCCACGGCGTCGTAGTCCTGGGTGGCATCTTTGTGTTAGCTGGTGCACACGACGTCTTCTCGCTGATCCTAGGCACACTTGCCGTCATTGTTGGAACGGTGAACGTGGTAGGAGGGTTTGTGGTGACGAACCGAATGCTCGAAATGTTTAAGAAGGACTCGAGATGAACGACGTCATTGGTATCTCCTACCTCGTCGCCTCGATTTCCTTTATCGTTGGCCTGAAGTATCTCGGTGCTCCAGCAACGGCACGGCGTGGGAATCTGATAGCCGCTGCCGGAATGGGTCTGGCTGTCCTTGTGACCATCGTTGGTCCGATGTTCGGGGCGTCGACCGTTGTGTTACCACCCCTAAACCTGACGTTATTAGTTGTTGCCCTTGTGGTAGGAACCGTGATCGGCTGGATTGCCGCCCAGCGTGTCCAGATGACGGCGATGCCACAGATGGTGTCGTTGTTTAATGGTATGGGTGGACTGTGTGCAGCACTCATTGGCATACTCGAATACGATCATGCCCTTTCCATGGCCTGTGAGGTTTGTGAGTCGTGTACAGAAATGTCGCTTCCTATACAACACATGATTCCCACCTTGGCCGGATTGGTGATCGGCACGGTTTCATTCTCAGGGTCGATTGTAGCGTGGGCAAAACTTGATGATCGGCTTGGTGACCGGCGGTTTGCGAATCAGCATATCGTGAACCTTGCTCTGTTAACCATCATCATCGTTGTAGCCGTATTGATGACGATGAGTGTTGTAGTTGGGTCGGCACCACTCGTGATTCTGCTCGTACTCTGTCTGCTCTACGGCATATCATTTGTCCTGCCCATCGGTGGCGCGGATATGCCCGTCGTGATCTCACTCCTGAATTCCTTTACTGGCGTAGCTGCTGCCTGTGGAGGATTTGTTTATGACAATCAGCCAATGCTGATTGGTGGTATCCTGGTTGGTTCAGCCGGCACGTTGCTCACGATTGTGATGTGCCGTGCCATGAATCGAAGTCTGCTGAATGTTCTTGTGGGAGCGATGGGTGGAACGGCAGCACAGGGTGTAACAACAGCATCGGGCGGTAGTGTAAAGAGTGTTACGGCAACCGACGTTGCCATCTTGCTTGCGTACTCACGCAAGGTTGTGATAGTACCTGGTTATGGCCTTGCCGTTGCACAGGCACAACACGTCTGCCATCAGCTTGAACATGACCTTGTAGCGCGCGGTATTGATGTTGCCTATGCTATTCATCCGGTGGCTGGCCGTATGCCGGGACACATGAATGTTCTGCTGGCTGAGGCCGATGTGTCGTATGATCGGCTCAAGGAAATGGAGGACATTAATCCGGAGTTTAGCACGACGGACGTTGTCCTAGTAGTTGGTGCAAACGATGTTGTTAATCCTGCAGCACGCACGGATACATCGTCACCTATCTACGGAATGCCCATTCTTGATGTTGACCATGCTAAACAGGTCATTGTGCTCAAACGCAGTATGAAGGCCGGTTATGCTGGCATTGACAATGAGCTGTTTACGCGTCCAAACTGCTCGATGCTGTTTGGTGATGCAAAATCCACACTCACATCTCTTGTTGCCGAGCTCAAGAACTTGTGAATCCGGTGTTCGCCGTAGTTTTGAGGATGAATACGACGGACACGATGGCAATCCGCACGCAGACGGATACAACGCAGTATAACGAACACTCAACGCCGATCTTTCTGACGTCAAGCTTTGTGTTTGACGATGCAGAACACATGCGCGCCATGTTTGCCGAAGAGGTTGACGGCAACATTTATTCGCGGTTTACCAATCCGACAACGTCGGAGTTTGTTCAGAAGATGTGTGCTCTTGAAGGTGCCGAGGCAGGGTATGCCACAGCAACCGGTATGGCAGCCATCTTCGGATCGATTATGGGGCTGCTACAAAGTGGTGATCACATTGTTGCTTCTCGTGCCGTCTTTGGTTCAACACATGCCCTACTTACACAGTATCTGCCGAAGTGGGGTATAACGTCGACATACGTTGATATCGCCGATAACGATCAATGGGCTGCAGCGATTACGCCATCAACGAAGATGTTGCTCGTTGAGACACCGTCAAATCCTGGTCTGGACATAGCCGATCTGTCCTTCCTTGGAAAACTGGCAGCCGATCATAACATTATTCTCAATGTTGACAACTGTTTTGCTACACCCCTGTTACAGCGACCAATTGACTACGGCGCACACATCGTAACACACTCCGCAACAAAGTGGATTGATGGCCAAGGACGCGTACTCGGTGGGGTGATTCTGGGAAATGCCGACCTTCTTCGATCAATTTATCTGTTCTGTCGGAACACGGGTCCATCCATGTCGCCGTTTACCGCATGGATTCTCTCAAAGTCACTCGAAACTCTTCACGTGCGCCTGGAACGTCATTGCCAAAGTGCACACCGTGTGGCCGAAGCCCTGTCGTCACATCCGCGTCTACAATCTGTCCGATATCCTGGCCTTCCATCACATCCACAGTATTCCCTGGCGATGTCACAAATGTCGGCCGGTGGAGGAATTGTCGCTATTGACGTTAAGGGCGGGGCTGCGGCAGCAGCATGTGTAATCGACAGTGTTCGTATGGCGTCAATCACAGCAAACATCGGTGACACGCGTACGATTGTTACACATCCGGCAACGTCAACACATAGTAAACTCACAGAGGAAGCACGTCTGGCCGTTGGAATCACACCAGGCCTTATTCGTATCAGTGTTGGTCTTGAAGATGTGCGAGACATCATCAATGACCTTACGCAGGCAATCGACGCGGCGGAACAGCAATAATCGTTTCGTCAACGAGGACCCAGGCGCGATCTTCATCCTCAAGGTCAACAACGTGTGTTCCCGTGAACCTTCCAAAAGCCGGTAACAGGAATCTGCGTGACGTTGCAACAAAGGCCGGCAGACGGATCTGTTGTGACGACTTACCGGAGAGTACAATAGCTGGATGTTCATGTCCACAAATGCCGTAGGCATCTTCGTCACGATGGTCGTCTGGTTTGTGGACAAGGTGAAATGGACCTAGGTCGTATCGGTCAGCTAGATCAATACTTGCCGATGTTGCATAGTCATCCACAAACCGATCGTGATTGCCTACAATGAGCATTACACGTTGTTTCCATGTGGCGCGTAACGCTGCAAAACGTTCCCATTCGTGATTGTGTGTTTTGTGAACAAGGTCACCCACGATGTAGATGTCGTCCGAGTATCGTGATGCAAGTGATGCAAGACGATCCAGGTCGTGCGTAAATACGGCATCCGGAACGGCAAGTCCATGGGCACGGAAATGTGCTGCCTTGCCGAGATGGACGTCACTCAACAACAAGGCATTCAGGCGCGGAATACGAATTGCACGCTCCGGCAGAAGCTCGATGTGTTCGCCAACAAGGTCTATGGTAAGGGGCATATGGGGCTACAATCTACGAGAGTCCTGCCTCCATCTCGGCAACGATTTTTCGCACCCGATCTTCTAACCGTTCGCTGCCAAGACGTTCTCGAAGACGGTCTACAACAATCGGAAACGAAAACGGTGTAAAGTGCGGAGGTTCGGTGATCACCAGACGTCGTTCCGACATTCGTTGTAGGGCAAGGCGTAGTCGTTCTTCCTCAAGTTGATACGTAAGTGTTTCGGAAAATGCCTGGTGCAGCAGAAGATTGTTGGTGTCGTATGTCGTAAAGACGTCGAAGAAAAGGTCCGACCCTGCCTGGATGTGACGTGGACGTTTTTGTTTGGATGGATATCCTGTAAAGATGAGGCCACTAATACGTGCAATGTCACGGAACCGACGTCGGGCCATGAGTGCACCATTTGCACTTGCGAGGATGTCGTCCGTTAAGCCCGTTTGCGACAGCAAGCCCCTTTCCAGAACTTCATCGAGTGGAATTGGACGATCACTCAGGAGTTCAAGGCCATAGTCATTCATGGCCATGGTGAACGTCTGCGGCTGAATTCGTGAGATGCGTAAGGCAAAGAGGGCGGCGAGTCCTTCGTGGACAAGGCGGCCTTCAAAGGGGTAAAAGACGACATGATAACCATCGTTGGACTGGAAGTGTTCGACCAAGACTTCATCCCGACGAGGTACACGCGATAGTTGGTCCTGGAGCTGGAACAGTGGCTGTACACATTGCATCTCCGGTCCCTCGAATTGCCCTTCGGCGGCATCGTGTAGTACATCACGCAAAACGTCACTCAGCTCCGTGCTTAACGGCATACGGCCACCACCCCAGCGTGGTACAATGCCATCAGTACGGTGTGTACGACGAACCCGAACGGTCATGTCCTTGATGTCGACAAACTCCAGACATTGTCCGGCAAACCAGAACGCATCACCTTCTTCCAGCCGTGATGCAAACGACTCTTCCAGTGTACCCAGTGTAGAACCCTTGATGATCTTGACGGTAAGTGCAGCATCGGATGATATGGTGCCGATATTCATGCGATGGCGAAGGGCAAGTCGACCATTTGCGATATGATACCGTCCATCACGAAGGACAACTTTATGATAATCATCGTAGGCACCTAACGACGCACCACCGGTGGTGATAAAGTCCAGACACCATAACCACTCGGCGTCGGAAAGATGTTGATAGGCATAGGTTGATCGTACATCAGCCAACATCTCAGCTGCTGTAAAACCATCGCCACACGCAATGGTCACTAACCATTGAATGAGGACATCGATGGGTTTTTCAATTGGTTGGCGGGATTCAACACGTCGTGTCTCTACTGCCCGACGTATAGCCGCACCTTCAACAATCTCCAGCGAATGTGTTGGCAAAAAGGCAATCCTACTGCGCACACCCGGACGGTGTCCACTTCGCCCTGCACGTTGCAAGAACCGTGCTGTGCCCTTTGGAGAACCAACCTGAATGACACTATCAACAGGAGCAAAGTCGACACCAAGATCAAGGGATGACGTGCAGAACACGGCCTTCAAGCGTCCATCATGAACGGCATCTTCAACCCACGTTCGAACGGAGCTATCAAGTGAGCCATGATGGAGTGCCGTTGTCCCTAAAAGATCCGGCCACATGTCCAGAAACGTCTGATACCAGATCTCAGCCTGTGAACGTGTGTTCGTAAAAACTAACGTTGTTTGTGATGACGTAACGATGGAATGTGCTGCATCCGCCAGCACGGTACCGAGATGACCACTCCATGGAAACCGTTCGACGGTATCGGGGAGTAACGTGGTAATCTCCGGTGGTTCTCCCGTAGGAGCTGTGATGCGTACAACATTGGTCGTTGACGATGCTGGTGCGGTGGTCGATGACGTCGCTGATGACTCTGACTCGACTGACGCCGAGGTCCAAGGTGCAAAGAGCACATCACAAGCAACATCCATGTTGCCAATCGTGGCCGAAATACCCCAACAGCGTAACGATGGATTCAGGCGTCGTAACCGTGCCAATGCGAGTTCAGTTTGTACACCACGTTTTCCTCCGAGCAGTTCATGCCATTCATCAACAACAACAAGTTGTAGGCGCGACAGTAACTCCGTGCCCGTTGCGGTGGAGAGTAAAACATGCACACTCTCCGGTGTGATAACCAGTGCATCCGGGAGTTTTGTGCGTTGCCGTTGTTTTTCGGCAGCCGATGTATCACCGGTACGCAGACCTACCGTCCAGCCCGATCCTGTCTCTACTGCCGCCTCCGTCATTGCCTCGGTAATGTCCTTTGCCAACGCACGAAGTGGAGTGATCCACAACACCTTACAACCTGAACCCGTAAGGGCCTGAAGTGCACCGAGCCACACTGCATACGTCTTGCCACTACCCGTAGGAGCATGAAGCAGACCGTTCTTACCAGCAACGATGGCATCCCACGTTTCGAGTTGAAACGGAAAGGCTGACCAATTGCGTCGCAAAAACCAGTCGGTGATAACGGAGCGTGATGTCACGGATGTTCGGGTAGGGTTCGTTCAGAGGGTACAACATCGGAAGAACGTTGCTGTGACAGAACGTCGTTCCACATCGACTGAAGTTCTTCGATCGTTGCAACATCGTGAAGTGTTGATGTGGGTGAGAGGCCACATAGACGCGCACCTAATACCTTCAGCCCACTCTTCCGTCGGGACGATGGTTCAAGGCCCGTAAACACCATATCCACAACAAGTGTAGCATCGATTGAGCGAACGGGACCGAACCGCTCACGTGTTGACGATTTTACGATGTTGTTCACAACGACATGATCACTGTCTGAAAGAGTACGTGCCGATAGTCGTGTGAGTGGCACGATACTCTCTCCCGAACGAAGTCCGACGGTGTAGGTCGACTCGGCTGGTGTATAACCGACTTCAACATAGAGGATAACGGCCTTGAGAGGATACTCTTCGACGGCCGTCGCAGTTGGTTCGGGTTGTGATGGTGGAAACAGATCCGCACGGCGTAGAACAGCACGCCGACTGCCACTTAGTAATCGGGTCAGGACAAACCGGTCATTCCGATGTAATGAACGCCACATTCGCACTAACGCAGCATCGCGTTCTTCGTCGGCAAGTGCCGCAAGATTTTCAACGATGGTTAGTATCGACGGAAGGTCTTGCGGCAGAACATCTGTTCCGTCGGGAAGCAAGACAGATACGAGTTCTGAAACGTCGGATGTCTGTGTGAGACATTCGTCAAACAGCCAATCAGGAAGTCCACAGGCCGTACGAGCAAGGGCAATCAGATGATTACGATGGACACGGCGTTTGTTCTTGCCACAAAGAACGTCCACTTCCAGTTCGGAAAGACTGGACGTTGGTTGACTCGTAGGTGTTGTGATGTGCGACGCAGACCACTGTTCGAGTATGGTACGGCGCTGGTCGGACGACGTGGTGTGGTCGAGTTCGGTGTAGAGTTCTACGAAGCTGGTCATACGAGTAAGGTGTCGGCGGCTCTGCTTCCCGCCATTATGCGGTCGCTTATGCCAACACCATCTCGGAAACTACCGACGATTCTTATACTGGGCAACGAAGATTCGACGGAATTTATGAATGCCATACGCTGCTGATGTGAACAATCATATTGGGGAATCGCCGTGGTCCAGTCAGAGCTATGGAGTACCGTTATGTCACCAGCCACATCCCGAATCTTCATAGTTCGTCGTAACTCGTCAAACACCACGTTCAGGTCGGTTACTGCCTCATGAAAAACAGCCCACGTTGCACATCGGTGTGCTGTTGTATTTGATGTTCGTAAAGCCTCGAGATTCACAACACCTCGGATGACCGACGTATCAGCCCACAATGCTCCAAAGCCCCGCAGATGTTTGCCGATTATCGCCGTTGGTACGCGAACATGTGTCACAACAACACCACTGCGTGGCATCGTACGAAGTGCCTCGGACGTTGTGGGTGCAAGGTCGGCTAGCAGGTTGGCCGTAGACATAACATCAGCAGCGAGGCAGACGGCCGCTGAATGGAACGTGCCGTGAGACGTTGTGACCGTCCAACCAGTACTGTCGCTCGACAGTGATCGAACATCACACTGTACCATCGTACTGTCTGCTAGTGGCCCTTGAAGTGATTCCATAACGTGAGCCATCGAAATGGTAGGAACGTACACCTCGCGTCGACCTGCCGAAGAATTGAATGGTGAACCTGTTGTACGCCATCGACTGGCAACAGTCGGGAAACAGTCATCAAAGGATAGTTGTTCACTGTCACCAGACCATATACCGCGAACAATCGGTTGTACGAGCGTATGGAGAACGTTCTCGTCAGCCACGTGACGTACAATATTAGCTATGCTGACAGGTGCAGGCGGAAGTGGACGTGATCGTCGGCGAAGAAATCGAAGCAGTGATGTTGGCGACAGTAATCCGTTTATCAACATGTGTAATGGTGATGACGCCGACCGTAGTCTACCTCCCAGCACAATCTCACGGCGCTGTGCCTCTCGTGGTGCTGGAGTAATCGCTGGTAAACAGTTCCAGTTGCGAAGTATGTCACGAAGTGCGTCATCAACGGCAAAACTTTGTGCTGTTTGATTCAGTGTTTCGCCAGCAACCGAAACAGATTGTAACACACCACCCACGGTAGGACGACGGTCGAGCACAAGAACCGAACGACCGCGTTCATAACATCGGCGAGCAACACTCAGTCCTGTTACTCCTGCTCCGATAACGATGACGTCGATTCTTGGAGTCGTCATGGTATACGTGTTGTCGTCTGTTCTGTCGTTGATTCTGTCGTTGATTCTGTCGTTGATTCTGTCCGCTGATCAATAGCTGCAATACCGATAGTCGTCGGCTTGAACATGTCGACGGTCGATTACGACTTCGTTGTCGTAATGATCTCTGACAGTACATCAACCCAGTCCGCATCGGCGTTGAGGCAGGGCACATACTGAAAGGATGTGCCACCGTTGTCGAGAAAGACCTTCCGTGTTCCAACGTCGAGCTCTTCAAGTGTTTCAAGACAGTCAGCAACAAAGGCAGGCGACATAACGATGATGGAGGATGTACCCGCCTTAGCAAGTTCGGCCACCTTGGTGTCGGTAAATGGCTGTAACCACGTGTCGGGTCCAAACCGTGATTGAAACGTTGTCGTAATCCTATCTGCAGACAGGCCAACACGCTCAGCGATACGTTCAGTCATTGTGATACACTGATGTCGATAACACGTAGCCCAAACGTCCGACACCACAGAACAACAATCCTTTGTTCGTAAACAGTGTTGATGTGTTGGATCCGTTTTACGGAGGTGTCGTTCCGGTACACCATGGTAACTCAGGATTACATGGCTATCCGGAGAGTGAATGGCAGCAGAAAGACGACGTGCGAGCAGGTCGATCACCGACGGATTGTTATACCACGGTCGCACGACTACAAGCTGTGCCGATGGCAGGTGGACACGCATGGATTTACGCATTCGTTCAACAACGGTGACCGTTGTTGCCATGGCGTACTGCGGATAGAGCGGAACAAGGGTGACGTCGGTGATATCACCACGCGCAGCTAACTGCTGTACGACGTGGTTTATGGACGGTTGGCCATATCGCATGGCCCAAACAACAACGGTGGACGTATCCTGAAGTCGATGAGCTACGGCATCGGCCAGTAACCGTGTAAAGACCACAAGAGGGGATCCATCCTTTGTCCAGATCTCACGATACAACGCAGCCGTTTTTGGCGGTCGACTTCGCAAGACAATACCATGTACAACAAGTTTTCGTATCCAGGTCGGATAGTCGATCACATACGGATCGTTTAAGAACTCATCAAGATACCGTCGAACATCGTCGACCTGTGGACTATCTGGCGAGCCGAGATTTACAAGGACAACTGCTCTCATACCTCATCGGTGACACCGGCTGAGACAAACCGACCGGGTGTTACGCCATACCGACGCTTAAAGGCTGAAATAAACTGACTCGTGTTGACGTAGCCAATCTCATCAGCAACTTCGTTGACTTTATACTTCCCGGATTCAAGTAACATTCGCGCACGAGCCATCCGCTGTTCCATCACCCATGTATAGATAGGACAGCCGTAAATCCGTTTAAAGCCTTGTTTCAGGTGATTCTCATTCAGACCAATACGTCGTGCGAGATCACGAATGTTGGGTGGTTCCCGCAGATTATCGTGGAGAATCTTTTTTGCTGCACGAATTCGTTCAACATTCGATTCATCAACGAGAAAGGGGCATCGCTCCGCGAGGGGGCTGGAATCGGCATCAAAGTAGTGATACAGTAACTCGTAGGCCTTTGCCACAATGTGGATGCGGATCAGGTCATCGGGTATATCGCCTTTGAGCATATCACTCACGGCCGACATAACACGAGCTGTATTCAGACGCTGCTGATGAAACTGCCGATCAACATTTTCAGGACGCAAAAAATGCAGTTCATGGAAGTCCTCAAGGAACAAACCATGTAGAGCATCAAGCTTCATGAGAATGGCAATCCACGATGCACCGGGCGGTGCGTTCACATCAAATCGCATCGATGAACGTGGGTCATAGATGAGGAAGGACGATTCTGCAGGTAAAGGACGCACGTAGCGTCCACCGGCAAAGACAACGTCAAGCGGAGTATTCGCTGAGAAGTGGAACTGGATCGTACCCGGATCAACATCTACGGTGATTCGGATACCGTCGTGCTCTTCGTTGAGACGAAGGATCGAGACGTCGCGATCGTGGTGGATCACAACTGCTTCGTGAAGCAACGGCGTCTCGGATCCGCCCACATGGAACCGAGGGTGTACCATCACGCTACAAACCTACATGTCAGAAGCGTAAGGGAAATGTACGTATTCCGATTGGGGTATTGATAGTTCCGATATGAGTATTCGCTGCCTTGATGTGGCTGATAGTTTCGCGGCCGTGAATCATGATGTTTTCCGAACCTGTGCCGTTTTGGCCACCAATCACCGGGTGACAACGGCTGATGTTGCACGTCGTATTGTTGATGACGGTGGGGGAACTGCCATAGGTTTACAAACCTGTCAACGAGGTGTGGTGTTCGTTGAGGGCGTTGCGCTGTCATTACTTGAGGAATGGCGGCACGCAACAGATGGTTCACTTCTGCTTGGTGAGGACGCTGTTCGTTTTGTCTTTGAGCTTGCCTGTGGTCTGCATTCACGCGTTCTTGGTGAAACAGAAATCCTCGGCCAGGTGCGCACCGCTTTACTCTCTGCGCGGGAATCAAAGACGCAGCTTGGCCCGATTGACAGGTGGTTGCAGTCTGCTGTAGCGGCAGGTAAACGTGCGCGGTCCGAAACGTCCATTGGACTCGGTGCTGCAAGTCTTGCTTCGGTTGTTGGAGACGTTGTATTGACGACCGCACATGGTCCACAACGTATTCTGGTAATTGGCGCAGGAAGTCTCGGAAGCCGTATAGCGGAGATTCTGCGCAGTCGAGATTCACATCTGGAACTCGTTATTACTAACAGAACACAGAGTCGTGCAGTGCTGCTGGCCGAGCGCGTTGCGGCAACGGCGGTGGAATGGTCACAACCAATAAACTGCCAAGATTGTGATACCATCATCGTCGCCGTCGATGGTCAGGATGTACAGCTGTCGCACGTGAACCAACGTCGTTCCGTACACATTATCGACGTTGGTGCAGTGCCGCAGGAACACGTTCGTACAACCGTCGAATCACGAGCACTTCGATACACAACATTGACCGATTGTGAAGCAGTAATGAATCGGACATTTCAACGACGTCAGTTGGCGATCGACGATGTACAGAACATCATTCACGATGAAATTGATGTTCTACGACGGTGGTGGAAGGTTCGACATGCATTACAGCGTATTGACGATCTACAACGTGAAGTGGACGTCCTCTGCGGCGGACTCGACGTTGATACACAAGAGACTGTTGCCAGGTTACGGCGTAACGTTATCCGCTCCATCGGACGGCAACAAGTATGAAGATCCGTCTTGGTACTCGTGGAAGTCGGCTGGCCCTTGTTCAGGCAACCATGGTCGCCAAAGCATTGGCAGAACACGGCTGTGAGACCGAGATCGTGGTGATTGATTCAGCGGGAGACATTGATACGTTTACGCCGCTATGGCGCGTGAATGGTGTCGGAATTTTTACCGCTGCCCTCGACACGGCCTTGTTGGAAGGACGTATTGACGTTGCTGTTCATTCGATGAAGGATGTTCCAACGTCACTTCCTGATGGACTTCACGTTGCTGCTGTACTACCGCGTGCTTCAACGTATGACGTGGTTGTTGCACGATCGGCAGATGTCTTGATGACTCTGGCCGAAGCCCGATATGTTGTTGCGACATCATCACGTCGGAGGCAGGCCCAATGGCAGCGTCGATATCCACATCATCACCTTGTTCCCCTTCGTGGAAACGTTCCTACACGACTACAGCGTGTAGCCGATGGTGAGGTTGATGCTATTGTCCTTGCACGCGCCGGTCTTGATCGACTCGGACTACGTCCGGACGTTGCTGCTGATTTGCCATGGATGATTTCGGCTCCGGCACAAGGAGCTATCTGTGTTGTGACAACATCAGCAAATGCAGACATCTCAGCAGTATTGACACACCTGAATCACGAGCAAACGCTGACGGAAGTCACCATTGAAAGAAAGATTCTTGCAGCGTTAGACGGCGGATGTTCAACAGCCGTTGGTGTTCGCGCCTTTTCGTCGGCAATGTCAATACGTGTTGAGTGTATTGTCCTTGATCCCAACGGAACACACAGTGCCGATGCTCACGTGGTTGGTTCTCACGCCGACAGTGTCGTTGCCGACGTTGTGAGTCGCATTGTGGCTAACGGTGGACGTGACTATGTGGAGGCATGGCGACATGCCGAATGAACCACTGATTGCATGGACACGTGTTCCGCGTGATCGAACAATGGAACTGGCCTGTGCCAGTGGTGTGAGGCTTATCGTGATGCCTGCACTCGACGTTGAGCCGACGATCAACGCAAACGACGTCCGTGATATCGTCAACAACGTCAAGTGTATCGTTGTCACCTCGGCAACAACCGTTGACATACTCATTGCGCATGGCCTGATTGACATCGTCCGGGGTAAAAGCGCACTCGTTGTTGGAAAGACAACGGCTATGCGACTCGCTGAACATGGAGCCGACATACGTCTGTCATCGTCCTCTGCTGAAGACTTCCGTGGTGTGATTGCGGCATATGACAGGCCTGACGTACTACACCTTGGTGGAGATCACGTTGCCGTTGAACTCGGAGTACGTCGGCTATCACTATATCGAACCATCATGACGGGGCCCCTTTTGCCCCCTGTCACAGCAACTGCATTTTTTTCACCACGAGGAGTCCGATCGGTTCTCCTTCGAACACCTCCAGACCACTGCGGACTGCTCTGCGCTATTGGACAGACAACGGCACGAGCACTTGAAGCCGCAGCTGGGAGGATTGACATTGTTTCCGATTACCATGATGAGACACGACTGCTCCGTGCCATCATCGATACACTTCGCCGACGATCTGCACTATGACCCAAAACCATCTCCTTCTTCGAACTCTCCGCGGTGAAACCGTTGAACGTCCACCCGTGTGGATGATGCGTCAGGCCGGCCGGTTCTTACCGCAGTACCGAGCACTTAAGGAGCGCTACTCGTTTTTTGAACGCGTTCGGACACCAGAGCTCGCTGCTGCAATAACACGTATGCCCGTTGACGAACTTGACGTTGATGCTGCGATTATTTTCAGCGACATTCTTGTTGTTCCCGATGCAATGGGATGTGCCGTTGTCATGGAAGAAGGAAAGGGCCCGTGGCTTCCGAATCCGATCCGTTCACATGGTGACGTTAAACGTCTGCGTACACCCAACGTAGAAGCCGACATGGCCTACATGGAACAGTCGATTTCTCGTGTTGTTCATGAAATTGGTGATCGTGTACCTGTGATAGGATTTGCCGGAGCACCATGGACAGTGATGTGTTACATGGTAGAAGGTAAGGGCTCAAAAGACTGGGAACTCACACGACGGTTTCTTGTGGAACGACCGGATGCAGCACGTGACCTGCTGGACAGGATCACCGAAACAACGATTAACTATGTGCAGCTCCAGATTCGTGCTGGTGCGTCTGTAATCCAGTTTTTTGACTCATGGGCAGGAGCACTTTCTCCATCACTCTATCGAACCTGGATGGTGCCAATCTGGCAACGACTCGTAGAAGCCGTTCGTGATGTCCCTGTTATTCTGTTTGCCCGCGGCGCTCACATCTGTCCAACAGAGCTCGCATCACTAGGCGATGTTGCCCTTGGACTTGACTGGTCCATCGATCCAAAACGTGCTCGGGAGCTTGTACCACATCGTACACTTCAAGGAAATCTCGATCCCGTTCTTCTATTTGCCGATGATGATGTGATTGTGAACACAACAACATCAACGATAAACGCACTTGGTGTTCAGCGCACCATAGTAAATCTCGGACACGGTATCCTTCCACAAACACCTGTTGAAAAAGCGCGCACGTTTGTTCAGACGGTGAAGGAATATCGGTCATGACGGAGAACGTCTTTGATTCGACGGTAGATGCGTTACAGCTCCTGATCGTCGACGAGGTCCATAAACTCGACCCGACAGCCACACTACGCACGGATGAGTGGAAACGTCCAGGTGGAGGTGGTGGACGTACGATGGTCCTTCAGGGCGGAGATTTCCTGGAAAAGGGTGGTATTAATACGTCGGATGTGTATGGTGACGTGCCTGAGGTGCTTGCCGACCGTACGGACACGGGGGGTCGCACGTTCCGTGATAATGGTCGCACGTTCCGTGATAATGGTCGCACGTTCCGTGCGAAGGGTCTCAGCATTGTTCTACATCCGCGCCATCCCTTTGTACCTACGGTGCACATGAACATCCGTCGATTTGACGTGTTTGATGCCGATGGTATACGCGTTGATCGTTGGTATGGTGGTGGAATTGACCTCACACCGTGGTACGTGTTTGACGACGATGTTGATCATTTTCATGGTGTGTTGCGTCGGATGTGCGACGATACACACCCTGCCTTTTACCGTCGATTCTCCGAATGGTGTGACGTTTACTTCACGAACGTCCATCGTGGTGAGTCACGCGGACTCGGCGGAATCTTCTTCGATGAACTTCGCGAGGAAGAGACAACGAACATTGAACGTTTTGTCCTTGCGACTGGTCATGCCTTCCTTCCATCGTGGTTACCCCTTGCGCAGCGCCGACGGAACATGGCCTATAGCGACCATCATACGTTATGGCAGGAACGCAGACGAAGCCGATATGCAGAATTTAATCTTTTATATGACCGAGGTACGGTTTTTGGTCTGCGTACCGGTGGTCGTATCGAGTCGATTCTTATGAGCCTACCTCCGCGGGTGCGATGGGACTACGACGTTCAGCCAGATCCAGGGAGTGAAGAAGAGCGTCTAGTAAAGATCCTTCAAGAACGAGCGCGGATGCCGGTATGAACATCATAGAGCGTCCACGACGGTTACGTCAATCAGCAGCACTGCGTGACCTTGTGCGAGAGACATCGCTGCACATCAACGACATTGTTTTACCCGTCTTTGTCACCGATGGTGTGAACGTTGACCAAGAAGTGCCAACGTTCCCACTCGTACGAACGGTGTCCATTGATAACCTGGCACGATTGTTAGACCATCGTGTTCGACGCGGACTACGAGCCGTACTGCTGTTTGGAAAGGTTCGTGCAGCAAACAAAACCGAATCGGGTGATGCGGCACTTGATCCCGATGGATGTGTTCCGCGTGCAGTACGTCAACTGCGCGAATTGTATCCGAACCTTACCGTCTTTACCGACGTTGCGCTGGATCCGTATACAACACACGGTCACGATGGAATCGTCCACAACGGTGATGTCGACAACGATCTGTCCGTCGATATCCTTTCGCGTATGGCTCTTGTCCATGCCGAGGCCGGTGCTCACATGGTTGCACCATCGGACATGATGGACGGACGTGTTGGTGCGTTGCGCTCAACGCTTGACACGGCAGGATTTCACAACGTTGGTATCATGTCGTACACGGCAAAGTATGCCTCTGCACTCTATGGACCGTTTCGTGATGTATTAGAATCAACACCATCATTCGGTGATAAAAAAACGTATCAGATGGATCCGGCGAACATTCGTGAGGCAGAACGGGAATGTCGACTCGATCTGGACGAAGGGGCTGACATCATCCTTGTAAAACCGGCAACGTGGTATCTCGACGTTGTGGCGCGCTTATCCGAGATATCTGACCGTCCCGTTGCGGCCTATCACGTTTCTGGTGAAGCGGCAATGATTCTTTCTGCTGCGCACGCTGGACACATCAATCGACATCGTGCTGTTGAAGAAGTAACCTTGGCCATCAAACGGGCTGGTGCGAGCATCATCATCTCGTACTTCGTTGACGACATTTTTGACATCCTTGCCACATGAACACTGCACAGTCTGCGGCTCTTCTCGAACGGGCACGTACCGTAATTCCCGGTGGTGTAAACTCTCCTGTTCGCGCCTTCACACAGGTAGGAGGTACGCCTCGGTTTATCACGTCGGCCAAGGGTTCACGTCTTTACGACGCTGATGGGAATTCCTACATCGATCTCGTAAACGCATGGGGACCGATGATACTTGGTCACGGCCATCCCGACGTGATAGCTGCCATGCGCGAACAGCTCGAAGTAGGCATGTCATATGGTGCTCCAACAGAAGCCGAAATCAAACTCGCTGAGCTTATCATCTCGATGGTTCCGAACATCGAACGTGTACGACTCACCAACTCTGGTACAGAAGCATGTATGACGGCCGTACGTCTGGCACGCGCAGTAACAGACCGTACCGTGATCGTTAAGGCATCAGGATGTTATCACGGACATGCCGATCCGTTCCTCGTTGGAGCTGGAAGTGGCGTATTAACATTAGGCATTCCGTCATCACCGGGTGTGCCTCACACAACGACGTCAGACACCATTGTGATCCCCTTCAACGACCTCGAAGCCGTTGACGATGTATTCCGTCGATACCGTCCTGCCTGCATTATCATTGAACCCGTTGCTGGCAACATGGGATGTATTCCACCGGATGCTGGATACCTTGAAGGCCTTCGTGAACGTTGTGATTCTTGGCAAACGTTACTCATCTTCGATGAGGTGATGACGGGATTCAGGCTCGCACCCGGTGGAGCACAGGAATGTTTTGGTGTAATGGCAGATATCGTTGTCTTTGGAAAAGTCATTGGTGGTGGCATGCCGATTGGTGCCATTGCTGGACGTGCAGAGATTCTCGACAGATTGGCACCCGTAGGGGATGTTTATCAAGCTGGAACCCTCAGTGGAAATCCTCTTGCCACGGCATGTGGTATTACAACACTTTCTACGCTACAGCAACAGCCACAGATCTATTCAAGACTGGCTCAACAAACAGCAGCACTTGCACGAGGGATTGAAGATACGCTCCAGTGGCACAACATTCCAGCAACTGTGAATCGTTGTGGCTCCATGATGAGTGTTCACGTTGGAATCACAGAGATGCGAAATCTCAGCGATGCACGACGTCAGGATGTTGAAGTATTTACTTCCATGTTTCATCACCTGCTACGTCATGGAGTAATGCTGCCACCATCGGCATTTGAGACGTGGTTTATCTCGGCAGCACTGACGGACGACGACGTGTCCGACATACTCTCGGCAATATCATCGTGGTCTGCTTCGGTTCGGCGTGGCGTTACCATGCCATCTGCTTCATAACCACGTTCGCGCAGGTATCGCACAAGAACACGTGTGTCACCGTGCATAGCATACACTCGTGAGCAGCCCGTATCCTTGATGGTCTGCAGAATGCCGTGCCAGTCAACATGGTCACTCAGAGCAAACCCTTGAGATGCTCCGCGCCGTTGTCGTGATTCCCGTAGAGCCATCCATCCAGAGACATCAGCAGTATGGAAAGGGGCAAAAGGGGCCAAATCACCGTTGCGGAGTGCTGACGATGGAGCAATAACAACGGTAGCTCTGTTGTTATCGAACGCCGATGAAGTTTCCGTTGGAAAGTCTGGCGATGCTGGCAGGTCGAGAATATGATTGCGAATAACAGTATGCACTGCTTCAATCGTAGGATGAACGAAGACCGTCAGGCCTCGCTGAACAAGTTCCAGAAAAAGTCGTTGAGCCTTTCCAAGTGAGTAGGCAAGCACAACACTCGACACGCCCTGCGCAGCGTTTCTCTGAGCCCATCGAACGATGGTATTCAGCACCTCGTCAGGAGATTGCCAGGAATACACCGGTTGTCCAAACGTACACTCCGTAATGAAGGTTGAGCACGGAACAACTTCAAATGGAGCAGCAAGCGGATCTGGATGTCGTTTGTAGTCGCCACTCACAACCCACACGTCATTGTCGGTCTCAACTCGTATCTGTGCTGAACCAAGAATGTGTCCTGCAGGATGAAGTGAAAATCGAACACCACGAATATCGAATGGTTCGCCGTAGTCAACGACGTGAATACGAATGTTTTTTCCGAGTCGATGTCGTAACAACGGTGCGCTGTGACGGTGGGCTATGTATCGTCCCATTCCTGGACGAGCATGGTCACTATGGGCATGGGTGATAATCGCCGTCGATACACGCCGCCACGGGTCAATGTAGACATCTGCTAAAGGACAATACAGCCCTGCATCTGTGTAGACGATGACTGGTTGCGCGGTTACCATTCAACGGTCAGAAGAGATCTATACAGACGATCACCTGCGCGTACTGAACAGATATATACTCCCGGAGGAATAGACATTGTTGAAATGGTTAAACGTGTTGTAAACGGAACCTCGAAAATCTGTGCTCCGATAACAGAATGAATTGTGAGAATACCTGGCTGAGGGTCCCACGTTTCGAACGTTACGGACGCAGATGCTGGATTGGGAAAGATGTCAAGTTCTACAGGCCGAATCGGATCTTCGAGTGTATCCGTTGAAATGTCTGTGAGCTGAAACTCAATTGTATCTGCGTTGATAAACTGTGAATGGGTAATCGACGCTACTCCAACGGAAACACCGTCAATAACGACGGTCTTGACAAATCGTCCAGAGCCACGTCGGACAATCGTGATTGGTCGCTTTTGGTTGAGTGTGTCGTAACAGTACATGGTAATAGACTCAAATCTAGGCCGGCAAATACGATACGTAGCAGTGCCATCCATCGCTGGATACAGGCCACACATTGACCAAATGAGCCATGACGACGTTGATCCCAGGTCATCATTACCAGGCCAACCTCTGCGTGTGAGTGCAAAGCTGTGTGTGATCGTCGAGTCAACAATGTGATGGGTAAGCTGTTCGCGTCCAGGCATGTACGTAAACAAGTACGGCATCATAAACTGTGGTTGATTGTGTGGAGACCATCGAATGCGCGCGAGGTCACTTCGAAGGGAATCTGAGGCAGCCTTTAACCCACCGAGTCTTGTAATCAGCCAATCGATGTCATAGGTAGGATACCACCGGTAGTCTCGAGCAGAACCTTCCTTAAAGCCGGGTCCACCGGATCCTTCCCACGGATTATCACCTTCGCGAGCGTCAATGTCGAAGTTTTCAAGGAAGACATCGTTCTGTGACTTTGGACGGAAACACTTCGTTTCTGCATCGAAGAGTGATCGATGAAAAATCGATCGATACTGAAAAAGACGTACATACTGTGAATCAGCAACTAAGGCAGAAATGTCAGCGAGTGCATCATCTGCCATGGCATACTCAAGTGTATTCGCTACAGAACCAGGAACCCATCCTTCACGATTGCCATCGTATGGAACATAGCCATGCTGAAGATAGAGGTACTGTACGGTTCTCTGTTTTGTTGTCTGCGTTGATGGGACAAGGATCCTGGAGAAGTGGTCGCCAATCTCCGTCACAAAACGTTTCTGGAGCATATCACGAAGCCATAGCGGATACGGGTCTCCTCCCATGATAAAGAGTTCATGTCCAAGGTATTCCCAGTTTGTTGGATAGGAATGTTCGCGGGGATGATCCAGGCTTGTTTTGATCACGTCAGAGAAGCGAGGTCGATCAAGAATGGCTTGTAGTGGAAACGTTGTCCAGATAACACCCCAGAGGTCATAAAATGTACGCCGCACATAGGATGCTCCTGTAACGATGCTATCATTGAAGTTGCGAAACCGCCCGTCAACGTCAGCAAAGACTGACGGATACTGAAACGATCGGAACAGCGCAGTGTAGAATTTGCGATAGTCTTCATCAGTGCCTCCGCGTACGTCAATGGTTGACAAGAATGGCTCCCAATCTTGGCGTACAACGGTTGTGAGCTCGTCGAACTGTTTACTCTGCACCTCCGCGAGGTAGTTCTTCCGTGCGCCCTCTGCATCTGTAAACGAGATTGCAATTGAAAACTCTACCGTATCAAGAGAAGCGGGAATTTGATAGGCAAGACCTGCATCTAACCCTCGTTCCAGTGACGATTGCCATTGATGGACTTCTGTGGGGGTTGTTGATAGCCTGGTATGGGCAAAGAGTGTTACATCATAGACCATCGAGCAGAATCCGCCAGTCCGAACAACAACATCCCACTGGTTTGACGTTGATTGAATGTCGACAGAATCAACGGGTAACAACCCTCGGCCCAGATCAAACACAATCATCCATGGACTTTGTGCATGTGTCTTCGTAGGTGTTCGAATGATTCGATGAATCAGTCCGTGTACCGTTGCTACAACTTCATGGCGAATCTCACCTTGATGTGTGGTATGACTATAATAACCTGGATGAGCAATCTCAGATCCGGCATCAAGTACAACATTAGCCGTTCCATTGGGGCGTGTCCACAGGGGCTCTGCCCGAACAACGGGGGCTGATATACCACCACGATGACATCCAGTACCACCAAGGACAATCGTCGAGACTCCCATGATGGTGTCATTGTTGTCATTGAGATGGATTGGAGATCCATTCGTGAGTCCATACGGCACGGCCGCTCCTGGATACATGTTTCCAGGTACCCATATGCCCACGAGGGGATCAACAGCATCGTACGGTGTGAGCTGAGCTGAAACAGTTGTTGTGATGAAAAGGCTACTGACAAACGCTACTATCCATCGCGTGACGATTGATGTATACATGTGAGAACTCCAGATTGTCGTTCAACGGCGTGACATATCGCCAAATGTAAGAAGTCACACGAAAACCACGTCGCAAATCATGCGTAATTTTGCGGAGTTACACAGAATGAGGAGAATGTATGACAGTCCGTCAATGCTACAGGAGTCGGTTTGTTGGTTGGGCAGTCGTACTCTTGGTGACGGTTGTTGTGGGAAAGGGGCAAAAGGGGCCAACATCGGCATCAATGGACGTCCGTCCATATCTCGCAGCAATGCCTACAGTGGTTGATGTGACCGTTCAACCAAACGGTAAGCGTTGGATGACAACGCGGACGTTTGACGTGTACATGGCAGAGCTTACATCCACACATTGGACGCGCCACCTCATTCAGTTTGAACGCACTCCTGGACAGGTAGAAGTTCGACGTGTTCACAAAATCAACTTTATTGATGATCGTGTCGCATTACTCTCAGGAGATGTCCGAACCGTACTGAACGGCAGTCCCGTTTGTAACGTTCTACGTACCGAGAATGGTGGCCAGACATGGTCCGTTATTCCTGTAGCTCCTGACACACTTGCAATTCCCGACGTTATCCGTCGAACACGCGATGGGTTTCTGTACATGTTGGATCTCGGCGGACGTTTGTGGACGTCGTCGGACTCAGGCCGTGGCTGGTCTCAGACGGCCTTTCCTGAGCCGATCCGTAAGGGTACCGTTGTTGAGATCGATATGAAGACACGTCAGTTTGGTGTCTGTGTGGATCGCGACGGCAACGTATGGTTTACAACGAATGGCTGGAAGTCCGTCATCCAGCCTCGAATGAGTATGAGCAGTGGCGTACGTCCACTGCTATTACCAGACCAAAGCTGGGCGAATGATATCTATATGCTCGATGATGGAATTCTTGTGACCGATGGGCCAAACGTCTTCCACACGGCGATGGACAGCATCGTCTGGAAATACATGCCACGTGTTCGTAACGTAGCCGTTGATGATGCACGTAAGACCATTGTCACCGTTGATGCTGATGGTAATGTTGCCACGCGCACGGGTATCAACGGTACAGCAACGCAGGTGATCAAGGGCATTAAGGGGCCTCGTGTACTGCGTAGTGATGGAAGTCGTGTTGTGATTTCACGACCGGACCTTGGTGCCGTTATTCTTGAAGCGGGACAAACGATACGATTGCCGTTTGTTGACGAACCATCATCTCTTCCACCGCCATCTAAGGTGATCACGGGAAAACTTGGTGATTGGGCTATCTGGGCACCTCCGGTGAATCTTGGTTTTGTTGACGTGTACCGAAGAGCAGCCCCTTCCGCCCCTTGGTTTAGAGATACTACACTCCTTGCCCCGTCCGACATCTTCCGTATTGTGGGTAAGGATAGTCTCATGATTGGAGACGAAACTCGGAGAATCGTCTACGATGCCAAACAGAGAACGGCAAAGGCATTCGAACTTATTCGGCCTCTTCAGTCCTTTATGGCGGCCCCCGTATCTCGTATGCGAATCATGACGGAGTACGCCCTGGATGATGAGACTCGGAAAGAGTGGTGTGATTATCGATTACGCAGCGGAAAACTTCATTGTACGGAAGTGGTTGACTCATCATCGAACGGTGTTCGATCGAAGACCTTTATAAAGGACATCGAACCATCGAAGGTAGCAGCGGTCGTACAGGGGTTAAACGAACATCCTTCCGGAACACTAGATATCCAGCGATGGATGCCGACGGATGTTGATAGACTCGATTATTATCGACTTCTTGATACATTGTTGCGACGTGACCGATTCGGCGACTCTGTGGTTACATCGAACACACAAACGCAGCGTGAGACCTATGTAATGGTCTGCAAGAAGTATTTTGAGACATGCCTGGATACGATGCCTCGTCTTCAGGAGGACGATTTCCGCCAGGCACTAGCTGCATGGCGAACATGGTCAAAAGAGCGAAACATCCGAATGGAAGTCGTTATCGAAAACACGTCAGGAGATATAATCCGATTCCGTTCTGGTACCGCCAACGACCATTTCCCTCCAGGTATGGTACCGTGGACAATGTCGTTTAAGGACTTGACGTGGCGAACGTATCATTCGCCGTTCACAGAGTTTATCAATACGCACTGGCCTGTCGATGCAGGTACCGACGCCTATCGGTCATTACAACAGCGGCCTTGGGTCTATCTGGCAGTAGCTTCATGGTTAGATGCAGAACATAACGGACGGCGACACCATTGGCGACGTTGATCGTTCTCATAACGAGTTGTCTGTTGTTTGCCGGACAGCTCTCAGCACAGGAGCTTACAGCTGACATTCTGGTACGGGATGCCGTAGCAGAGTTTATCAGTAGTGATGACGTGCCTCGTTTTGTTGTTCGCGGACTTCGAGTGCAGGGAGAAGTAGACTCCATTGTTGCCGTGGTTCATCCGAGTGCCGTTCGCACAATTGATGGAGCTTTTCGGTACAAACCACACGTTGAACGTATCGAGCGTGTTGGTGACGCCGTCCTCGTTCACATGATACTCGTCGGGAAAAACATCCCGTTACCTGAAGAAAGTGTTCGAGGAGGTATTCGGCTAAGTTTGCGGGCAAAAGGAACGGTGCGTGGTCAGCGTGTTTCGATTGAAACACCGCGATTCGACGTCAGCGTTGCCAACGTCCCAATTCCGAAACCGGCAATTGCAGTGGCCGACGTTACCGTCGACAAGATACTTGGCGGACGTGATCGACACTTCTCCGTACACGGCATCTATGTGCGTGCACCTATTCTTCCTCCCGTGGACGATGTGGATGACATCCGCGAAGTTGTTGTTGATACCGTTGTTGCGACGATTATTTCGTTTACGTACGACGAGGCAGTGTCGGGTAAGGGACGGAAACTTGTCATTGCTCGGCAGCCGTACCGTCGAGAAGATGGTACGTGGTCCATGGATTTCAGAGTTGATGGTGGTGGGCCATTACGAAGCGGAATGTTTCAAGGTAATGCCATTATTGAAGTATCGGCTCAGCTCAGACATCGGAACACCGTTGGTCCTGCCCGGTCCAAGACCATTCCGATTGTCATCATGAGCTGACGTTTGCAGGTATACCGTGTCGTAGTACTGTCGCAAACGTGCAGACTTGGTTCAACGAGGATAATCACGAACTTTGTCTACACAATGGAGTACACACATGCGCTCGATAACCGTTCTTCTTGTCCTGGTGCTTGTAACAGCAAGTGCACGAGCACAGGAACAGTATGTTTGGCTTGTTGACCGAACGAATAGTGGCCTGTTTTACGAAGAGTTTGCCCGCGAACTCGCAGCTGGGCCTCACAAGGACATGTTGGCATCCGGAACGGACATTGACGCCATCGGTGCACGACGCAACGACATGATTGTGAGTCTTGTTACGCAAGACCGTCGGGTAGGGGATACGAAGGTAACCGTTGTGAGTATCGTCTTTCTTCAATGGCAATCGGTTTCCACGTTCTTCTATTTTGGTCAGTACGTAGGAACCTTTGTCGATCCTATCTCGATGAAGGACGCTGTGAAGGAAGCCGTTGAGTCAACGAATGAACGGATCAGTGCCGTAATGAAGAAGTGATCAGATCACGATTTGTGTATCATAGACACTATGTGCTCAGCTTAACACAAATGTGTTTGAGCATTGTGATGATATGCACCGTAACACGTGTTTCTGCACGTAGTCCTGGGCCCGACACGGCGTTACAGACCACCATCCGTCCATGGTTTCATACAACCATCATGTCATCGGTGGCAACAGCAACGCCAGCAAACACAGCGTATGGGTGGATGTTACAGCCGGCGAATGCTCGCGCCATTGAGCCTGTTTTGGCGATAGCAGGACTTCAGTACACGTCTGGTACCCTTCGTGCACGCATAGGTTTACAAGCCGGAACATTTGTTGAGGCAAATTATCTCGGGCCCGACGCTCCGTTGAGATTGCTGCATGAAGCTTGGGCAGACATTCAACTTTTCGATGACCTTTCACTCAAGGCCGGTGTGTTCCCATCACACATTGGTAATGAGTCGATGATTTCGTCAGAATGTCGCACGCTAACGCGTTCCCTGATCGCTGACTTTACTCCGTACTATGAGTCCGGTGTTGTGCTGACGTGGACGCGGGGTATAGTCTCGTTATCTGCACTCGCTCTAAATGGATGGCAGCGAATTGTTGATGACAATGGACATCCGGCATTCGCAACAAACGTCCAGGGACGGTATGGTGTTGCGGATCGTATCTCATTGGCAGCTCGAGCGGAATACGTTAACGATCCACAGAACATCCTCTTCCCGCTGGTCGGCGGGTCGTCAGTATTTTCTTGGTCGGCAGGTATTGACGTCCAGGCACAAACTGCCGTGAAGTTCCGCGGAGAGGTCCGACACTTTACGTCCGAGGCACAGCTCTGGAAGGGGAACACAGACGGGGATAACATTGTCGTCACCCTCGGAATGTCCGTAGATTTGGAGTGATTACGTAGAAATACGTATATTCTTCGAAATCCATCCACGAACGTCGGAGAAGGGTATGGAAATCGTACGACGATCCGTCGTCACGCCGTGTCCACATTGTGACACACCGGGACCAAAGCAGCTCACCACACGCCGAACGGTCCTCCCACGGTCGACACCACCGGCCGCTGCATTATGTCCGAACTGCCATCGGACCTTTGACCCCTTTGCGAAGCGCCCCTTACGAACATTACTGCGGTACTTCGAACACGTTTTTTTGTAGATTTTACGGCATGAGGCCCTTGGCCATTCTTGCCGCCGCTGTTTTTCTCACGTCCTGTTCCGATCCGGTGGGGCCACCGGAGACGTTTGATGAACGCGACCTAATGCACGTCTTGATACTACCATATCTCGATGTTGCCGATAGTGTTGATCCAGACGTTATCGTTGTCAGTAATGTTAGTGACCGTTCGTTCTCAGCGGTGATGACGGACTACGATACTGTAGGTGTTCAAGCAGTCTTTTACCAAGACCGGCGCGCCGTAAAGGTTGATGGCGTTACAGCTGGGTCAACACCTCTTGACAGTGTCCGTTGGTCGGGTTCACTCAGGTATGAAGCTGAACAACTAATACCACGAACTGAACGAACGTTAAAGTGGACATTCAAGGGATATCAAGGCGTTGATGATACGGCGACGATGACACTTGTTCCTCGAATCGTGCCGAGAGCATCACGCCAAACATGGCCCCAGTCCGGAGGCCTTGTCCTTGATTATGATGGTGCTATGCCCGGTGAAGTTGTTGTTACCGTCAGCGGATACCTACTCGAAAGTGTTGGTGAACCGCTCCTTAAACTCGTTGTCCTTCAAAAAGAACGACAATCCGACGATGGAACGGTCAGCGTTTCGGAGGAAGTGCTCCGCAAAGCACGAGAACTTGGATATGTTAATGTCGTTGTCAGCATTCGCCACGCCCGATACCGTGAACGTCCGCTCGAAAATGGAGCCACACTTGGTATCGGATCGTGGTCTGAAGGCCGTTGTATTATCGAACGATAGCAGATCCCGTGCCCTTAGGCTGCGAGATCACGAGGAGTATCAAGTGTTTGTGCTGTCCTTAACCGCTCAAGTCGTTTTGAACGAGTTTTGAGGGAAGGGGCAAAGGGGGCCAGGAAGTAGACGCGGAAGATATACCACCAAAAACTCTTTTCATTGAGACTTGGATCGATCTTGTCGGCAATCTTCGCATGCAACTCTGGAGTTTTGCTCCAGTGTGTACCTGCCTTATCGTGGTGAACCGTGTGATAGCCATTGTTAAACAACAACAGGTTTAACCAGCCGGTAAAGTTGCGTGAGTGATCGTACTTTGACTCTTCGTCGGCGTGCACGTGTTGCACGTAGTTAAAGACGAGAACTGCAAAAAGACCGATCTGCTGTGGAATCACAACGTAGAGCAAACACTTTTGCCAGTCAATGATGGCAAATCCAACGATCCACACGGCAAGGGCAACGTACTGCATGGCCGACAACCAGAACTTCCGGCGATCGGTTGCCCAGAGATTCTTGAGGTAGTCACGGATCGGCTTTTGCTGATAATATGAGCTCATTGTTGGATAGAACAGCAACATGAGCAAGTGATTATGCTCCGTCAAACGATACGTTATCGTGTAATCACCCTCACGGTTATTGAGCGCATGGTGATTCATGTTATGCGTAGGGATCCACGCAAAGGCCGGGAAGCCATAGAATACCGTGAGCCAGTAATCCGTGAGGGTGTTGAGGGTCTTGTTACGCCAAATCGGCAGGTGATTGTGATTGTGAGCAATCACCGTCACAGCTATGCTGAGAAAAAGGTAAAAGACGTAGAGAGGCCAGGAGAACCCGACGACCGTCCACTGAAGTACGAATACTGCCGTCGTGACGGCCATGTAGACGAGCGTTCGAATGTCAGCTGAATATCTCAGCATAAACCGTGTGTTCCGATTGTGTGTGGATGTACGAAGATACGACTCAGTCAGCCGTGGCAAATGATGAGATCTCTTCGCGTCCTACGGCATCTCGCTCACCGAGGTTAACCGCGTTGAAGTAGCGACGGCGATGGAAGGTCTCAAGATTCTTGTTGCAAACAATCTGGAAGCACGTGGAATTCCCTTGTTTGGCAATATCGACCGACCAAGAGAGGAAAATTTCCCAGCACCGATACCACCACTGGCCGTAGGCAGCCATAATCTCGGACTCGTGTTTGCGCCAATTGTGGAGCCAAAGTTGGATGGTCTGTGAGTAGTGGATGCCGATGTTTTCCACAGAGTGGATTTCAAAACCAGCCTTTTCGAGGCGTTTTACCACAAACGACAGCGGCATAGAGGCGTCAGCACCCGGGAAGATGTACTCACTCATAAACAGACCCCACGACAATGACTCTGCATGCACTCCGGCCTTCAGTCCGGCAATCTGGAGGTAGAAGAGACCGTCGTCCTTTAAGAGTCCGTTAATCTGACGCATAAACTTCGTAAAGTTCTTCACGCCCACGTGTTCGGCCATTTCAAGACAGGAAACCTTGTCGTACTTGTCTGCAGGAATACTCCGATAGTCCATACGTAATGCTCGAGCTGAGTTCTTTACGCCCCAGCGTTCAATTTGTGCATTTGCATAATCAGCTCCGGCTTGGGCAATTGTAATACCCGTAGAGTCCGTCCCGTAATATTTCGCAGAGTGTGCTAACAATGTGCCCCAGCCACAACCAATATCGAGAAGGCGTTCACCGGGTTTCAGTTGAAGTTTCTGACAAACAAGGTCGAGTTTGTTATCCTGAGCTTCCTCGAGCGTTTCATTACCAGAGCGGAAAAACGCAGAGGTGTAGATCATCCGGTCACCGAGGAAACCACCAAAAAAGTCGTTACCACGATCATAATGGCCTCGAATAATCCGTTCATCCTGGCTCTTGGAGTGAACCGTTACACTGGGAATAAATTTCCGGAAGAAAAAGCTCCAATGGTGAGACGTTAAATCATAGGAAAAAAAGCGTGTGCGGATCTTGATGAAGTCTTGCAGGTCGCCAACAACGTCAACACGACCGTGCATGTAGTCTTCAACAAAATGGGCGATGGCAATCTTCTTGCCATTCCGATACCGGGAGGCGACTTTTTGGTCGCGAACAACGACGTAATCGAGAATATTTGCTGACTGTGTTGGATCGTTCCCCATGCTGACCTCGTTTAAGACGTGAATTGTGCAGCTGCGTGCCGCGTGAACCGTCGGGAAGATAGGCATGAATCGCCTTGTCAAGCCATAGTGGTTCGGAAATATGGTACCAGTTTCCCCTCGTTTTCCGCATTTTGCCCGCTGATCGCGATCGTTTGTCTCACCTTATGGCAGGAGATTGTGTGGCCACACAGGGATTACGCTTTCTTCCGGTCTTTATCATCGGAACCATCCTGCTTGTATCGGGACTCGTCTTTGTGCCCTGGATGTGTGACAGCATCAACGACGATAATCTTCGAAGGAGTGGTCTGCCCGCTCGCGCTATTGTCCTGGGTGCGGAAGACACAGGAAATCGGTACAACGACAATCCTGAAGTTGAACTACGTCTGCGTGTTCTCCGTGACAGTGCAGTTACTTACGATCTCGTCATTCGTCGAGTAATAAGTGTTGTAGATCTTGTGAATATCCGAAAAGGAGATACAGTAGACGTGTTTATTGATCGAGCGGATTCTAGCAATGTTGCCGTTGGAGGGGGATGACAGGATGTCCGCTATGTGAACAGCAGTAACCCATCTGCACCCCCATCTGCCTCCCACCTTCAAGAATGACATCGTAATCACAATTCATTGAGTATGTTGTTGCACAATTTCCTCAGGAGCACCAAATGACCGTGTTGATCCGAGTAGTCCTCATCATCATTTCGCTGTGTATTTTGTCGTGTGAAAGTTCGAGTCCGACCGACTCAACTGGTACGCCAAACTCTGTCTACTCGATAGATGGCTTGTACATGTTCGATGAAGGGGAGGACTGGCGAGTAATGTTTATGAACACGTCACAAACATGGATGAGAAAACGATATGGCAAGGAGTTCTCATTGCAGGAGTTGGCAGATGATGACGATGCGGCAATACGAGCTCTGCATGTGAATACCGTCAATGGCGAAAAGATTTTCCGTTTCCGTTCTGCTCAGGAACTTGATAGATATCTGTCACTCGGAAGAACTGCTACGGTAACAGGACAAGAAGAATACTACATGGGAGTAGATCGCACCAACGAACCACGTGTTGATGATATGGACTATGACTTTGTCGTTCATGATATTGGTCGCACAGATGGTCGTCGTGTCATTACTATCGAGTCATTCCGTCATCGCGGCTGGTACGTAAGCAATGGCGGCCACACTCTCGTCGGGAACGGAGTTCGCTTTGAACAGCATGATACACCGGAATCTGCAGATCATATCCATGTAGATAATGTACTGATTCGCGAAGCAGAAGTAGACTGACGACGCTGGATGACGCTTGATGATGCAGGATGTCGTGGGGTGCACAACTGCGCTTCACGAGATGCAGAGCTGTGCTTCACGAGGTGTCTAGCCTCGTGCCCCCCCCC
>ERZ761609.648-NODE-648-length-38107-cov-48.609797_pt1 | contig 38107 bp, 34 predicted proteins | sample MGYA00511163_ERZ761609 | MGnify/ENA primary metagenome ERZ761609 (study PRJEB28899, sample SAMN02445070) | bioreactor sludge metagenome | biome: EBPR sludge | place: Australia: Brisbane, Thorneside Wastewater Treatment Plant | collected 2011-12-16 ...
AACTCATAACTCATAACTCATAACTCATAACTCATAACTCATAACTCATAACTCCAATTTAGTAACTCCATTTAAGGCGCAAATAAACGGCATTACCTAAGTTGTTAAAGGCATTATTGGTACGGGCAAAAAAGCATTGGGTTATGAGGTCAATATCCCAGTTTACCGAAAGGTTGTAGGTAACTGCGGGCAGCAAACCCAGCAACTGACCGTTTGGGGAGTACAATACTGCCATGCTGCCGTTTAGGAGTGGGGTAAAACTTTTGGCGGTTTGCAGCATAAGGTTGTAGCGTGTGGGCATGAGGTTTTTGGGCGATAGGGTGGTGTTATACAATGCAGCAAGGTTATTGAGCGAGGTTTGCCCGGCGCTATTATAAAGGAATGCGCCGTTTAAGTACCAGCCTTTTGCAAACATGTAATCTAAACCGGTGGCGGCGCTCCAAGCTCCGTTTTTTTGGGTAGGTTGGCGGTAGGGGTGAAAATAGGCTACTTCGCCCTTAAAACCGGCATTTAGTATATTACCTGCCCAGCCCAATCCTGCCACGGCATCGGTTTTATAAATGCCGCCCAATACCTGAAAATCATATCCATGGCGGTTAAATGCACCTTTGGCGGCGGCTACCCATTCATGGGGGTTGGTGGCGGGCTCTACGGCAAGCTCTATGTTGGTAAAATCGGAAAAAAAGTATTGCGCGCGCACCGCATCGGTGCCGGGTCGTTCTTCGTAATCAAAATCTAAAAAATTGTAGGTGTTAAACAAGTCGTTGGGGTTCCAAGCGGTATTTATGCCCCAGTTAATGCGCTGCCTTCCGGCTCTGATGTTCCACTTATTTGCCTGATAGTCTATATAAAAACGGTCAATAATGGTGTGCAAAACGAGGGCGTTTTGGGCTGCCCAAATCACCGATAAATCGGCAATGCCGTTGCCCACATCAATAGATTTGGCAAAATTGGGGGTATATTTTACCTGTTCTCCGTAAAATAGGCGGTTGCGCAGTTCGGCGGCAAGGGTAAGCCTGTGGGTGGCATACCATTTCATATTGAGCCGGTGGTGGAGGAGGTTGCCGGTAAGTAAAGAATTTTTATCGGGTGTAAACTGGGTAATTTGAAGGTTTTTCAGGTAGCCTCTTATTTCCCATTTACTTGGTAGCGAATCGGGGGTTTGAGCCTGTACGGTACAAGCCGGCAGGCAAAACAGCAGCCACCCATATATAAAAACGAGCATCAGAAACGGAGGTAAACAACGGAGTTTCATGGCAAATTACAGGTGGCGTTTACTAAAAAGTATTGCAGTTGGCTCAATTCAGGGTTAAGTTGCTGCCTAAGGTTGTTTTTTTCTTGGTTCCAGTAGTTTATGAGGCGGTTAAACTCATCGGGTGCAAAAAGGTGTTGGTTATGGTTCAGTTTTTGGAGGTAGGTTATAGCCACCTCTTTATCTTGCCACCGGCCTAATTGCTCGCAAAATTGGGTAATCAAAGGCAATACCCCTTGGTAATTGGGCAGCTCAATGCCGCATTGTTGCAGCAATTGCAGGTTGTATAACAAGCGTTTAAGCAGTTTGCGCAGTTTGTGCAGTTGTTCATCGGTTTGTTGGGCGGCGGTAAGCAGTTGCAGCGCTTTTTGAGCATTACCCTGTATATAGAATGTTATTTGTTCAACGTTCATGTTTTGAATTAAATGCAAGAAACTTTTACGTTGATTTTTCATGTTTTTACTTAACAGTATCCTACAAGTTTTTTTAAACCGGCGTTGTGCTTTTTTCAGCTCGCCGGCTAATGTTTGCCAGTAGGTTTGGGTATTAAGGGCAAGGTTGCTGTTTTTTATAAGCGCCACATGCAGCTGGGTATCTCTTAGCTTACCGGCGCGGGCAAACATTTTTAGGTAACGCCGGTAAATTTTTGGTTTAACCTTTTTACCCCTGCAAAAAAACGCCATGTGCAGCAAAGCGCGCCACCGTTTTACCAAAACGCGCAACTGGTGTATTTGGGTTTCGGTAGCCGAGCCCAATGCTTTTTGGAGGCTTTTATGCAAATTACTAAACAGTTGTTCCGATTTTTTTAGCAGTTGTTTGTGCTGCAATTTGGTTATATAGGGCATGAGTAGGCAATTTAGGTAAGGTTGGTTTTGTAGTATTTATCTTGTTTTTGCGCTGCCCGTTTCACTTAGCCCGTATTTTAACCTATTTATTGCTGCAAAGCTCCCCAATTTACTCCATTTATTAAACCAAAACCTTTAAGTAAGTGGCTTGTTTTTACACAATTGGTAAATAGCTTGTTTTTAAAAGCCCTTGATAGGCAAATATACGGCAAATTTATTGCTTTTAGCTTCGCAAAGTGAGCAATAAATATGACCAATGATTCAAAAACAAGGACATTTCAACTCAATTTGTTCAAAAATTAACCCAATTGGTTAAACACTTAACCCGATAGGTTAAACGCTTAACCCGATAAGTTAAACACTTAACCCGATTGGTTAAACACTTAACCCGATTGGTTAAACACTTAACCCGATAGGTTAAACGCTTAACCCGATAGGTTAAACGCTTAACCCGATTGGTTAAACACTTAACCCAATAGGTTAAACATTTAACCAGATAGGTTAAACACTTAACCAGATAGGTTAAACACTTAACCCGATAGGTTAAACGCTTAACCCGATTGGTTAAACACTTAACCAGATAGGTTAAACACTTAACCAGATAGGTTAAACACTTAACCCAATAAGTTAAACACTTAACCCGATAGGTTAAACGCTTAACCCGATAGGTTAAACACTTAACACGATAGGTTAAACACTTAACCAGATAGGTTAAACACTTAACACGATAGGTTAAATGCTTAACCCGATAGTCTTATTTTTGCATGTTTTAGCATCATTTTTGCACCTTTACCCATGTTCAATGCCTGTTTAATCCGGCATAAAGTACTATATTTTGCACAAGGGTAATATGGTTTTTTGATGCAGCAAGAATGAATCATGCTGTTAGAGCATTATTTTTATGCTAATTTTGCTGCGCTGTTAAGCAATTACCATTAAACAATAAATTTTTGCTAAGGCTTGAAACTACTGCAAATAGCCATAACCGGTCCGGAAAGCACGGGCAAAAGCACGCTTGCCGCTCAACTTGCAAACCACTACCAAACACTATGGTCGCCCGAATATGCGCGCAGCCACCTATCGCTAATGACTACCCCCTACACCCAAAACGATGTTTTGCTCATAGCTAAACGGCAACTGCAACTGCAAGCCGAAACTGCCCAATACTGCAAACAATTGTTTTTTGCCGATACCGAAATGCTGGTAATAAAAATATGGTACGAGCATTTTTACGGCAAATGCCCCCCATGGCTGCAAACTGCCTTTAATAACCAACCTTTTTGTCATTACCTGCTTACCAATATAGACCTGCCCTGGGTTGCCGATGCACAAAGAGAGCACCCGCACTTAAGAGCTTATTTTTTTAACCTGTTTGAACAAACGTTAATAAAGAGCCAAAAACCCTACACCGTTATTAGCGGCAATGCCACGCAAAGACTAAACAGGGCTGTTGGCGTAATTAACCAATTGTTGTACCTTGCTCCCCCGTAATATCGGGTACGCTATTTTTTCGTCTTTAATGTTTAAACCATTATGCAACGTGCTATTTTTATCCTCTTTGGTTTACTTACTTTGATTATGTGCTTACAAGTGCAATGCAATACACCCGCCAACAAAACTGCCATGCTAAAAAATCCCGATGCCAAACAAATCATAACCGAGTTAGAAAAAGGTAACGATGTGTTTTTAATAAACAGCGCCATTACCGGCGATTTAGATTTTACCACCCTAAACACTGCCTATACCGCCTCGGCAGCCATTAGGCAGTATGAAGTGGCAGGTTCGCTCACTATGGTAAACTGTGTGGTAAAGGGGCAAGTTATAGGGTATCATATAGACAAAGAAAGCCTGAAACAGGTAGTTTTCAGGAAAAATTTCAGCTGCCCCGGCACCCGATTTGAGGGCAAGGTAAACCTGCAAGATGCCCAAATAAACGGCATTGCCGATTTTAGCGCTGCCGTTTTTGATAAGCCCGTTTCTTTTGAAGGCGCTGTGTTTAACAGCCGACCCCAGTTTAACAAGGCTACTTTTTATGACGAAGCCCGATTTCAGGGCGCACTTTTTATGTATCATGCTACCTTTATGGACGCTGTTTTTGAAGGCGTAGCCGGTTTTCAGAATGTGCGTTTGTATGCCGACGCCAATTTTAATAATACCCGATTTTTGCGCTATGCCGATTTTGGCAACCTGCAATGCCAAGGCGACTTGTTTTTTAACTATGCCCAATTTGCCAAACAAGCCATGTTTAACAACGGCAGGCTTTTTGGAAGGGTAGAAATGATGAACTGCCTGTTTGAAAACCAACTCGATTTTAGCCAAACCCTGTTTTACGGCAACCTGAAATTGGTTAATACCAAATGTAAAGCCGAACTCTTACTAAACGATGCCACCTTTTTGGTAGCCAAGCCCGATGTGCAGCAACTAAAACCCTAACGCTCACTTTATTTTACGGAATATGTAGTGAGTTTAGTCAGTATTTTTTGGCTTTGCTTTAGAGTGGTTCCACAGATGCGGCTGATTGGCGCTGATTTCATAAAAATAGTACCTAACGTGAGGTTGGCGTTATGAGCTTGCGCAAAGGCTTACCGCAAAAGGATTTCAGACAGGTAGGGTAATATATTTTGGTGCGCTGCACCTTGTTAATGGGGCATTTAACTTGGTTACTACCCATATTTGCTGCGCTGCACCTTTACAAAACAAGTACGCCAATTTATGGGTGTTGGTAGGTAACATACAAGAGCAAGGGGCAGCGCCCCGTAATCTTGGTAGCACAGAGGCAAAAATGTATTTATCAGGTGCAGCGCACCGTAATCTGTTTCCGGTTTTATCAAGTGCATCTAAACCACACACAGGCTTTACCCCTATCGGGCGTTCATTTTAATTCCACCTTCACGTTAAACAAGCGTCTTTATTGCCATGTTGAAAGAACACTTACAACTTCATTTTATTGTTTTATTGTTTGGCTTTACCGCCATATTGGGTAAACTGATTAGTTTACCCGCTACTGAATTGGTGGGTTACAGAATGACGCTTGCTGCCATAGGTATGGTAGCTGTTAATAGTATTTTGGGGCTTGGCTGGAAAGCGCCGGGTAAAGCCATAGCGCAAATGGTGGGCGTGGGCGCTTTGGTAGCGCTGCATTGGATTACCTTTTTTGCGGCTATTAAGGTGAGTAATGTGGCGGTTACCTTGGGCTGTTTTGCCAGTGTAACGTTGTTTACCGCACTTTTAGAGCCCTTAGTAGAAAAACGCCGTATTTACCTGCCCGAAGTGCTGATAGGGGTGGTAATTATATTGGGTTTGTATATTATGAGCCGGTTTGCACTGGTTTATATACAAGGCATTGTGTTAGCCTTAATTTCGGCATTTTTGGCTGCTTTGTTTGGGGTTTTAAATAAACAACTTACGGGTAAATACCATTTTGTGCTTATTTCTATGTACGAAATGACATCGGGAGCCATAATTGTAGCGCTGTATTTGTTGTTGGCAGAAAACGGATTTACCTACTCGCCCCTTAGTTTACCTACTGCCGATTGGGTTTGGCTGTTGCTCTTGGCTTGGGTTTGTACTACTTATGCTTTTGTGGGCATTATGTATTTGCTCCGTCATTTATCGGCTTATACGGTGGCTTTGGCTATTAACCTTGAACCGGTGTATGGCATTTTATTTGCTTACTTGCTGTTTGGCGAATCGGAACGAATGAATACCGGTTTTTATGCCGGCGCTTTGGTTATTATAGCGGCAATTATAGTATATCCGGTATTGATACGCAGCAGTATTAGGCGCTAACAATTTTTACTGTTTAACCAATTGTTTCCAAAGCGTTTGGGCAGTTTGGTTTTGGGGGTTTATTAGCAGCAATCGGGCAAGCGTTTTTTTGGCTTCGGCGGTATTGAGTTGCAACAAATGCAGGGCGGCCAAATTGAGCATGGCTTGTTCGCCCATTGGGTTAAGGGCAAGGGCTTTAAGGTAGAGTTGTTGGGCAAGGGTAAAATTACCCAGATTACTCTCGGCAAAGCCTAAGTTTGAGTAAGCCAAAGCATAATTTGGGTGGTTTTTAATCAGTTGTTCCAGCGTTGTTTTAGCCTCTGCAAACTGCTGTTGTTGCATATAACAAATACTTAGTTTAAGGGCAAAATCGGGCATTAGCGGCAGCAAAGTAACAGCTTTTGCTAAAAAGGGCGTTGCCAAATCGGGTTTATTGGTTTGCATAAAAGCTTCGCCGGTTCGGTAAGCCGTCCAGGGGTCGGTTATAGCTTGTGGGTTTAGTTTAGCTGCAAGTTGGGTAATTTGGGTATAATTTTGTTGCAGGTAATAAGCATGAATATAGGCATCTTGGGTTTTTGAGGCGGGTTGGGTACTAACCGATAGGAGGGCTAAGGCAGAGTCTAAAAAAGCCGGCGAAGCAGTATAACTTTCAAAATAATGCAAATAAGCTTTTGCCTTAGTATGGGCGCCGGGATTACCACCGGTAGCCGCTATGAGTCCAATAAAATTTTCCACTTTTTGTCTGTCAGACTCGTTAATGGGTTTGCGAATGTAGTGGTCATGTATGGTAACGTGCGGAATATCAATACTGCCCGATACTTGCATATGGCAGCCCGAACAATTGTTTTGGTTTTTGGCGGTTCGTTGTGGTAAAGGCAGGGTACAATCGGGCTGATTTTGTTTTGGATTGTGGCAATTTATACAGGCATTGTTAAAAGTTTGGAGCGGCGTTTCTTTTACGCTTACATGTGGGTTATGGCAACTAAGGCAGGTCATATTACTTTTTTGGTAACAAGCGCTTTTGGTTAGCCTATGAGCCTGCGAAGCCATAATAAATTTAGTTTGGTTGCCGTCAAATTCGGGCAAAAAGATGTCCATTACCTCCGTAAGCGGCATACCGGGTTTAAAATCGGGAAAATCTTTACCCTCCTTCAGCACACTTATCCCCTGCAAATGACAACGTTGGCAAACGTTCATTTGCAACTCGCGGGTGGGCAGTTTTCGCGGATTTACAATGGTATAATCTATTTGGGTGGCGGTATCTACCATTAAGCCGCGCATTTTTTCATGCACATGCACTTCGCCCGGTCCATGACACCGCTCACAAGAAATGCCCAATGGAACCTGATGAAATTTATTTTCCGATTGTAAGTCAAAATCGGGCAGGGCATTGTGGCAACTCATACACTCTAACCCGATAATTCGGTTAAATCGGGAACTAAATCCGCCTTCAAAACCCGGCGCTAAATCCCAAATACCCTTTTGGGTATAAAAGGTTATGGGCGCTTGATACAAATGCCCGTTATCGTCTATAATATGCGAGTTAGTGTGTTGCCCAGAGCCAATAATGTACCGGATATATTGTTCGGTTTTAAACAAAGTATCTTTACCCAGCAACCTATATTCTGCAATAAACAAAGAATCTTGCCGCCAAAACGGGTAATAGTGCAGGTTATTTATGCTATCATAAACGGCTATATGTTTACCAAATTGAGCAGCGCTTTTAGCCTGTGTAGCAAAATGAAAAGACTGCCCCATGCCGGTACGCATAAAGGAGTCGTAAATGTTTTGATGACAAGTTTTGCAAGTTTCTGCGCCTACATATTTAACCGTATCGTGCAGATTTTTATAAGGTAGCGTGGCGCTGTTTTGATTTAGCTGCTTATCGGCATGGCAGTAAATGAGCAGTGTGCCAACCAATGGCAGCAGGTAAACCAATAACCATTTGGTGGTTAAGCGCATGAAAATAAAGGGTGCTTTACAGATTTTAAAAAATGGAGTAAGTTTATTTTAATCGGGTAAAAACAGTATTTGCTGTTACCCTTTTACAAACTTATCCTGCCATTCCAGCATACCACCCAGCAGGTTTCGGGGCTTGGTAAAACCTTGCGCCAGCATAATTTCTTTTGCTGTATGGCTTCTTTTACCTGAGCGGCAGTGCAAAATAATTTCGGTATCCTTGTAATCTTCCAAATCATCGAGGTGCAGGGCAAAACTACCCAGCGGAATAAGCCTTGCGCCAATGTTAAAATCGGCATACTCATAGGGCTCACGAACGTCAATAATGAGCAAATCTTCGCCGGCATCAAGGCGTTTTTTCAGTTCTTCAACGGTAATGTCTTGCATGGTGTGTGTAGTAGTTGGTTACAGATGTGGTAAAAACACTAAAAGTGCAAATTGGTTTGGTTAGTAACAATAACCACAAGGTTTGTACCCCTTACGAATGGCTTCGCTTACCAATACAGTAGCTACATTATGGTTGCAACGTTTAAGCCCCGCACAATGATAGCGGTGGTAGGCGTAGGCTTTGGGGCTCATGCAAATCATTACCGGCGATGATTTTGGCAACAATAACTCATTTTCCGATAAACCACCCCCCGCACTATTATTGCCCAAAAAAGCAAACATAGGTAAAGCGGCAACACATAAATAAAGTAAAAAGCGTAAAATCATAAAAACACAGCCAAGGGGTTTATGGATAGTATAATCGGCAACAAACAAAATAAGAGGCAAAACATAGCGCTACCCATACCTCTCCTTCCATTCCGCCTGCAAGATACTGTAAACTTTTAAATCCACAAAACAGCCGTTGAGCCATTCCGATTGCCGCTCAATACCTTCAAGGGTAAAATGCAGTTTTTGGGGAATGGCGCAGCTTTGGTGGTTTTCTGTTGCGCATTTAATTACCACCCTGTTAAAATCAAAAAACCCAAACGCCGTATCTAACAGTCCTTTACAAGCACGGGTCATAATGCCTAAGCCGGTAAATCTGTGCCCCAGCCAGTACCCTATGTTAGTTTTTCGGCTGTTGGCATCAATGCTATGAAGGTCAATAATGCCGGCAATAGTATTGGCATACCAAATAACATAAACAGCCTGCTCACCCCAGTTTTTTTTAGCCAGTACGCCTCGTATAAACTGACGAGTGTGGTTTAAATGCGTATTGTACTCTACCCAAGGCAACCAACGGCTCAAATGCTGCCGGCTTTGCTCTACCAACTCAAAAATGCCATGAGCATTTGCCTCCTCTATGGGTTTGAGCATAATTTCCGTATCTACATAAATACCGGTGTAGTAATTCATGGCTGTAATTGTGGTAAAAAATAGTACATTTGCAAAACAAAACCCTTACCAATCAATATCCTAAACAAGCGGCAAGTGGTTAGTTTTTCCAATATGCTTATACAAAAATACACCCAAATATGTTTGCCAAGCCATCAAATAAACCTAATAACCCCGCTATTTCAAACCTCTTATGGCTTACCGTGCCCTTTTACCTTCTTTTAACAACTGCCTGCACTTGCCCCAAAACCAACACCGGAATGGAAATAAAAGCCCTGCCAAAACTAACTGTTTATACCGATGTTCTTAAAAACAACATAGAACTAAGTTACAATTCTGCCGATAGCATACTTACCTCCGCAGCTAAGGCATCAAACTTACTACCTGTTATGATTGGGGTTTTGGGTATAAACTTTAACCTCAGCCCCGTTTCAAGCGTTCTCAAAATGAACGGTTGGGACGTGCCGCTAACACCTATTCGTATGATGGAAGCCCGAAGCCCCTACCCTATTCAAATACAACCCGATGAAGTAGGTAAATTAGCTTTGGTACAAGGTCATTTTGACGGTTCAACTATTTACCAAGCTACCATCCTTGCCGTTTTTCCCGATGAACCAATTGCTCTACTCTACCAACTTTTGCACCAACACCAAACCGATGTTTCGCCTTTATTGCAAAAAAGGTAAATTTCAATTACCCTACTCCCCTCGCCCTATGTCTTTGCTACTCCACCTTTGTCGTTACCTTTTGGGGGCAGCCTTGTGTATATTTGGCTTGCTCAGAGGCATTGATTCGGGAGGATTTTCCTACAAAATATCCGAATACATAAAACTATTTAATCCCGATGACTTTGAAATCCTATCCGCACCCATAGGCATTTTATTTGCCACAGCTGCCTTTACTGCCGGAGTAGGATTACTAAGCGGCGCTTTACTTCGCAATGCTACCCGTGTGGCATTGGCGGTAGTTTTTTGCAGTTGGGCAGTAGCTTTCCTCTCATGGAAATATCAGGTAGTGTATGATTGCATTTGTTTTGGCGACATATTATCGCTAAATCATGCCCAAGGTAATTTGGCAATAAGGTCAATTGCCTTGCTTTTGGCTATTGCCACCTGGTATTTACACAAACTTAAACTTCAATCTGATTTTGACAACGACCAAATAGCGCCCGATAACCAAAGTGCAGCCTTCATTATTTGGAGTGGTATAACCTGTGTGGCGCTAAGTGTATATGGAAGTTTAAATTTACCCCTGTATGATTTCAGACCCTACCACACCGGATTTAATATCCTCCAAAACATGCTCCCGCCCGAAAATGCACCCGAGTTTGAGTATGAAACCATTCTTTACTACAAAAACAAACAATCGGGCAACGTACAAGCCTTTACCGACCAAAATTTCCCCTGGCAAGAAAAAGCAAACTGGGAGTACCAGCATCGGGAAACCAAATTGGTGAAAATGGGTTATGTGCCGGTTGTTACCGATTTTTCCATCAAAACCGAAGACAAAATCGATATTACCCTATCTGTATTATCTGATACCGCCTTTAACTTCCTCCTTATTTCCGGCGATATTAGCCGTTCTAACCTTGCTGCCCAACCCAAAATAAACAGGTTGTACGAATTTTGCAAGGCAAACGGTTATCATTTCCGATGCCTAACTGCCTCAACACCCAAACAAATTGCCAAGTTTAAAATCATCAGCGGCGCTAATTATGAGTTCTGCACCACCGATGCCACCGTGCTAAAAACCATGATAACCTCCAATCCGGGCTTAATACTGCTCAAAAATGGGGTTATACTAAAAAAATGGCATCACAACAACATTCCGGATATTGTTACCCTCCAAAAAACCTACACGTTAGCCAAACAACCGGCAAGTTAATACGCAAAAAAACGGGTTTAGCCCCCCTAAAACGTTACATCAATGGTATAACTGCCCTATAACACCGTTACCCAAGCCAAATAACCGCCCGATTTTTTGTGTGTGGTATTTTAGGAAGGGGTCTTGGCTCTTGTGTTTGGTGTAACTTATTTATTTGGGTTACAGCATTTCTGCTTCTACACTTTCTACGGAAGGCACCATGCGTTTTAGCAAACCCTCAATGCCGGCTTTAAGTGTTATGGTAGAAGATGGGCAACCACTGCATGAGCCCTGCATACCTAAAGTAAGCACGCCATTGTTAAACGACCTGAACACAATAGCGCCGCCGTCCATTTCTACTGCGGGCTGCACATATTTGGTGAGCAGTTCCTTAATTTTGGCTACAATTTCGCTATCGTTAGCGCTTACCTCATTAGGGTTGGCATCGGGGTTAGCGGCAACCATTGCTTTAAGCGCATCGGTATTTACCACTTGTTTACCCTCCGAAACATAATTGCGGATAAACTCACGCAGTTGTGGGGCAATTTCAAACCAATCAGATTCTTCTCCGGCTTTGGTAATGGTTACAAAATTGTTCATTATAAATACGCCGCTCACATAGTCAAAGGCAGTAAACAAAGCCTCAGCAAGGGGCGATATGTCTTTTGCCGCTTCGGGCTTAGGAAAATCTACGCTGTTTTGAGGTAGCAGCATTTGGTTTACCACAAATTTCATGGTTGCCGGATTAGGCGTGGCTTCGGTATAAATGCTGACAATTTTATTGGTTGTTTCCATAAATGCAAAAAGTTCAGGTGTTAAAGGTGAGTGTATAAGGCGCCCAAGTCATTTATTTAGGGGCACACAAAATTAAGACTAAATCTAAATAGCCAAACAGTACAGGGCAAATTTAAGTTCGCTTTTTTAGAGCATTTTGTTGTTAAAGGCTAAGGTTGTTCGGGCTGTTGCGCAGCGTGTTCGGGAATAATACCGTGCAGGTTTTGCCCCGAAAAGGTATGCGGAAACTGCTCCACCCCCGGAAAACCCAATTTTATATCTCTGCCATTATGCGGAATGTAGGCAGTGCCAAAAATATAATCCCACAAACTCAGGCTAATGCCAAAGTTTATGCCATACTGCTTGTCTTGTGGCAAGTGGTAAGCATGGTGCCAAATGTGCATTTCGGGGCTGTTAAAAATGCGCTTCATAAACCTGCCCAGCACAAAAGCGCCAACCAATGCTGCTGCAACTATCACCACTAATTGTTGCCACCAAGCAGCGCCGGCGGGCAAAACGTTTAGGTCAAAAGCGCGTAGGGCAATAGCCAAACCTACCAGCAAACCCACTACTGCACCGGTAACGCTGCCGCTTACGCTAAAATTAGAGTGGTTATAGTGCCCAATGGCAAGGGTAAAAATGTGAATAACAAAAAAATCGTTTAACCCTATGCCGATAAGCGCCAGCGGAATGTATTCAATTGTCCGATAAACCACATTTTCCATCCAATGGTAACGCAGGTGGGCTGCAAACCCCATTTGCTCTACGGAGTGGTGTACCTTGTGGTATTCCCATAGCCGGTTTGAGCGGTGCAGCAACCTATGTATCCACCATTGTACAAAATCGCGCACTACAAAACCCAATAGTAAATGTGCCCAAACAGGCATAGCTTTTATATTGAGCGCAACCAAGTTGGTTATACCTACCATGCCCAACAAATCGGTAAACAGGTTTACCACCACATCAGACATTGCGTTGTAAATAACCAACGAAAACAAAAAAAAATTGAAAAACATGTAGAAGAAATCGAGCCAAAAATCTTTTCTGAATTTTGGCTGCTCTTTTCGCCAGGGTTTTACCCACTCCAAGGCAAAAAAGAACAAAGAAACCCCAATAAGCCAGTAAAAGTAGTTATGCCACCCGGGGTGGGTTATTTCGTTCCATAAATAATTGGCATAACCGGTATAACCATTTATAAAAACTTGCAGGTAACGCTCCATTGACAATTCAAAAATAAGAATAGAAAAACAATTTGCCCGAATTGTTAAAATTGGCACAGCTAAACAACATATAAACACCCTTTTTGCATACAGGTTCAATGATTCAGCAGACAAGTGTAGCGGTTAGCGTTTAATTTTGGCAATGTTCAACTTTACAGGGCAATTTAGGTTTGTTAAGAGCAATGAAACACATGTGGTTATACATTATTATTTCAATACTATCTTTCATGTATTGGGATTGTGCAGCTCAAGAAGCTCTACCCGATAGCAGTTATACGCTGCCTCAGCAATTGGTTACTGCCAATAAAATAAGTAGTTTTGCATCGGGCAGTAAAATTTGGAAGCCCGATTCGGCGCTAACGCCGTTTTTTGAAACATCGGGTTTGCAAACCTTACTGAGTTATGGCTCGGCAGCGGTTATCAGAAACTACTCGCCCGGTGGTTTAGCTTCCATTACCATTAGGGGGCTAAGTTCACAGCATACGGCTTTGGTTTGGAATGGTATAGCTATCCAAAACCCAATGAATGGGTTTGCCGAACCGGCTTTGTTGGGTAGTTTTTTTGCCGATGAGGTAGTAATTAACTTTGCAACCCAAAGTACATTACATAATGTAGCTAATCTTGGCGCATCAATACAGCTCACTAATAATCCGGAGTTTGATAAGGGTTTAAAGGTAAAATACACGGCATCGGTGGGCATGTTTGGTACAGTTGGCAATGTTGCGTATTTGGGTTGGAGCAATAAAAAGTGGCATAGTTCAGTAAAATACCGACATTTTGCCACGCAAAACAATTATCCGTACAGGCAATACACGCTGCCGGGCAACGAACTTAAAAGGCTTACAAATGCGGGCATTTTTCAACAAGGAGGATTGTATGCGTTGCATGGTAAAATTGCTGCCCGACAAATGATTAGTTTTTATTATTGGGCAAATGATTCTGACCGAAAAATTCCGGCTCCGCTTACTGCCCAAACCGGCGCTGCCCGTCAGTTTGACCAATCGCACCGAGCGCTTGTAGTGTGGAAATACACCGGCGCTAAAATAGCAATGGAGAGCAAAACTGCCTTGCTAACCGAAAAACTGCGTTACACCGATACCACTTTAGCGCTAAACGCACGTTCAAAAAGCAGCCAATTTGTAACCGAAACTGCCTTAACCCTGCAACCCAAGCCGCAGTGGTTACTCAGCATGGGTATTAACAATACCTTGCAAACAGCGCTTACCGACAATTATACAGGAAGAGCAAAACAAAACCTACTTACAACTTACGGCGCAGTAAAAGGGGTTTTGCTTTCGGGCAAAATGGAGGCTTCGGCAAGTATCAGGCAAGGGTTGGCAAACAGCCGCTTTTTGCCTTTAGCCGCATCGGCAGGATTACATTTTACCCTTAATAAACATCTGAAACTGCTTGCTATGACCAGTAAAAACTACCGCTTACCCACCTTTAACGAGTTATACTGGCAACCGGGCGGAAATACCGCTTTACTTCCCGAAAAAGGCTGGCAGCAGGAAGGTGGTTTACAAGCTACCGGAAACATGGCAGGCTTGGTAAACCTACATGCCGATTTTACCCTGCATAGCAACCGAGTTACAAATTGGATACAGTGGCTGCCCATTGAGCAAAACAGCAATGTATGGCAGCCGGTAAACCATTCCCGCGTATGGTCGAGGGGTTTGGAGGCAGGATTGCAAGCATCATATAACCTAAACAACCTAACCTTAAACCTTAAAATAAATTATCAATACCAACTTACTACCAATCAACTCAATGGGCAAAGCAAACACCAATTTATATATGTTCCTTACCACACAGTACAAAACAACCTAACGCTTACCTATAAAAGTACCGGTTTGGCTTGGCAACAAAATTATACCGGTAAGCGCTTTACTACTTCTGATAACAGCAGATTTTTACCGCCATTTTGGCTATCGCACATAATGGCAACACAGCACTTTAAAATAGGAGTTGTTAAACTGACCACATCGGTAAACATTCACAATATCTTTGGTGTATCGTATGAGTTAGTTGAGTATAGACCACTTCCCAAACGATATGCCGAAGCGCAACTGGGCTTGACGTGGTTGTAACCCGATTGGTTAATCTGACTAACAAAACCTACAAAAAACCAAATACTTGTTTTACCTTAGCCGCTAAAATTCAAAGCACAATGTTCACCATTATTATTGTTGCCATAACCTGCCTTACGTCTTACCTTGCTTTTAATGATTTTGGACTTAGGCAAAAGCTCATTTTTTCGCCCTATGTAATTCATAGAAACGGCGAGTACCACCGGTTTGTAAGTTCAGGTTTAATACATGCCAACTGGATGCACTTGTTATTTAATATGTTTGTATTATACCAATTTGGCACTATTGTAGAGCAGTACTATGCTGCCATATTTGGCAGTGCAGGCAATATATTATATGTTTTGCTGTATTTAGGCGGTTTGGTCAGCTCAGAAATGTACAGCTTTTTTGTACACAAAAACAATGCTTATTATGCCAGTTTAGGTGCATCGGGAGCGGTTTCTGCCATTGTATTTGCCTATATTTTGTTTGACCCTTGGGCAAACCTCTACATCATATTTTTTCCGTTTATTCCTATTAAAGCAGTTATTGCGGGATTGTTGTATCTTGCTTACTCCTACTATGCAGCAAGAAACGCCAATGATAACATAGGACATAATGCCCACTTTTACGGAGGCATTTTTGGCATTGTATATACTTTGGCTTTTAAGCCGGGTTTAGCTGTTAATTTTGTAAATCAGATAGTAGGACCGTAGTAGGTAGCGGCAACGCCCTCCAATTAAATTTCCTAAGCATGTCAGATGTTTCAAAATATAGCGCCTTATAAACTACTGTTGCCTTGCTGGGCTAAAAAGCGGCAAGGCACATAGTAAAGACAAAAAATCATTAACAGTATTGCTCAAATGCTTCCAAAAGATGGCGGGCAATCTGTTGGGCAGAAATGCCTTCTATTTGGTGGCGCTCAATAAAATGCACCAATTTGCCGTTTTTAAATAATGCCATGCTGGGCGAAGACGGCGGATAGGGAAGCGTATATTTGCGCACTTGATTAGTGGCTGCCGAATCAACCCCGGCAAAAACCGTAGCAATTTTATTGGGCTTTTTGTTGGCATACTGCATAGCTAATTTTGCAGCGGGACGGGCATTACCGGCGGCACAACCGCAAACGGAGTTAATTACCACAAAAACAGTTCCTTCTGACTTGGTTACCAATTCATCAACCTGGTCAGTAGTAGTTAAATCTTCAAAGCCCACATCGGTAAGGTCGGCTTTCATGGGGGCAGTAATGTGTGGAGGATACATGGTTACTTTATTTCAAAATTTTAGTGATGTTGTAAAAATTAAAACCCTTATTTTTCAAAACACAATTGGGCTTATTGAGCGCTATTGGTAACATTTCATTTACCCAAATTGTTTAATGATGAGGTTAAGTGAGGTAAAAATGGGTAGATTCAGTATTTCTGTGGTCTAAAACCGTCCAAAAGTTGCTTAAATTAAGCGTTGTGAAAAAAAAATTTTCTTTTACCCCAACTTCGTTTGGTTTTTAGCGTATAAATGTGTAGCTTTACCTGAAATTTTAAGTTCACTTTCTCAATTGTATCCTCCATGAAACAATTAGCTACTTTTTGTTTAGCCTTGTTGCTTGCCGCACAACTTACTTTTGCCGGCGTGGTGGACGTAAGGTTTGCCAACGGCGTTCTTACCGGAAACAACTATTGCGTTACCGTGCAAGTAAAAGCACAAGACATTAGTTTTGAAATTGGGAGCGCTACCATATTTTTCTCCTACAATACGGCTGCATTGCGCAATCCCTCTGCCACACCCATTAACCTAAGCGAAGGCAACCTTTGCGCATTAGGTGGTACCACTTCATTTTACAAAAATAGTTTCAACTATTTAGAAACCGGCGCAGTGGGCGAAGGCAATTATGCCATTTTACTGCTTGCTCCCAATCAGGGCTGCCCCACTGTTACCAACACAGAGTGGGTGGACGTAGCCAGCTACTGTTTTGAGGTGGTTAATGCTTCTATACCTGCAAACTTGGAAGTAAGTGCTAAATATACCGCTTTTAACACAGTAGATAATACTGGCGATCAACACACATTAGGCGAGTTGAGCGGTGTAGCCCTTTCTGTTTCTACACCTGCTGCCATTGATGCACCCAAACCCGGCTTGGCTATTTACCCCAATTACACTCAAAATAAGGTAATGGTAGAGTACACGCTTGAAAATGCAGGCAATTTAAACATTAATGTTTATGACATGCTTGGCAGAATGGTTTTCAGCTCGCAGAAAAATACGGCTGCCGGCAGACATACCTTAGATGTTGACTTATCCCGATTTGGCACCGGTTATTATATTCTTGAATTGATTAACGGACAAGAAAAAGCCACCGAAAAAATTCTGTTGGTTAAATAATGTTTCCGTTCCGGTTCTGGTTTCACATAATCAAAAGAGGCTGCCCTTTTCGGACAGCCTCTTTTGATTTATTAGGGCTGGGTGTATTTATTATTGAGACTTGTTTATCCTTTTATTTATTTCGTCTCTGATACGGGCAGCGTGTTCATAATCTTCTCGGGCAATGGCTTCCTGAAGTAAATTATGCAGCTCCTCACTACTACGGCGCGACATGTCGTTTTCTTTTGTGCCCGACGATTTGGTTTTTTCTTTCTCCTTTTCGGGTGTGGTTATGCCCGATTCATTTAGTACAATGGCGGCTTGGTCTAAGATGGGTTCATACGTATAAATGGGGCAATTAAACCTAACCGCCAATGCCAGGGCATCTGATGTGCGAGAATCCACTTCAATCACCTCACCTGCTCTTTCACATATCAAAGTGGCATGAAAAATACCCTCCATTAACTTGCTGATGATAACCTCCCTGATTTCAATCCCAAATTCGAGGCAGATGTTGCGGGTCAGGTCGTGCGTAAGAGGCCGTTGTGGGGGTACATTATCTATTGCCATAGCAATAGCTTGTGCCTCTACTACCCCTATCACAACCGGCAAACGCCGCATACCGTTTGATTCGCCCAGAATAACGGCATAGGATTGTTGTTGGGCAACACTGTGAGAAAGTGCAATAATTTCGAGTTCAATTTTTTTCATAGCAGTTGAAAAAACCGGAAAGAGGAGAAAAGTGAATGGGTAAAATCATGGTAATAACACCCCAAATTGCAAAATCGTTGATTAAAAGCTACAATAAGCATCGGGTAAATTTACGTTGGGGAACAGGCATTAACCTATTCCCCAATGTAAAAACTATCTTGCGAGTAAAGTTACTAAGCGTTTTGAGCTTTAAATGTCTTAACCGCCTGAATTAAGCGCGGCACAATTTCAAAAGCATCGCCCACAATGCCATAATCGGCAGCTTTAAAGAAGGGCGCTTCGGGGTCTTTATTTATAACTACAATAACCTTGCTGCTGTTTACTCCCGCCAAATGCTGGATAGCTCCCGAAATACCAATGGCAATATACAGGTTAGGGCTAATAGCAATACCTGTTTGCCCAACGTGTTCGTGGTGAGGTCGCCAGTGTACATCGGCTACCGGACGTGAGCAAGCGGTAGCGGCGCCTAATGCATCGGCAAGCTCTTCTATCATACCCCAGTTTTCGGGACCTTTCATGCCGCGTCCGGCAGATACAACTAATTCGGCTTCGGGTAGGGCTACTTTATCGCTCATGGTTTTAACCTCCTTAACGGTTACTTTTACATCAGCGCCCAATACGCCCGATTGCCATGCTTCTACTGTGGCGCTGCCACTGCCTTTTACCACCGGAAAAGCATTGGGGCTAACCGAAACAATTTTTACCGGCGTATGGATGGCGTAATTGGCAAAGGCTTTGCCCGAAAAAACCGATTTTTTAACGGTAAAAGAGGCTCCGCTGATAACAGGCAGGTCAATAGCGCCTGTTACCAAACCGGCTTTTAACCTGACAGATAACCGCGGCGCTATGGCTTTACCGGCGCTATTGTGCGACAGTACAACTACCTGAGCATTTGTAGCGGTAGCCGCATTTGCCAATGCCTTAGTCTGTGCTGCCGAATCAAACTGAGTAAAAACCGAACTATTATCGGCTAAAACGCGGGTAACACCGTAGTTGCCCAGAGCCGCTAATTCGGCTTGGCTTACATTGCCTAACGAAACTGCCACTACATCGGCAGTTCCCAGCATATCGGCTACTTTGCGTGCATACAAAGCTGTTTCAAAAGTGCTTTTTTTAATTACGCCGTTGGCGTGAGTTACATATATGAGAACAGACATAATTGATGATTTTTTTTATAAAATGTAGGTGTTGTTAAAAAAATAGAGCCGGTTAAATTACCTTAGCCTCTTCGTGCAGAAGTTTGATGAGGGTTTCGGGATTTTCGGGGTCAATGAGTTTCACCTCTGTACGTGCAGGCGGAAGCTGGTAATTTACAATAGATGTATAAGTATCAACCGAAACCGGCGCTATAACCTTAACGGGCTTAGTTCTTGCCGACATAATACCGCGCATATTGGGAATGCGTTGTTCTGCCATACCCTTTTGAGCGCTGATTACAAAGGGTTTATTCACTGTTACTACCTCTACACCGCCTTCTATTTCGCGGGTTATGGTGGCGCTGCCGGCAGCGTCAATGACCATGTGGTTAGCCAGTGATAGGTAGGGCATATCTAACAGTTCGGCAAGCATACCCCCTATTCCGGAGCCATTGTAATCAATGGTTTCTTTGCCGGTAAAAATAAGGTCGTACTGCTCTTGTTGGGCGTGTGCGGCAATTTGTGAAGCTACAAAAAAAGCATCGGCGGCATCGGCATCAATTCTAACGGCGTTATCAGCGCCTATTGCCAAAGCCTTTTGAATTACCACCGATTCATTTTCTTTAGGACCCACGTTAATAACCGTAACAGAGCCGGTTTGCAATTGCTCTTTTACTTCAATGGCTCTTACCAGTGCATACCACTCATCGGTAGGGTTTACAATAAACGTAACCCCGCTGGTATCAAAACGGGTAAAATTATCCGTAAAAGCAATTTTAGAGGTTGTATCGGGCGTTTTGCTGATACAGACTAACATCTTCATGTGATATAATTTTTTGTTGTTTTTAATTAGGTGGCAAAGGTACTTAAAATTGCGGGGCTGTGCAATTACAAGGCGGTTTTAAATAACTTGCGCTTAGCTGTTATGTAGGGTAAAAACAGTTTGGCATACAAAAAGTTGAAGCTGCCGGTAGGGTATAAGGCGATTAAGACAGGTCTAAGAAAAAAAAACATGCCAAATTGACAAAAGTCATTTTTACACCCAATCGGGCAAGGTATTTTTGCACCCGATATTATCTGCTTTTCAATCATTTTCTTTCCAAAAAAATTGTTTGTGGGTATGTTTAAGGGTAAGAAGATATTGGTGGGTTTAGACTTTACCCTTCTTGATAAAACCATTATTGGTTATACAGGTTTTTTGTGCCGGTTTTTAGGCGCTGAAAAGGTGTATTTTATCAATGTCCAGAAACGCTTAGATGTACCCGCAAACTTATGGAGCGATTTTCCGGAGCTGCGCCTGCCGCCCGATGAAGTTCTAAAAGAAAAAATGACCGAAGAGGTAACTGCCCACTTTGGCGAAAAAGGAGATGCCGATATAGATTATATTGTGGCAGAAGGCTCTCCTATGAAGGAAATTATTCATTGGGCAAACATAAAAAAAATAGACCTGCTTATTGTGGGCAGAAAACGGGAGCTAAAAGGAAACGGCATTGTTACCGGCCAATTATTGCGCAGTTTTAACGGCTGCATGTTATTTGTGCCCGAAGAAACCAAAATGCGTTTAAACGATATTATGGTACATACCGATTTTTCCCCGGCTTCTCAAAAAGCCTTAGAGGTAGCGGCAACTATTGGGCACCACAATGCTGATGTTACCATTCACTGTCAGCACATATACCAACTACCGCTGGGTTACTATTTTACCGAAAAAGGCAAAGAAGAGGTAAACAGGGTTATAAGAGCCTATCATGTGCAGCAGTACAACCAATTTATTGATAACATAGAGTTAAGAAGTGTGCATATAAACCCAATTTTTACCCTTGATGATGAGGGTGAACCCGCCCAAACAGCCCTACATATAGCCCGCAAAAAAAACATCGACCTCATTATTGCCGGAGCAACCGGTAAAACCATGTTTGATACATTGTTATTAGGTAGTTTTACCGAAAAATTAGTACATTTAAACCTTTTTATCCCAATGCTGGTGGTAAAAGAATACAAAACTGCCGGTACTCCACCCCCATCAGCTCCAAATCCGATATAAACTTTTATTGCCAGCGCAATGGTTGCAAATGTGTTGCTACTTGTTTAATTTTCTTACTCATGAATACCTTTATAATACCCGTTGATTTTTCTGCTGTTTCTGCTACCGCATTGCAATATGGCTACCATTTAGCCATACAAACACAAGCTCAGGAAGTAATTGTTTGTCATATTTACTTAACCCCTCTGACCGAAAATGTAGCCAACATTCAGCAAATAGATGCACTTGCCGCCTCAGCCCAATCGGAAAAGGAGCGCAGGTTAAAAGAGTTTGTTCAGCAATCTCTGGGTCATTTAACTGCTGCAAAATTACCCCCCATTACCTACATGGCAGATGAAGGAGACTTAATAAACCAATTACAGCAAATTACCAACAACAGCACCCTCATAGTAATGGGCACTATGGCTCAACCCAAGCCCAATACTGCCAGCGGGTTCAGTCAAACTACCGATGTAATGCTACAAACTACTACGCCGGTAATGGTTATTCCTGCCGGAGCGGTGTATCGTAAACCGCAAAACATAGTGTATGCCATAGACTACGAACAGTTTGACCGAAAAACACTTTACTCCTTAAAGGCTTTTTCTGATAGGGTTGATGCAAAGGTTACACTACTGCATATAAACGCCCAACCCGGCATTACCAACCATACCCAGCTTGTTAATTACCGAAAAACAATACAAGATATTATACCTTACGAAAACATAAAACTCGATTTTATAGAGGGTGATGATGTGGCTAACCTTCTGCTGCATTATACCCAACAACATGATACCAATATACTGGCTCTATTAACCAAAAAAGGACAATTGAGTAATCCCGATTACGTAAATAGTTTGAGCAGCCAACTCCTAATGCAATGCCCTATCCCGATTATTGTTTTTCACCCAAATGCTTTTTAACCTTAACAATCCTTTGCCATTGAACCTGTAAGGGGTTTAAAGGGTTTCATAGTACTTTAGCTGCCTTTCCTTTCTTTTCACCACTTTTACCACTCCCTATTATGAAAAATATCTTAGTTCCTACCGACTTTTCAGATAACGCACAAAACGCCTTTGTTTACGCCCTGCACATAGCCCACAAATTAGGAGCCACGTTAACTACCTTGCACACTTACACCGTTCGTTATTACACGCCTTCCGATACCGATTTGTCGGCTATTCAGGATATGCTTGAAAATGAAGTAGATATTGAGTTTGAAGAATATAAAGCCGCTACCGAAAAGCTCCGCAAAATAGCAGAAGAGCTTGGGTTTGGAGAGGTAAATATGAATCACCTTCTCAGAAAAGGTTTTGTTACAGAGGAAATTTTAGATGTGATAGCCGGCGAGGGCATTGACCTTATTGTGATGGGTACAAAGGGAGCAAGCGGCTTAAAGGAGGTTATTATGGGTAGCAATACAGCAAAAGTTATTGAAAATGCTACATGCCCGGTATTAGCTATTCCGCAAGATGCTAAATTTGCCAACATAACCAAAGTAGTGTATGCCACCAACTGCGATGAACATGATAGCCAAATTATTGAGCGAGTTTATAAATTTGCCCAACTATTTAATGCCGAGTTAAACTGCATACACATCAGCTTTATTGACGAAGCATGGGATAAGGAAAAATTAGAAGAGTTTGAAAAACTAACCCAACAAGCAAAACAAACACCCAGCCTTAATTTTGAGGTTATTGAAAGCGAAAGCGTAATAGACGGGTTAAAAACCTATGCCAAAAACAATGAGGTTTCTGTAATAGCTATGCACACCCATAAACGCAACTTTTTTGAGCGTATTTTCCTTGCCAGCTACACCCAAAAAATGGCTTATCATACGCACCTGCCCCTTTTGTCGTTTGCCTTTTAGGCTTAACCTTGTTAATACCCAATTTAATAGGTAATTCAAACCTTGTAACTTTCATTTTTTTTTGAAAATCGGTAAAAAAAGATGCACACTCCTTGTTTGCGAGTGATAACAATGTTATTTTTGTGGTGAATTGTTACCTGAACTAAATAAGGAAATATGCACACGCACAAAACTAACACACTGCCCGATTGCCAACAATGCAAGAACCGCAAAAACTCGCTGTTTCATTTTTGCCACTTAGATGAAGTGAGCAACATTAGTAATCATAAAACGTGTTCCATTTACAAGCGAGGACAAATTATTTTTCAGGAGGGTGCCAATCCGGTTGGGTTGTTTTGCATTAACACCGGAAAAATTAAACTTTATAAATACGCTTCTGATGGGAGGGAGCAAATTGTGCGTATTGCCAAACCCGGCGATTTTATTGGTTATTCTTCACTCTTATCGGGAAGCCACTACCCCATTTCTGCTGCTGCCTTAGAGGATTGTACTGTTTGCATGATTCCTAAGCAACACATTACCAACCTGTTTAGAACCAATGCCCGTTTTGCAGAAAACTACATGAAGCTTATTTGCGATACACTTGACGAGGGCTACACTAAAATGGCAGATTTGGCATACAAACCTGTAAGGGGCAGACTTGCCGAAGCCCTGTTGCTGCTTCATAATGCCTATAAAGACCCCGATACCAACCCCGATGGCATTATTACTGTATCTCGCGAAGATTTGGCTGCATTAGTAGGCACAGTTAAAGAAACGGTTATCCGCATTTTAAAAGAATTTAAAGAAGATAACTACCTTACCACCCGCCGCACCGATATACTCATTAAAAACCCCAAAGGATTGGTAAAAATCAGCGAACTCTATGATTAAATGGGTTTTGGTAGTGTGCAGTAGGTATCGGGTAGTTTGTAGTAGGTAGTGAACCCTATTCACCATTCAGCCTACCCTTGCGCCTGCCTCCCCTAACCCATCTAAAAGAGGGTAAATTTTTCACTTTTCTAAAACACCACTCCCATAAAACGGGTAGCATCTAATTGCGGAATGGTGGCATTGTGAATACTATCTATTTTTTGAATAAAGAAGTTGGCAAGCAGGGCATATCCGCGGTCGTGCGGGTGAATGCCATCTAAACCAAAAAATCCACCTTCAATAAATGCAGCGCTGAGCGGAATACCGTTAAAAGCAGTACCTTTTTTGAGGCGCGCAAAATACTCATCTGTTTCTATAACCGGAATGTTTCGGGCAGCGGCAGCCGCTCTGATAGCACGGTTATAGGCTCTGATGGTGAGTACACAATTTTGCGCTTCGGTGCGGTCGAGCGCTAAATCATGTGCAAGCGGATTAGCAGCAGATAGCCCATAAGGCGCTATAACCTGTTCTCCATTAACGAGCAAGGTATCGGGTCTGCCAATTTCCTGTGCGGCAGGCAGTAAAATAAGGTCGTTAAATAATGCATTAGGGTTACTGGTGGCTTTTCTTATGCCGTTAGAGGCGGTAATAAAAATATCCAATACATGGCTACAGCTATCGGGTCCTTGTGCACGGTAGGGTACGGTGTTAAAAAAGGGAAAATCGGTTAATAGGGGAATGGTAAAAACCATGCCTTTTGCGCCGCCTGCGGTTAGTACGTCTAAAATTTGTGCATAGTTATTGGCAAAGGTAATGGTGTCGGTAAGGGCAAACAAAGAAATGGGCGTATTGCCGGTATAACCGCCACCGGTGGCTGCATACCCTAAGGCATCGGTAATGCCCAGCCAGTTGGTAAAATAGGTGGGCTGTATGGTTTCAACAGCGCCGGTTAATGCCTGCAAATAGGTGGTTCCGGGCGGCACTACCCTTTTGAGGTAGCTGTTTAGCAGATACATAATGGCATTGTTCACATCGCCTACTTTTATGTTGGGTATGCCCATATTGTTGAAAGGGGCGGCGGCGCTCACATTGGTTTCCCATGCGGGGTTGGGAGTTTGCTTTACCAAATTGGGCAGTGCATTACCGCAGGAGTCAACAGAAAGCCCCATTAACTTAAATTCACCCGAACCGGTGCCGCCGGGTAAAAGCGGTTGGTTAAAGCTGCCCCCACCTGCTAAGGCAAACTGCTGTGCCAAAAAAGCCGGGTAGCTGTGTTCCTGCCCATAGCGGGTAAGTCCATCGCCGGTATAACCGGCGGTAAAAGAGCTGCCCACTGCCATATATCGGGAAAAGTTGCCGGTTCCGGGCGTGGCTTCGGGTTGTTCAATATCTAAATTGCATGCGTTGAGCAAAAAAAGGGCAACCAGAAAAAAAGGTAAAAATGCAGTTCTCATGTTCAGAGTAGGTTAAAACTTGTACTGAATACCAATGCCCGGGCTAATAACATAACCCTTAAAAGTAGCCTGAAAATTGTTTTGTTCGTTGTTAAAACTTCGTTTTAAGGAGCGTCCGTATAGGAACGACATATCTAAAAGCAGGTTGCTGAGTAGTTTAAAAGAAGCGCCGGTAGTACCTACTACTCGTTTACCATCGGGCACTTCGGGCGTAACGCAGCAATCGGGGGCGGCATTGAGGTCATAGTAAATACCGGCGCGCAGGGTAAAACGGGGCGTTACTGCATACTGCCCCGCAAGGCTGAACCGATAAGCATTTTGGTAGTTTCTGATGAGTTTCATGCCGGTAGCGCCGGCAACGGGTTGGGCATAGGCAAAATTGAGGTCTTTAAAAACAATCCAGCCTACCCGCTCCACCTCGGCGGTTATGAAGTGAGCATTTGATTTATCGGGTAAAATATGGTTTTGGTTGCCATTAAAAAAATAAGTGGTTGCTAAAGAAACTGCATCGGGCAAACCCACATTGAGGTCAAAATTGGTATCGGGAAACAAGGGTTCGGCAGTGGCGGGCACGGTAAAATCTGCTGTTCCGTTTTTAAGTTTTACCCTTGCCGATGACTTGTAGGTAACACCTACTGCTAATTTATTATCCCAGGGTTCTACATAAATGCCGGTGGTAAACCCCACGCCCATACCTTGGGCTTGCAGATTGGCATTGCTAAATGTTTGTTCGTCAAAAATGGGTACGGCACGGCGTATGTTAAAATTACCCCAGCCTACTACAAAACTCAACCCAACACCCAACCTGTCATTAACATTATAGCTGATAGTGGGCTGTGCAAATACCGTAGTGAGCGAGGCGCTTTGAACCAAGTATTTACCCATCCAATCATTGGGGTAAGTTATTTGGCTGCCAAAAGGGGTGTAAATGCCAATGCCTATGGTAAATGGGGAAGGATTAGCGGCTGAGCCTAATCGTTGGGTATAATAGGCGGAAAACGGATAACTGATACCAAATTCGTTTTGCCCCGATAATCCGGTGGCTTCTTGCACAAACCTTGCTTTTCCGGTTATGGGGTGCAAACCCAGCATGAGTTGTTTGCCTTTTAACATACCCATTGCACCGGGGTTGTAAAACAAAGATGCTGCATTTAAAGTAATACCTGTGCCGGCATGTGCCAAGCCTATTTGGGGTTGCCCCTGCAATGAAATTTGAAATCCACTGCCATAAACCGAGTAACCCAAACAGCATAATACGCTAAGCAGAATAATGCGCCTAATCATTTGTGAGGAGTTTGGCGCAAATATATACACTTTTGGCAAAAATGGGGTAAGATGCAGCCAAGTAACCTTTTGATTTGGCAAATTAACATTTTGTCGGTTATGTATTCATACCCGTTTACCCCTGCACAAGCGGTTTTACCATTTGGGCATAGGGTATAATGGTATGGTAGCCTTTGCCGGTAAAATATCGGGCGGTAGTGTGGGCAGATTGGTGGGAGGTGGCAAGCACAAAATCGCCTCCCCATGCGCCAAGCGATTTAATGCAGCCCAATTGGTAATCGGGAAAATAGTTTTGCCGGGCAGTTTTAAGTTGCAGCGCTTGGGCAAGCAGTTGCTCATGTTGGTTGAGCAGGGTTTCAAACTGTGGGAGTGTTTTGGCGTTGGCTATTTCAAGGGTAAGGGCGCTAATGAGGTTAATGAGGTTAGTGTGTTGGTGGTAGTGTTGGTAAAAATGGTTAATGGCAAGCCGCGAGTTTTGCTTTTTACCTAAATACACAAAGTACAAATGCTCTGCAAATGCCGGTTCAAAGTCTATTTTTTCTACCGATATATGTTGTGTTGTTTTGCGGTACAGAACGGGTGTATCTGAAATGGCGCAGGCAATATCGTAGCCCGACCCACCCATGGTGTCTTGCAGTAATTGGTAGGGGTTTACCTCTGCCCATTGTGCTATGCAGGTAATTAGCGTAGAACTGCTGCCCAAACCCCAATTTGGCGGAAACTCCAAATGCGTAACCGCTTTTAGGGGTTGGGCTTGGGTTAAAAAATGGGGGTTTTGCCGGCGAACTTTCAGCAAAATATCGGTTAAGGTGGCGGCTGTTTGCGGGTTTCCACGATGATAGAGCAATTGCAAATCGGGTAAACTGAAAGCGGCGCTAAACCAGCAGTTGCCCGATGGTTCTAAACTTTCCCAAAGCAAAAAGTCGTTTTCGGCATTGGCAAAAAGGGTTAGGCTTTGCCCGCGCAAAGTGGGTAAGCCCAGTGCAAGCGCGCCTTCTAATACTGCATACTCCCCGCTTAGTAATAACTTGCCGTTTGCCCTAAATTGGGCAAGCATTGGGGCGGGTATGGCATCATCGGGCAGCATTATATTTTGGTAGTTACGTCTTGCCTCAGCGAATCTAAGAAGTTGCGAACCGATGCAAAAGAAATGGTTTTATCGGCAAAGTAGGTTTCGGCAAGTTGGCGCTCTTGTTCGGTGGCGTTAAAATGCGACAAGATGTTGTTGAAGTGCATTTTCATATGCCCTTTCTGAATGCCGGTAGTAACTAATGAGCGCACGGCGGCAAAGTTTTGGGCTAACCCTACCGATGCAATAACTTGCATCAGTTCTTCGGCTGTGGGATTGCCCAGCATTTCGAGGCTGAGTTTTGCAAGGGGGTGAATTTTGGTAAGACCGCCTATGGTTCCTACCGCCAAAGGCACTTCCAATTTAAACCACAATTTACCATCGGTAATGCCTGCTTGGCTGAGCGAAATGTACTTGCCTGTTCGGGCGGCGTAAGCGTGTCCGCAGGCTTCTATGGCTCTAAAATCATTGCCGGTAGCTATAACTACGGCATCTATGCCGTTGTAAATGCCTTTGTTGTGGGTAGCTGCACGGTAAGTATCGTTTCGGGCTATGTTTACTGCCCTTACAAGTTTATTGGCAAACTCAATGGCAGACATATTGCCAAAATTACCCAATTCGGCAATATGGCACTCTACGCTGCTGCGCACCAAACACTCAGGTGTATAGTTTGAAAGGATAGCCATAATAATTTGCACCTGCCGCTCGGTAGGGGTAAATGCCTCGTGCTGCTGCACCTCTTCGGAAAGTATGAGGGCAAAGGTTTCCAGCACCGAGTTGATAAAATTAGCGCCCATAGCGTTGCAGGTTTCAAAACCCACTTTTATTTGGTAGTAACCTTCCTCTATTTCGGGCAGGTGTAGGAGTTCTACCTGTGTAATGCCACCTCCGCGGCTTTCCATGTTGGCGGTAATATGGCTTACGCCTTCAATCAATCGGGGTTTTAAGCCGGTAAAAAAGCGCTCAAAACGCTCAGGGTTGCCATTCCAAATAAAATGAACGTGCCCTATTTTAGTGGTAGATAAAACGGTGGCGTTAAATCCGCCCCTTTCCGACCAAAATTTAGCGCCGCTTGAAGCCGCCGCCACTACTGAACTCTCCTCTATTACCATAGGTACGCAATAGAGTTTTTCGTTGATTAAAAAATTGGGAGCTACGCCGTAGGGCATGTAAAAATTGCTGACCGTGTTTTCGCTGATGCCGTCAAACAGTTTTTGTGCTTCTACGTTAGAGTGCCAAAAACTGGCAAACTCGCGGGCTACGTCTAATGGATTAGAGGTAAAAAAATGGCGAGCCATCCAAGCTAATTTTTCTCTTTTAGAAAACTTGGAGAAGCCGTCTATCATTTTTTCCTTAGTTCTCATGTGGGTAAATGGTTGAGGATAATTAGATGTGCGTTGTTTGTATTTAAAACTGCAAAGGTAAGGCTTGAATTAAAGTATTGCTTAAAAAAGCGAAAAATGAATACCGGCAAACTAATGCCATGTAAAATAACAGTTTTTTGGGGGGTAAAATTTCACTTGTTTCAGAAATAATTGAAAGTGCTTGTTGTAGGCTAAAAATTGAATGTATTAGAAACCGAAAAACAGCGTTTTTGTTCAATTTTCAGCGAAATTTATTAAACAAAAAAAACAGAGTCTTCTAAAAAAACGGTGAAAATAAAAGCAAATGGTTGTTTGTGCGGTTTGTTGTTAAATAGGCTGTACCTTTGGGCAAACGGAAATGAGAATAAATTGTGTTGCTGAAAGATATGCAAAAATTGGTTTTGGTTGCAAAAGGGGGTAAAATAACCCTTCTTTTGGTAATGGTTTTGCTGTTGTTGCTACCTAATAAAGCCCAAACACAGCCGTCTTCTGCCCTGCGCATGCTTGCCGATAAAGTGGTGGCAAATTACGTTAATGCGCAAAACATAAACTATGGCATTGCCATTGGAATCATTGACGGCAAGGAAACGTACCAATATTATTATGGCAAAACATCGGATACTTTGCTGCAATTGCCCGATAGTAACAGCGTTTTTCTGCTGGGTTCGTTGAGCAAGGTTATTACCACCTCACTTATGATGAGTATGGTGAACGAAAAAATACTGCAACCTACTGATAGCATTACCCAATTTTTACCCGATTCTGTTTGGCAGCATAACCCTTTCCTGCAAACCATCTCTTTGCAAAAATTAGCTTCGCATACTGCACTACTGCCCAAAAATCCGTATAACCTGCCCCAAACTATTGTTCAACCCGATAACCTGTATGGCAATTACCAACTTGAAGATTTGTATCGGTTTTTGCAGAGTTACCAGCCTACATCGGGCATTTTCAAAAAACAGTCTAAAAAATTGTTCGTCTATTCGCATACCGGTATCGGGTTGTTGGGGCATTTGTTAGAAAACGCATCGGGTTTACATTTTGACCAACTTATTGAGCAATACCTTGGTAAGTATTGTGGCGGTTTACCCATTACCGGCGCTCGCCTCCAACCCACTAAACTCCCTTACCTACTGCCCGGACATACTATAAACGGAAAATTAGCGCCGCCAATTTCCTTTGCCTCTATGTATGCCTCAGAAGGATTATACAGCACCTTGCCCAATATGCTTAGATTTGTAAGGGCTTGTATGACCAATAAACTGTTTGAACCTGCTCTGGAACCACACTTTAATACCCAACTCCCCGATGTTAAAGTGGGCTGGGGTTGGTATGTTATTATGAACGGCAAACGCCAACCGGTTATTTATACACATAGTGGTAAAACCGGTGGTTATAGCAATTACCTCGCTTTTGAAAAAGAAAAACAAGTGGCGGTGGTGGTGCTTTCTAATTCTGATAACCGTATTGACCGAATAGGTATTGACCTGCTGGATATTTTGCTGCGGTGATTGGTTGGTTATTAGTGGTGAGTGGTTAGTAAAAATTTAAGCAACATGAAAGAGAGCAATATCAGAGAAAAGAGTTTTGCTTTTGCAGTGCGGGTGGTTAAACTGTATCAGTATTTGGCAGAGAAAAGAGTGTTTGTGCTGAGTGAGCAAATGTTGCGTAGTGGAACTGCTGTTGGGGCTATGATACGCGAAGCAGAACACGCAGAAAGCAAGCCCGATTTTATTCACAAAATGGCAATAGCCCAAAAAGAAATAAACGAAACCATCTATTGGTTAGAACTGCTTGCAGCCACAGAATTGCTCACCAAACAAGAATTTGAAAGCATATACAATGATGCCGTAGAGCTAATAAAAACCATAACTACCATCATTAAAAGCACAAAACAAAACCTAACCACTAATAACTAATGAAAACTGCTCCACCACTTGCCGAGAGGCTGCGACCTCAAACCCTGACCGATTTTATTGGTCAGGAACATCTTACTGCTCAGGGTGGGTTGCTGCGCAATATGCTGGAAAGAGGGCAACCCGTTTCTATGATTTTATGGGGTCCGCCGGGAGTGGGTAAAACTACCTTAGCAAATATCATAGCTGCTGCCCTTGACCTGCCTTTTTATATGCTCAGTGCTATTGATAGTGGGGTAAAAGATGTAAGAGCGGTTATTCAGAAAGCTCACGAAGCCGGAAAAGCGCTGCTGTTTATAGACGAAATTCACCGTTTTAACAAAGCCCAACAAGACTCGCTACTGGGCGCCGTAGAACGTGGCACTATAACCCTCATAGGCGCTACTACCGAAAATCCTTCTTTTGAGGTGATAGCTCCTTTGCTCTCCCGATGCCAAGTTTATGTACTTAAACCGCTTACTCGTGAGAACTTGGAAACCATGCTGCACCGTGCCATTAAACAAGATGTTTACCTAAATAAACGCTCAATTACGCTGCAAGAAACAGAAGCCTTACTGCGCATATCGGGTGGCGATGCCCGAAAACTGCTCAACCTGCTGGAATTGGTGGTAAACCATTTTCCCGATGACCAACCGGTTATTATTACCAACCCAACTGTGCTGCAAATAGCCCAGCAAAACATAGCTTTATATGACAAACAGGGCGAACAACATTACGATATAATTTCGGCATTTATTAAATCGATACGCGGTTCTGACCCTAATGGCGCTCTTTACTGGCTTGCCCGAATGCTTGCCGGTGGCGAAGACCCTAAGTTTATAGCACGCCGTATGCTCATTTTATCTTGCGAAGATATTGGCATAGCTAACCCTACTGCTATGGTTATGGCTAATGCTTGTTTTGATGCCGTTACCAAAATTGGCTATCCTGAGTGCGATTTAATTTTATCGCACACGGTTATTTACCTTGCTACCAGTCCTAAAAGCAACAGCGCCTATACTGCCATCAGAGCCGCTCAAAAATTAGTAGCTGCCAAAGGCGATTTGCCTGTGCCGCTACACCTTAGAAATGCCCCTACGGGCTTAATGAAGGAATTGGGCTATGGCAAAAAGTATGAATACGCCCATGATTACGAAGGTAATTTTTCGGCACAAGAATACCTGCCCGATTTGGTGAAAGACACTGCCCTTTATGTGCCGGGTAATAATGCCCGAGAGCAGGAAACCCGTAAATGGCTCAAACATAAATGGCAAGATAAATATGGCTATTGATGTTTTGAAGTGTGGATTTAAATGCGGCATTTTGCCCATAAATAATTGCCGCCCAATGACTACCCCTTTTTTAACCATATCCCCAACCCTTTAATTTATGTATAACCGCCCTATTTTACCCGCCCCTGCCGCAGTAGTTAGCAACGGAAAGTTTAATTTTGGCTGCTATAATGCTCCAATAGGTGAGGTAAACCTACTTGATGCACACAAACCCTACCGTTTACCGCTGCCCCTTTTTGCCAAAAACCTGCAACTGCGTGAGTGGCAGGCTTTTCAGCTTACCAACGGACGCTATTTTATTATGGCTGCTATTTACAATGCTAAAAAAATGGCGCTGGCTCAGTTTATTGTTTATGATAAACAAGATAACAAAAAATACAGGTACGAAAAAAAAGTGCCGCCTTTCAGTTTGCATATAGCTAAGGGGTTGTTTAACAGCCACTCCTATTACCGCAGCCCCAATTTTATGGTTACAGCACATAATAACCTAAAAGATGAACGCATAGAACTAAGCGCTCGGATAAACAACTTTGCCAACCTGCCGCCTTTGAAAGCAAACTTTACCGCATTTCATACCAGCGGACAGGTAGAGCCTATGGTAACGGTAATGCCTTTTGCCCATAACAGAGGTATGTACTCGCACAAATGCCTCATGCCTGCACAGGGCAATTTGGTACTCAACGACGAAACGATAGTGTTTGAAACACACAACAGCGCTATGATAATAGATGACCACAAGGGTTATTACCCCTACCCTACTTGCTATGATTGGGTTACAGCCTTGGGTTACACGGCTAATGGCTCATTGCTGGGTTTTAATTTTACCCATAACCAAGTACTAAACCCCCAAACCTACAACGAAAACTGCCTTTGGAATAATGGTAAAATGCACCCGCTGCCGCCCATTACCATGAAACGACCCAATGGGGTAAAAGGCAAATGGCTTATAACTGATGCCTATGGGCAGGTAAACTTAACCTTTACCCCCGTAGCCCACACATCGGTAAATATAAACCTGTTGCTATTGGCAAGTCGTTATGAGGGTCCGTATGGGTATTTTTCGGGCAGTATTGTTTTGCCTACCGGCGAGCGCATGGTTATTGATGAGCTTTTTGGTATGGGCGAGCAGTTTTACCTTAGAGCTTAATAATCGGGCAATAAGCAATAAAAACCGGCATCCGGTTATTTCTTCTTTGGTTTTTTTACCTTCCAATGTTTATGCTGTTGTATGTTTAGCGCCCTTTTGTATATTTGTGCAATTTTGTACTGCAATTCAATCAACATACCCCTATTATGGCTGGAATCATTGACAAAAATTACGACCATTACATAACTGTTATTGACGACATTTTTAACGACCTCCAACAACTTACCCTTAGCCTTAATAACCAAAAAATGTCGGCAACGGTGGGTAATATAAGGGGCAGACTGCATGAACCCTTTCTGTTTGTAATTGTGGGCGAGGTAAAAGTGGGTAAAAGCAGTTTTGTAAATGCCCTGCTTCAAACCGATAAGGAGGTGTGCAAAGTAGCCCCCGACCCCTGTACCGATACTATTCAGCAAATTGTGTATGGCGAGGAAGAGCAAACTATTCAAATTAACGACCACCTGCTCAAAATTACCCTGCCGGTTGATATTTTGCAAAAAATTGCCATTGTAGATACGCCCGGCACCAATACCATTATTACCCACCACACCGAAATTACCGAAAAATTTATTCCGGTTAGCGACCTTATTGTGTTTGTTTTTGAAGCTAAAAATCCTTACCGCCAATCGGCTTGGCAGTTTTTAGATTATATTAGCAACGAGTGGCGAAAAAAGGTGATTTTTGTGCTGCAACAAGCCGACCTATTGGAGCCCGATGAATTAGAGGTAAACAAAAACGGCGTAGTGCAATACGCCATTAAATACGGCATCAGCAACCCGCAGGTGTTTACCGTATCGGCTAAAAAAGAGCTGCGCGGATTGCCCGATAGCGGGTTTGACCAAATCCGAGAGTTTATTAGCCACACCATTACCGGCGGCAATAACCTGCGCCTCAAAATTAAAAGCCTGCTCGATACTTCTAAAAACGTGATGCACTCCATAGAAGAAGGCATTACTACCACCAAACAACAGTTAGATACCGACTCGGCTTTTAGAAATAAGGTAAACTCCCTGCTCGACAGCGCCGCCCTTAAAACCGATAACCAAATTAACAACCTTATTGACCTGCTTATTAAAGAATACGACAAGGTTACCTCCGATATTCAACGACAGTTTGAACACGGATTGGGCATTTTTACCCTTATCCGAAAATCGTTCCTCTCTATTTTTAACGAAAAGGAAAGCCTGCGCGAGTGGATTAAAGAATTGGTGCAAAAATTAGAGTACGCCCTAAAACCCGCCCTTGAACGCCGCCTGCGCGAAGGCGTAATGAATATTGCCGACAGTGTGCGCCAAATGGCAGAAATTATTGATGCCGAAATACGCAAAAACAAGGCTGCCATTAACAGCAACAACGAGGTGTTTACTGATATTGCCAATAAACGACAAGATAAATTAGAAAAACTGCACGCCGGTATAGAAACCATTGTTACCGAAGCCGAAGAATACATCAGTAACGATATGTTTGAAAAAAGCTCTTCGTTAGTGCCCGGCTTGGCTACCGGCGGAAGCATTGCCATTATAGGGGTAATTTTAATGACCGTTACACAAGGCGCTGTTTTAGATATTACCGGCGGCATACTCTCTGCCGTAGGTTTGCTGGGCGCCGGCGTAATAACCCTTACCCAACGAAGTAAAATTATTGCCGAGTTTACCGCCGAAATAGACAAAGGCAGAGAAAAACTCCGCCATCAAGTAACCGATAAATTAGATACCTACCAAAACGAAGTGCGCACCAAAATAGACAACAATTTCCTTGAGTTTGACGCTTTTTTGCATACCCAACAGCAAAAATTTACCCTCCTGCATACCCAATACGACAACATTAAACAAAAATTTTACAAAACTAACAAAGAGTTAGAAATGTAAATTAGGGGTTAGGGGTTAGTAAAAATTTAAGCAGCAGGAAAGAAAGTAATAGCACAGAAAAGAGTTTTGCTTTTGCAGTGCGGGTAGAGAACTGCTTGCAGCCACAGGATTTCTCACCAAACAAGAATTTGAAAACATAAACGATGATGCCGCAGAGCTAATAAAAATCATAACTACCATCTTTAAAAACACCAAACAAAACCTAATCACTTTTCACTTTTCACTCATAACTCATAACTCATAACTCATAACTCATAACTAACAACCAACAACTAATAAACATGCAAACAAAACCGGCGCTTAGTTTTTGGCAAATCTGGAACATGAGTTTCGGATTTCTTGGTATTCAGTTTGGCTTTGCCCTACAAAACAGCAATGTAAGCCGTATTTTTCAGACCCTTGGAGCTAAAATGGACGATTTACCCATTTTATGGATTGCCGCACCCCTTACCGGCTTGCTGGTGCAACCCATAATAGGTTATCTTAGCGACCGAACCTGGCACCCAACCCTTGGCAGAAGGCGACCCTTCTTTTTACTGGGCGCTATACTCGCCGCACTTTCGCTAACCATTATTCCTAACTCACCCGCCCTATGGATTGCCGTATTGATGCTATGGATAATGGACACATCCTTTAATATAGCCATGGAACCCTTCCGCGCTTTTGTAGGTGATAAACTGCCCGATGAGCAGCGTACCGCCGGTTTTGCCATGCAAAGTTTTTTTATAGGCGTAGGCGCAGTAGCAGGGTCTATTTTACCCTACGTTTTTACCAACTACCTCCACATTAGCAACGAAGCCCCCGAAGGCATTATTCCGCCATCGGTAAAATACTCTTTTTATGTAGGAGCTATTGCCTTTTTAATAGCCGTTTTGTGGACGGTTTACAGCTCAACAGAGTATCCGCCCGATGAAACCGAAAAAACCAATCAGCCCAAAGGCGGCGTAACGCACATGTTTACCGAAATTTACGAAGGCTTGTTTCAGATGCCTAAAACCATGAAACAACTTGCCATAGTACAATTTTTTTCGTGGTTTGCCCTTTTTGCCATGTGGATTTACACCACCGCCGCCGTTACCAAACACATTTACGGCTCTACCGATACCGGTTCTGCCATTTACAATGAAGGCGCAAACTGGGTAGGCATTTGTTTTGCCGTTTACAATGGCGTAGCAGCCTTGGTGGCTTGGATAATTCCGCCCTTAGCCCAATATACCAACCGCCGAATAGCACACCTCATCTGCCTGTTTTTGGGTGGACTTGGTTTAGCTTCTATCTTTTTTATTTCCAATCCTCAACTGCTCCTTGTTTCTATGATAGGCGTGGGTGCCGCATGGGCAAGCATTTTATCTATGCCTTATGCCATACTCTCAGGCTCCCTGCCCGCCGAAAAAATGGGTTATTTTATGGGCGTATTTAACTTCTTTATTGTAATACCCCAAATAGTGGCTGCCTCCATTTTAGGTTTTATGGTTAAACATTTATTTGGCAGCGACCCCATTTACGCCTTGCTCGTAGGCGGTGTAAGCATGTTTGCCGCCGGATTACTCACCCTTCTGGTAGAAGACAAAGCCGAGCAAAAAGCATAAGCCCCTACCCTGCCCCATTTTAACCCCCAAAACATTACAGGCTACCGCCGCCTGTAATGTTTTTTTTTCCACCCGGTCATCAAATAACCCTATGACAAAAGAGTAGAACAAAAGATTAGGGTGTACTTTTGTATCTGTTTTGAAAAATACCACTAATTAGTAAGCAACAATTGCGGCAACTGTGCATAACTACCCGCGTTGGCAGTTATTTGAAAGACAAACAAACAACAAAAAATGGTAACCATTGACAACTACTTAGACAGTCATTACATACACCGAAGCAATTGGTTAAGAGCAGCCGTTTTGGGAGCAAATGACGGAATCATCTCCATTTCAAGCCTTGCAATTGGCGTTGCCACCGCAAGCGCCACCAGAGACCCCATTCTTTTAGCCACTATTGCAGGTTTGGTTGCAGGCGCATTATCTATGGCAGCAGGCGAATATGTATCGGTAAGTTCACAAACCGACATTGAACAAGCCGACATTGAAAGAGAAAAACAAGAACTTGAAAAAATGCCCGATGTTGAACTAAATATACTTGCGCAGATTTATGAAAAAAGGGGGCTTAAAAAAGAAACGGCGCTACAAGTTGCAAAAGAATTAACAAAAGCAGATGCCCTGGCAACACATATCCGCGATGAATTGGGAATAAACGAATTAAGTCAGGCAAAACCACTGCAAGCAGCATTTGCATCGGGTGCAGCCTTTACAGTAGGCGGGCTTTTGCCGTTATTGGTAACAATTTTTGCACCTGTTTCAAAAATGGAATACTTCCTCTATGGCTTTACCATCCTATCGCTCATAGTGCTTGGAGCAGTTTCTGCAAAAACAGGAGGTTCAAGTATTAGCAAGGCAGTACTACGAATTGTAATTTGGGGAACCATTGCAATGGGTTTATCTGCTGTGGTAGGATACATTTTTGGCGTTAATGTATAACCGCTAATTTTAACTAAGTGGTAAATCACTTACCAATCAATTTGCCCATTGTTGGGGTAATTGTTTTGTGTTTGTGGTAATCTATTTTAATTAACCCTTGGCTTTACCCGGTTCGGCTGCTGTTGCTTTTTAACCCACTTTCCGCACCCCCATTGGCGTTTTGAATAATTAACCCAATATCGGGCT
>ERZ761609.649-NODE-649-length-38079-cov-56.763071_pt1 | contig 38079 bp, 30 predicted proteins | sample MGYA00511163_ERZ761609 | MGnify/ENA primary metagenome ERZ761609 (study PRJEB28899, sample SAMN02445070) | bioreactor sludge metagenome | biome: EBPR sludge | place: Australia: Brisbane, Thorneside Wastewater Treatment Plant | collected 2011-12-16 ...
TTCAAGTTACGAGTTTCAAGTTACGAGTTTCAAGTTACGAGTTTCAAGTTACGAGTTTCAAGTTACGAGATACTAATTTCGAGTGAGTTAAGAAGACCTTTTTTATTAATATATTATTAGACTAATATGAAGCATTAAAATTTACTTTGCTGATTTTAGAATTTCAATGACGGGGATTTTTTTTATTTTACTGTCCAGCCAGTAGATAATATTGAAAGCGTCAAACGCATTTTTTTCCAGTGGGTCTTTTAGAAGCGCGTTCAGTTCATCTTTCATTTCTCTGAACATCTCCGTCATTTCATTATCGGTTTTTATGCGGAAAGATTTTCTGAGATATTTTTGTATAATGTTTTCATACCTGTAAACTTTTTTCTTCATGCTGATAAAGTGGTAAGCAGATTTCAGAGCATATTCCAAAGAATCTATATATCCCAGCTCATAATAAGATATGAGGTGAATAATCTTTGCATAGCACTGATAATCTTCTGAATGATCCGTTCTGCCGATATTAAAAATTTTACCGTTCCAGTAGATGCAGTTTTCATATTCACCTCTGATAAAATTCGAAACGCTGAGAAAGAAGTAAAGTATTATTCTCTGATAAACCGTAATCTTATCCTCATACACTGAGATGTTTTTTCGTATTTCAGTTTCTGTATTTTTTAACTTTAATTCGTCAAAAGATTCCATATACATTGAAAGTCTCATTACTGAAGCTGAATAAAAAATAAAAACTTTATTTGCTTCAGTAATAAATCCTGAATGTTTTGTCAAAACATTCTCCATTTTAATAACCGTATTTTCCGCATCCTTAAATTTACGGACTCTGATTTCACAATTGATCAGATTATTAAGGGAAAAAATATAATTATCCAGCTTATCTTTCAGCTTGACCAGATTATTTTCACACAGTTCAACAGCCAATCCTGCGCATTTGTAAGCATCTTCAAACATTTCCATTGTGAGATAATACTGCAGCCATAAATTGTAAAAAATATATTTTGTTATGAATGACTTTGCATTTTCTATATTCTCCAGAAGCGGATTTTCAAATATTTTTTTAAATTTAAGCTGAACATTTTCATCCCTTAACCTTCCTGAACCGAAACTTCTGAGGAATATTCCGACATCTTCATTTATAATATAAAAGTCAACCAGGTTTTTATTTAGCTCAATAGCGTTATACTGTTTATCAAAAAGTTCTTTTGCCAAAACGGTATAGTCTTCTACCGAACATAAATATTTTTTAATAAGCCTTTCGGAATTTGACAATTCAAACCGGCTGCTGAAAAATTCTTTCTCAGCTGCGATTTTATTTGCCTTATGTAAAAGTTTTAAACTTTGGTCGAGTAAATTTTTACCGAAGAGTATTTCCGCCTGCGTGAGAATATTTCTTATTGAATAAATATCATTTGTATCTTTATGAAAAAAGGAGAGGGAGTTCAATATCGAGTTGTATAGATAATTTTTATGAAAGGGAAGGTTTTTTATAAACTTTCCTGTATAAGTACCTTCTTTAATTTTACTCTCGTCATATGCATTTCCGGTTGCCGTTTGTTTAGAAATTTCATCAAACAATTTCAGATAATTATTATCAGAGTCTTCAATTAACAGCATATACTTCTTTCTGAAGAATAATTTTTCCTTTACTGACAATGATTTTATAAGCAAAAATATATCATCTGAAGGTTTCATTCTGACTAATGTAAATAAAAATAAACTTAAACAAAAATACGGAATTTCTTTTATAATTTAACTTTTCTAATTCAATTAAAAAAAATTACCCTAATTTCTGACTAAGAATAAAGCAAATTAGATTTTCAATTTTATATCTCCGCAAATATTTTTGTAAAGAATTTTAAACTACTACCGTCATCCTACATCATAGTTTAACGTTATATTTCAAAAGTATCCTATCAGGGATGATGGAGGGCGGATGGCGATGCTCCTTATGAAAGGAGCATGCCGGAAACCCTGTTTTAAAATTTAGTTTATTTAAATCATTAAACCAATCAATAAGGAGTTAAAATGAAAAAGCCCATCAAATCCCTGCAAATTATTATTGTACTTTCATTTATTTTTACATCATCCTCTTTTGCACAAATGTACTGGAATCAGGCGGGAAATTTTCCGGGAACTGCCGGAAGTCATATCTCGGTACCGAATTCTTCATCATTGGATTTAACTTCCGGATTTACTTTGGAAGCATTGATAAACCCTTCTGCGCAGGCGATAATAGCAAAGGGAATAATTTCAAAAGGAACAGGACTCAGCATCAGATACGCCGTCAGATTGTTATCGGGAAGAATTGTGGTTGTAACTAATTCAACTCAGAGATTATTCAGCCGCGCATCGAATCCGATACCATTGAACAAATGGACACACATAGCAGTTACACTAAGCAACGCAGGAGCTTTTCAGATATTCATTAACGGGGTACTTGACACTTCTGTAACCATTGCAGGATCACTACCTACAGTAAATACGGATTCACTTTATATCGGATCTTCCGGTGGATCTACGGAATTTTCCGGAATGATAGACGAAGTTAGAATCTGGAATACAAATCTTTCTCCCTTAGAGATATTTATTTTCAGAAAATCGACAATAGGAGTAAGCGGTTCAGGTACATATAACAGACTGGTACTGTCAATTCCATTTCAAAACAATACCGGATCAGGTTCTTTTTTTTCTGCAATGGATCATTCCGACAGACTTAATCACGGTTTTATCAGAAATGTAACAGCGATTGATCTTAAAGACAGACCATCAGGAATTCATCAAATGTCAGACTGCGTAAATTTGAGTCCATCGGGTTATCTCTCTGCGCCTGATAATCCTGCTCTCAGTCCTGTTACAAAGTTAACGATAGAATGCTGGGTATATCCCAAGTCACAAAATTACGGAATACTATATAAAGGTCCTGTAACAAGCAGTAATGCAGATTACGGGTTAAGAGTGATCTCAGGAAAATTAACTTCATATATTAACAATACACAAATCAATTCAGCTGATTCAGTAAAAACAGAACAATGGTCGCACGTTGCGTTTACATATTTTGCGGCTACGGGTCAATTTGAATTTTATGTAAACGGAAAACGGGGAACAATAGGAAACATTGCTCCTGCAAATATTAATAACGGATCGGATTCATTGTTTGTTGGTGTATATCCTTTTGCAGCAGGGTTTACCGGATACATTGATGAGTTAAGGATTACAAGCGATATTAAAACAATGGATGATATAAACAAGCAGATGTTTTCATCCATAAATGAATCAAATGATAATGACGCAGTAACAAATGTTTCATATAATCTTGACGGTTCTACTCTATCAAATACTAATGATGGTTCAAGATTGAATTTCAGAGGAACTGCAAGTTTTAATTATAATTCGGCTCCATTTGTTTCAGGCATTCCGCATTCACCGATAATTAATAATTCATCCGGAAAATTTCAGAGTGGATATTATCTGAGCATGCCTCAGAAAAGAATACCGGCATCCGGATCATCAGGAACAATAAAAGACACGATTGAAATTTTAGCATCTGAAACGATCAGCGATCTGAATATTTATGTCGCAATAAATCACACCAGAGAAGAAAACTTAAGGTTAACCATAACAAGTCCGCTCGGAGCATCGACGGAGTTATTCGCAAATACATCACTTATGGACAGCAATAAAAATCTGGTTACCATATTCGATTCAGATAATGACAGCTCGCAATTCAGTAACAGATATATCAGCTTCGGTCCGGGAATAAAACCATTATTTGACATTGACGCAATTTTTTCAGGAAGCAATTCCAAAGGTAAATGGATTCTCAGCATTACTGATGAAGTCAGTGCAGATACGGGAATCCTGATCAGCTGGGGGCTTCAGATAAATGAGAAGAATACTCTTCCATATAATCTTGAATGCACTTCACTGGTAGAAGGGTTTTACAATTCATCATCAAACTCGATGATAGCAGATACTATAAGATATTTTATCCGAAGCAGTCTATCACCCTATTCGATAATAGATTCATCAAAGGCAAAAGTAAATACATCAGGATCAGCTTTTGTTCCGTTTACAAAAGTTCAACCTTTGACAAATTATTTTCTTGTGGTAAAACACAGAAATTCCGTAGAGACCTGGAGTTCGACTGTAATAAAGTTCACGCAATTTACAAAACAGTCATCATATAACTTCACAGATCTTATAACCAGAGCATTTGGAAATAATATGCAGCAGGTTGACACAAGTCCGGTAAGATTTGCCGTTTACAGCGGCGATGTAAATCAGGACGGAACAATTGATCTAAGTGACGGAAGCCTTATCGATAATGATGCTTTTAATTTTGCATCGGGTTATCTTTCTACGGACATAAACGGCGATGAAGTAAGTGATCTTGCGGATGCGGTATTTGCGGATAATAATTCGTTTAATTTTGTTGGGAAAATAACGCCATAATTCAATAACAAATTACGAATTACGAGTTACGAATTACGAGTTACGAATTTCAAGTTTCGAGTTACGAATTTCAAGTTTCGAGTAATGAGTTATGATTACGAGTATTGAAATGCAAGATATAGATTGCGGATATTGAGTAATGAGTAAGAAAAAAATTAAAAAAAAATAAAAAGAACCGCAGGTATTTGCCTGCGGTTACTGTTTAAAGATTTATTCCCATTTAAAAACTTTTACGGCAACTGAATAGATAACAACACCCCAGATCAGCATTATTAAAATATCTTTCCACACATCAAAGATACCAGCGCCTTCAAACGAGATTTTTCTTAATGCTTCATTCAGATAAGTAAGCGGCAGTGCGCGGCTTACGGGCTGCAGCCATTCCGGAAAATTTGATATTGGAAAGAAAGTGCCTGCAAGCAGAAACTGAGGAAGAGTAATCAGATTTGCAATCGGCGGAACAGCGCTCTCATTTTTCGCAATCCCTGAAACTACAAATCCGAACCCGAGAAAAACAATCAGTGCGATAACGGATAAGATAAGCATATTTAATAAAGTGACAAATCCGTTAACAAGAGTAAATCCGAAGATATAATATCCTAAAAGAATGATAATTATTGAAGTAAAAATTGAAAATATCAAACGGCTTAGAGATTCACCGAGAATGATGTAAACTTTTTTAACAGGCGTTGCAAAAAATCTTTTAAGAACAAGAGTCTGACGTAGACTTATAAAAATAAAAGCTGTTCCGAACACACCGGCACTGAGGAGAGAAAATCCAAGCTGACCCGGTAAAATAAAATCAATTGTTTTAAATTTTCTTCCTTCGATTTCAATTTCTTTAAGCTCGGTTTTAGGTGTTTTTGCTTCAGTGAAAGCAAGATTCTGTTTGCTGACAATTTCACTAATAATCATTTTCAGAATACTGCCTCTTTCGGGAGAAGCTTTAGTGGTTTTAAGACTGATTATTTGCTGTCCGGACGGACTGTTCTCAATATTTATGACAGCGTCAATTCTACCTTTTTCCAAATCAGAAAATACATTTTGATAATCCGGGTTTTTTATAATGGTGATGGTATTACTTTCAGCTAACTCTTTATATATATGATTTGAAGTATCGGAATTTTTTTCGAAAACGACATCAATTTTAAAACTGCTTCCTCCGATGAAACCGAACACCAAAATAAAAATCAGCGGGAAAACCAGATTGAAAACGACAGCAGAAGGATTTCGCATCAGCGCTTTCAAGCTTGCTTTAGTAAGCGAGAGCATTGCCCGTAACTGATCGTATTTAATATTTTTCATTTAAACTTTTAAATAGTTACCGTCATAATCAGTCATTAGAATACTTTGAATATTTTTTCAAAAAATAAGTTATTGGTTTAATTCAAAATTAATTTCAGTCAAAAAAAATATTTCAGACATCTCTTATGCTATGTCCTGTCAGATTAATAAATACATCTTCAAGAGATGCGAGCTTAACCTGCTTTGGTCTTTCGAAACCGCTGCGAACGAGATCATCAATGAGATTATCGGGAGAGTCAATTGCAATAATATTTCCATGGTCAATAATACCGACTCTGTCACATAAAATTTCAGCTTCATCCATATAATGAGTTGTCAGCATAATAGTTGTTCCTTTTGCTTTTATTCTTTTAATAAGTTCCCAAAGATTTCTTCTTGCCTGCGGGTCAAGTCCTGTGGTGGGTTCATCAAGAAAAATTAACTTAGGTTCATTAATAAGAGTGGTACAAACTGAGAACCTTTGCTTTTGTCCGCCGGAAAGTTCTTTATACTTAGAATTCTTTTTATCACGCAAGTCAACAAGATCGAGCAATTCATCCGGATCGGTATATACATTATAAAGACCTGCGAATAATTCTATAAGTTCATTCAGATAAAGATTCGGATAAAACCCTGCTGCCTGCAACTGGATGCCGATAATCTTTTTTATCTCGTTTTGATTTTCATCAACCGAAAGTCCGTTTATAAAAACCTCTCCGGAAGTTTTATCACGGAGAGTTTCCATTATTTCCAGCGTAGTGGTTTTACCTGCGCCGTTTGGTCCCAGCAGACCAAACACTTCACCTACTCTGACATTAAAACTTATCCCGTCAACGGCAACAAGCGAGTTATATTTTTTTACGAGATTTTTAACTTCTATTATATTCTCTTTCAAATTTATCAGGGTAATTTCAGGTAAAGGAAATTATAAGGAAAGCAGTAAATGAATTTTAAAAACATTTTTTATAAAAAAATGACCAATAACTTTGTTTAATTTTAATACTATTAAATCTCAGTTTTGCGTTACAGGACCGCATAAAATTTTCAGATTTAAAATCAGCAGATTTACACCTGTCTGAAAATAACAGGTCATATAACATAAACATCAAGCCCTTGTTTTCCGCCTTCTCTTCCGAAACCGCTTTCTTTATATCCGCCGAAAGGAGAAGCGGGATTAAATTTATTGAAGGTATTGGACCAGACTACACCGGCTCTTATTCTGCTGAGAGTTTTAAATATTTTAGAACCTTTATCAGTCCAGACGCCAGCTGATAGACCATAGAAAGTATTGTTAGCTTTTTCAACTGCTTCGGACGGGGTTCTGAAAGTAAGAATGGACAGAACCGGGCCGAAAATTTCTTCATTTGCGATCCTGTGCGACTGCGCGACATCGGAGAAAAAAGTAGGTCTAAACCAGTAACCTTTAGGCGGCAGGACACAATCACTTTGAAAAATAGTAGCACCTTCGCTGATACCAGCATTGACAAGTTCAGTTATTTTTTTAAGCTGCATACTTGAATTGATTGCTCCGACATCTGTATTTTTATCAAGAGGATCTCCGACTCTCAGAGTTGACAACCTGTGTTTAAGTTTTTTTATTATAATATCTTTTATGCTTTCCTGAACGAGCAGTCTTGAGCCTGCGCAGCAGACATGACCCTGATTGAAATATATACCGTTAATAATTCCTTCCACCGCTGCATCAATCGGTGCATCTTCAAAAACAATATTCGCTGCTTTACCGCCTAATTCTAATGTAAGCTTTTTATTAGTACCTGCAGTCTGACTCATTATAAGCTTTCCGACTTCAGTAGATCCGGTGAAAGCAATTTTTTTTGTGTCAGGATGTCTGACAATAGCAGCGCCGGTATTTCCGTCACCGGAAATGATATTTACGACACCGTCAGGCAGACCGGCTTCCTGAATAACTTCAGCAAGTTTATATAAGGTAAGCGGAGTAGTTTCGGCAGATTTAATAACCACGGTATTACCGCAGGCAAGTGCGGGAGCAATTTTCCATGCAGCCATGAGAAGCGGGAAATTCCACGGGATGATCTGTCCGGCGACACCGATGGGAGAAACTTTTCTTCCGGGGAAGGCATAAGAAAGTTTATCAGCCCATCCGGCATAATAGAAAAAGTGAGCAAGAGCGAGGGGGACGTCAACGGATTTGGATTCTTTAATTGGTTTACCTCCGTCCATAGATTCTATAACTGCAAATTCCCGGGCTTTTTCCTGGATTATCCTGGCGATTCTGAAAATATATTTTGATCTTTCTTTTGGGGGCATTTTGCTCCAGGATTTGTCGTAGGCGGATTTAGCCGTTTTTACGGCTTTTGCCACATCGGCATCAGATGCATATGCAACATTCGCGATGACTTCTTCGGTAGCCGGATTTACCGTGCTGAAATATTTTTTCGACTTAACCCATTTTCCACCGATGAAAAGGTCGTACTGATCTTTTATTTTGATATGTTTAGAATCTTCAACGGATTTAGAATATTCCCAGTTGATTTTTTTCGATTTTCCAATTTTAACCGAACCGTTTGTTTTTCCGTTAGAGGATATTGCTTTTTCAGAGTCTGAAATTGTTTTCATATCGAAATTAGATATTTAAGATGCGGATTAAAAAATACTTTTACTTTATAATATTTAAAAAATGATATTAATGTCAATCTGAGTTGTATAAAAATATATAAATCAAAAGACAATCTTGCACAAGCATTAATAATAACCTAAACATCACTGAAATAAATTTACGATTAAATCAAGAATCTGTGAACCTTTTCATTAAACCTCTGAAGCGGTTTTGTAATCCTGCGCGGAAAACAATTCCGCGCTACACACCAGGTACTTTATCATAAAACTTTTCATTCAACTGTTTAATTTTTAACAACAGAGATTTCACAGAAAGTCATATCCCTAAAATTCAGGTTCAGGTTGTTTTAATCACAAAACCGCTGAAGCGGTTTTGTGACACCGCGCGGAAAACAATTCCGCGCTACATCCCCAGCACCTTATCATAAAACTTCTCATACATCGGAACTATATTTTCCTCACTGAAATGCTCCGCGCGCTTCCTTGCGTTTTTTGAAAAATGTTCATATCTCTTTTCATTCGTTAAAAGATCTGACGCATATTTTGACATTCTTTCCACGTCACCTATCTCTGCAATATATCCTGTTTCTCCGTGCAGATTCAGCTCAGGCAATCCTCCGACACTTGATGAAATCACGGGAACGCCGCAGCTCATTGCTTCAAGCGCTGAAAGTCCGAAACTCTCAGACTGCGAAGGCAGAAAGAAAAGATCGGTAACTGACAGAAGCTCTACCAGAGCATCCTGTTTACCCATGAATTTTATATCTTCAAAAATTCCGAGTTCACGGGAATATCTTTCGCATTCGCTTCTTTCCGGACCATCACCTATTAGAAGAAGTTTACAGTCAACTTTTTCCTTTACGGTGTTAAAAATCTTAATCACATCCTGCACTCTTTTCAGAGCGCGGAAATTCGAAGTGTGCGTTAAAATTTTCTCGTCATTTTTTGCAAAGTTCTTTCTGAAGCATTTTGTCTTTTCGTTATCTTCTCGTACATACTTATTTATATCAATAAAATTCGGGATCACCTCAATTTCTTTATCGATCTGATACTGCTGCTGTGTTTTCTCTTTAAGGAATTTCGAAACTGCCGTAACGCCATCGGATTTCTGTATGCTGAATTTCATAGTCGGCAGAAAACTCGGCTCGAGTCCGGTCAGAGTAATATCAGTACCGTGAAGAGTAGTTATGAATTTAATTTCGGATTTATTCCCGCTTTCTGATTTCAGAATTTCTCTCGCAAGAAATGCGCTTGTTGCATGGGGGATTGCGTAATGTGCATGAAGAAGATCCAGGTCATGGAATTTTGTAACTTCAACCATTTTACTGGCAAGCGCAATTGAGTACAAAGGAAATTCAAAAAGCGGATAATTATTGATCTCCACTTCGTGATAGAATATGTTATCAATGAATCCGTTCAGACGGGTAGGCATTGCATAGGAAATAAAATGAACTTCATGACCTCTCATAGCAAGTGCTTTTCCGAGTTCAGTTGCTACTACTCCGCTTCCTCCGTAAGTCGGATAACAAGTGATGCCGATTTTCATAAAAAAATAAATTGATGTAAATATAATTTAATATACTGTTAAGAAAAATTCATTCTTTAGACTGATATTTTAAAACAGATATTGATTAAAGTCATCTATAATATATTCATTACAAAATTATGACAAATATCATATAAAAAACCGGGCGGTTTACGGTTTATTGAATTTAATAAACAGTCTTCATTCAGTATTTTTATATACTTTCGAAAACTAAACATCACTTACCTATGAAAAAAATCAAAGTATTAATTATGGGAGCTGCCGGAAGAGATTTTCATAATTTCAATGTTTTGTACAGAGACAACCCTTTATATGAGGTAGCGGCATTTACGGCAACTCAGATCCCGTATATTGATAAAAGAATTTATCCGAAGGAGCTCAGCGGAAAACTGTATCCGAAGGGGATCCCGATTTATTCAGAAGAAAAATTAACTGATCTGATTAAAAAACATAAAATAGATGAAGTCATCTTTTCATATTCGGATGTCCCTTTTGATTATATTATGAAAAAGGCGGCTGAAGTAAATGCTGCCGGCGCTTCATTCAGAATGCCGGGTTACAATGAGACGGCTGTAAAGTCAGTAAAACCGGTTATTGCCGTAGTTGCCTCACGGACAGGAACCGGTAAAAGTCAGACTTCGAGAAAAGTCGTTAAGATTTTAAAATCCATGGGAAAGAAGGTAGTGGCAATACGCCATCCGATGCCTTACGGAAATCTTGCTAAGCAGAAAGTTCAGAGATTTGCACAAGTCTCAGATCTTAAAAAACATAAATGTACAATTGAAGAAATGGAAGAATACGAACCGCATGTCGTGCAGGGAAATGTGATATACGCCGGCGCGGATTATGAAGCGATAATCAGAGAAGCTGAAAAGGAAGCAGATATAATTATCTGGGACGGCGGAAACAATGATATGCCTTTTTACAAAAGTGATCTTATAATTACTGTTGTAGATCCTCACAGACCTGGCCATGAACTCAATTATTATCCTGGCTTTATTAATCTGCTGATAGCAGATATTATTGTGATTAATAAAATTGATTCAGCAGATCATTCCGGAATTAACACAGTCAGAGAAAACATTGAGAAATATAATCCGAAAGCAGTAATCATCGAAGCGGCATCGCCTGTTTCGTTAGAAAATTCTGCTGATGCAAATCATATTAAAAATAAAAAAACGCTTATTGTAGAAGACGGACCGACGCTTACTCACGGCGGAATGAAATACGGAGCTGCTACAATAGCTGCAAAAAAATTCGGAGCAAAGGAAATTGCTGATCCAAGGGAATATGCGGTCAGATCTATCAGAGAAACATTCGAGAAGTATCCGGACACCGGCAAACTTTTACCGGCAATGGGTTACGGAGAGAAGCAGATTAAGGATCTTGAAGACAGCATTAACAGAGTGCCTTGCGAAAGCGTGCTGATTGGAACTCCTATAGATCTGAGGAGACTTATTAAATTCAAAAAGCCTGTTGTAAGAATTAATTATGAACTTCAGGAAATCGGCAGACCGGATCTTGAAGAATTAATTACGGAAAAATTTTCCTGAACTGAAAACCCGGGCAACCGGGTTTTTTATTTTTATTTGTATCTTGAAAAAGAAAAATGAAATATCCATTCTTGAATATTCTAAATCCGGCCCTCGAATTAAATTAAATTTTACAATCCGATTTATCTGATTAAATATTAATTTAACCTTATGATTCCAATCAGGTCTTCTTTATTTGTGATTATATTATTTATCGCAATTTTATTTTCAGGTTGCTTTTCTTTGTCAATTGATAAAATGGTTGAAGTCAATCCCGAAGAAGACTGGCTTATGATCGGAGGAAATCCGGAGAAGACGAACGTTTCTAAATCCAAATCCGTTCTAACTCCTCCGTTTAATCTTTACTGGGAGTTTGACGCAGACGGAGGACTTGCAAAGAACTGTATTTCTGTCAGCGATGCAATAGTTTTTATAAACACTCTTAACGGTGAATCATTTGCTATAGATATTTTCAGCGGGAAGAGTCTCGGCAGAACTTCCGTACTTGGCGACGCATCATATTCCACTCCGGTCATAGACAGAAACAATATAATAATAGCAGCTTCAGGTGACAGGGGAACAAGAATATTCAGTTATAATCTGATCTCGGGTAATGAAAAATGGAAAAGAAATGTCGGCAGCGTAGAATCTTCTCCTGTTATGACGGAAAATGATATTATAGTGGCATCTGCAAATAACAGAATTTACAGACTGAATGCAGCGACAGGAGTAATTGTGTGGATTTCAGGTCCTGAAGAATCCGGACTGCCGTTCAGTTCGTTTTTTAACAGTCCGACAATTTTCGAAGATAAGATTTTTGCCGGAAACAACAGCGGTACTATGTATTGCTTTGAACTGAAAAACGGCAGAGAGCTTTGGAGTCTGAAAACAGGAGCTTCAATTACTGCTGACGTATCGGCAAAAGACGGGAAAATTTATTTCGGTTCAGATGATAAAAATTTTTACTGTGCTGATACTGCCGGAAATGTTGTCTGGAAAAAAGATTTAGGTACGACTTTTAAAGCAGCTTCTACATTTTATAAGGATATGGTTATAACTGCAGGCGTAGACGGAATTATATATGCGATGAACTCCGGCAACGGCGAAATTGTATGGACCTTTAAAACTCACGGCGCTGTATGGGCTACCCCGCTTCTTCACAATGATATGATTTTTGTCGGATCATTCGACAGAAGATTTTACTGTATAAATGCAGATAACGGAAAAGAGCTCTGGCATTATTTATGCGAAGGACGTGTAAGGACAAGCGCTGTCATCTGGAAAGATTATATCTTTACAGCAAGTGATGACAAGTACGTTTATTGTTTTTCGAATAAAATTATGGAGAAGAAAAAATAATATGCGTTCATTAATTTTTATTATCATTTTTTTTATCTTCAGTAACTGTTACTCCCAATCGGATTCTGCGGATGTGATTACTAAGGAAGTGAATGCTGAAGAATTGACTGCTGAAGAAATTTCGGATTCCCTCAGATCTTTTTCAGTGAATCTTCTGTCGCTTCCGGATAATGCTGAAGTGTATAATGACACTGTCCTGATCGGCGCTACTCCCGTTTTGAATTATCAGATGAAGGAAGGAAACTATACGCTGAAATTTATAAACCCGGGTTCCGGAAAATTCTGGCAGAATTCTAATCAGATAATTAATCTTAATCTGAAATCCGATACTACTATAAGCGCTGCGTTCAGGTATTTTTATTATTTTGATTCCGATCCTTTTAATGCAACTGTAATGAGCAGTGATACTCTCTTGGGTCTTACTCCTTTGAGACTTCTCACTGAATATAAAATCACCGGCAATTTAATATTCAGAAAAGAAAACTATCATGATCTGGTTTTCAATATATCAGATTACGATTTCGGAACCGGCTTAAAAGTGAATATGAAATCAAAGGGAAATATCCGGACAAACGATGAAGTATATAAAGACAAGGGAACGCAGTTTAACACTTCAAGGAATCTGCCGGTAATTTCAGGGCTTGGCATAGCTTCAATTGCGGCAGGATTTTTTACATACAACTTCAAGAAAAAAGGCAACAGTGCTTACGATGAATATCTGTTTACAGGTAATCAGGAAAAACTCGATGAATCAAGAGAAAATGACACTTACTTTGTAATTTCACTGATACTAATGCAGGCAGCTTTAGGAGGACTTATCTATTTTCTTTTCTTCGATTAGATAATCTTTTCAGTCAGCAATATTTATTTTTTCTTCCGGTTTAATAAATAAATTTCTCCAGACAATGGTTAGTAAAATAATCACCGATCCGATAATCGAATATACAGTCGGCACTTCTCCTACTCCTAAAAACACCCACACAGGATTAAGAATGGCTTCGAGCATTGCAATGATCATGGATTCCGTAGCTGAAATGTATTTTATGCCTTCGTTAAAAATTATGTAGCTTATTCCGATCTGAAACACTCCCATATATAAAAGTATCATCGCCTGAGAAAATTCAACCATGAGTTTATCATACACAAGCGGAAAACAAAAAATGCATACAAGAATATTTCCGGCTATAATATACACTATAGTATTTTCAGTCTTATGTATCTGTTTTTTCCATTTGAGAAAAAGAGTAAATAAGGCAAAACTAATTCCTGATCCGATAGCAAGTAAATTTCCTTTAATACTTGTCATATCCAGCTTTCCGAAAAAAAACAACACCATACCGAAAAGACAAAAAATAAGCGCGATAAGATTTTTCTTTTCAAATTTTGTTTTTAGAAAAACAGGTTCAAGTATTAACAAATAAATGGGAGCTGTAAACTGAAGAAATATTGCATTTGCTGCGGTAGTAAGTTTTGTTGCAATTACAAAAAGCACGAGAATAAATGAATACGTAAGACTGCACATCACTGAGATCTTATCAAACTCAAATTTAAAATTAATTTTTTTAATCAGGGAAATTACAATGATAGTAATTGCTGCAATAAAGGATCTGTAAAATGAGATCTGATAAGCGTCAAGCGTCAGGACTTTTATGAAAAGACCTCCGGAGCTCCAGAGGAGTGCACAGAAGCTGATATATATCAGTCCTTTTTTATGTAAGGGAATTGAATCAGTTATTTTTGACAGCATAATTTTGCAGTAATAATCCCAGGCTAAATCATTAGGGCAGAATTTTTGAAATAAACAAAAAGGCATTATTATCCACAAGCGAAAGATCTTCGGAATCAGTAATCATATCTCCTGTCAGATCGGAATTTATATACCCTGATGAAAAATTAAATGCATCGTTATCTGCAATTCCGAGATCCTGCAGGTCTGTAACGCCATCCTGATTTATATCACCGCCGTAAATACAATATCTTTGCCCTTTTCTGACAAGATTATTTCCGAATGCGCTTGACGAATCTTTTGTAAAGTCATACACGGCTCGCCTGAGATCAAAATTAAATCCTCCCGCTTTACTCCAGGTTTCAATTGAATTTCTGTGACTCAAGTGCAGAAAATAATTTTCATTCCGGTTAGCATTTTTAAATCCATAAACGCTGTAACCTGAATCGCTAATAACAGAATAAGCTGAATCTGCTTTGAGATAAGGCGATACAATATTTCGCAAATAAATTTTAACTGTATCCTTAATCATTGCATTGTTTACACTATTGTAAAATCCCTGTATAAGCGCATTCATTTGAAAATTATTATACATAAAATTTACAGCAGTATCACTTTCTGCAATGTCTCCGTAGAGAAACTTTTTGTAAGCGGTGTCATTTTTTAAAAAAAGATTAAAAAAAGAGGTAACATAAAATCTTGTAATCCTCTGCTGTTCAATTCTTGAAATTGCAGCGGGATTGTCAACCAGATCGTCCAGACCCGGGATCAGATGAAACTGACTGTGATTGCCGCCGAAAATGTTTACTATATGTCTGAAAGGATAAGCATTGTTGTAATGAGGCAATTGATGTGCAGCGTATGAAGCTATACTGTCCCTCTGACCTGATAGAAGCTGAACGGGACTTTTAATCAGTGAAGCAGCTGAAACTGATGATGGGTTTGTATTTGCAGCTGCCAGTGAAGATACTGCTTTGATGTTAGTATCCAGTGAGGCAGCAAGAAAGCTGCATCCTCCGCCCATTGAATGTCCAAATACTCCTGCAAATAATGAATCTGTCACACCATAAAAAAAATCTCCGCTGGTTCTGCCTTTTCTTTTCATATCCTTAATCACAAATGCCAGATCTCTTGCAAAGTTAATATGACTCGGAAAAAATCCTGTTTCAGTAGCCGGAGCAATTACAATATACCCCCAGCTTGCGAGATGTCTGTATAGTGAAATATACAAATTCGGGCTCAGCGTAAATCCGTGACCGAATGAAATTATATTATATCTGTTCCCCTGCAGCACAGGTGCTCCGTTTCCTTCGGATACAGCGGGATAATAAACAAGAGATGAAATATTTCTGTTTGCTCTGGAAGAATCAACAAAAGTTTTTGTAACATTTCCGACATAACTTATTTGTCCCGAATCAGACGGAATAATTTGTGAAAAAATTTTACCGGAATGAAAAAAAAGAAGAGCTGAAATTATGATAAAGAGTTTCACCTGTGAATTAGTTTCTTTTTAATCTCTTTCAGCATTGTCTTTGTCATTTTTTCGAGATCAACATTATTTTTCCAGCCCCAGTCTTTTCTGGCAACGGAATCATCAATACTTTGCGGCCATGAGTCCGCAATGGACTGACGGAAATCAGGTTTGTAAATAATTTCAAAATCCGGAATATGTTTTTTGATTTCGTCTGAAAGTTCCTGCGGATCAAAGCTGATACCGCTTAGATTGTAACTTGATCTGACGCTGATCTTATCAGAGTCAGCTTCCATAAGTTCTGTAGTTGCTCTTATTGCATCATCCATAAACATCATAGGAAGTTTTGTATTTGGCTTGAGAAAGCATTCATACTTAGCTGTTTCTATCGCATCATAAAATATTTCCACTGCATAATCGGTAGTTCCGCCTCCTGCTTCGGTTTTATAACTTATGAGCCCGGGATATCTAATGCTTCTTATGTCGAGCCCGTATTTATTGAAGTAATATTCGACCCATCTTTCGCCGGCGAGCTTGCTGATCCCGTAAACTGTATTAGGTTCCATAATTGTAAGCTGCGGCGTATCAGTTTTCGGAGTGGTATTTCCGAATACTGCTATTGAGCTGGGCCAGAAAATTTTTTTGATACCCACTTCTCTTGCAAGATCAAGAATGTTAAGTACGCTTCTCATATTAATGTCCCATGCCTGAAGAGGAAGTCTTTCGGCATTTCCTGATAACACCGCTGCAAGAAGATATATCTGCGAGATCTTATATCTTATCACAAAATGGATAAGTCTTTTATCGTCCATTACATCCAGCAGCTGAAACGGTCCGGATTTTTTTATGTCTTTAGGCGCATCTTTTATATCGGTTGCAAATACATTTTCATTTCCGTAGATCTTTCTTAAGGCTAAAGTTAATTCAGAGCCGATCTGACCGGCTGCACCGATCACAAGAATTTTTTCCATTTAAAAAAATATAAATTAAATTTTAAAAGGTTAACAAAGATTAATAGTTTGGATTATCTCGGATCAAGTTTTTTAATTATTTCCTCTTGCTTCTGAATTTCAATATCAGTCAGGGGAATACCTTTTTGAATTTTCTGCTGCAGCTGTGAATAAGGCATCCATACTTCTTCGATCTGAGTTATCTTTTCCTTATCGCCGAGATTATCCACTTTCACATTGAACTTATCCATCTTAAAAAGTCCGAGAGCTTTCTGATAATTTTCAATGGACAGATCATATTTCTGGAGAGAATTATATGCTCTTCCAAGAAACATATATGCTTCTCCGAATTCAGGATTTTCATTTACTGCGTTCTGAAATTCGACTACGCAATCATTATATTTTTTTTCTTTGAAAAGATTAAGCCCGGCATCGTAGCTTTCAATGCCTTTTGTACCGCATCCTGAATGAACAAAAAAAAGAATTATAATACAGAAACCCGGTAATAATTTTTTCATAAATATTTTTTATTTTAAAATTAATTTTCTTTTACTTCAAGCATTGCAGTAACTTCAGTTTTTGGAATCAGTGCCGGCCAGTATGCAACTACATCAGAAGGCTTTGGTCTTCCGCCTGCAAAGCCCGTAACACCGGGCGGACCGGTAAGTATCAGCGGAGCGATTTCCTTACCGAATCTTTCTACAGAATTTTTATCCTGTGATCTAACAGCAAAACGCAGTATTACTTCGTTCGGCTCTTCTATTTTATTTGCCAGCGGTCCGTGACAGGCGTTGTAACCCTGAAACTCGCTTCTGATCTCTTCAAACTTCAAACCAAGATCTTTTAAACGTATTCTTAAAATCTCATCTGCGGCTTTTGCTTTATCAAGTGCGTCGGGCCATGAATATGTAAGAGAGCCGACAGCGCTGTATCCGTCTGAATACGACATTGAAACTTTATAAAAAGGAGTAGCTGGAAAACCCTTTACTCCAAATACTCTGACCCTGTTTTCACCGATATCTTCAAGCTGAATAGAAGTAAAATCTGCAATGCAGTCAGGTGTAATATAATCTTTCGGATCTCCGATCTCATATACAAGCTGTTCACTGACAGTATCAATGCTGACTTTACCGCCGGTATTATCATGTTTTGTAATAATAACTTCACCGTCAGGAAAAGCTTCAGCAATTGGAAAACCAATCCTCGCAAGATCAGGAATGCTTTTCCAGTCTCCCAGAAAATTTCCCCCGCTCGCCTGACCGCCGCATTCAAGGATGTGACCTGCGACTGTTCCGGCTGCCATAAGATCCCAGTTATTCATATTCCAGCCGAATTCATATATCATCGGCGCAAGTGTAAGTCCTGTATCCGTAACTCTGCCTGTTATTACAATATCAGCTCCCTGCTTCAGACACTCCACGACCGGAGCTGCTCCGAGATAGACATTAGCGCTTAAAATTTTATCACGAACGGTTTTTATCGATGCGCCGGTTTCCATATTTTTAAGTTCAATCCCTTTTGAAACAAGTTCATCAATATTATCCAGAATATTATCGCCCTGCACGATCCCGATCTTCAGATTTTTAATTCCGATTTTTTCAGCGACTTTAAAAATTGCGTCTCTGCATGCTACAGGATTAACGCCGCCGCCGTTTGTAATGACTTTTATATTTTTCTCTTTAATAACGGGAAGAAGTCTTTCCATCAGAGGAGGGATATCGCGCGCATATCCGAAAGCGGGATCCTTAAGTTTTTGTTTCTGCAGGATAGACATTGTCACTTCCGCAAGATAGTCCATCATAATATAATCTACCGGTCCGCCTGTTGCCTGTTTGAAAGGGGCATCGACGAGATCGCCCCAGAATCCCTGACCGGAGGCAATGCGTATTTTTTCTTTCATCAATTGTTTTATGAATTTATGAACAAATTAATTAAATATAAATTGTGTAACAATTTATTAATGTATGGAAAGGAGAATAGAATCTGAAAATTGTCAGGTAAGATTACAGAATACTGATAATATTAAGTTCTCAGGAATTATCAATCAATCTTTCCTTAAAAGCTTTAGCGACAGCTTCGGATTTAGAATGGACATGAAGTTTGTGGTAAATATTTTTTATATGGTGACGGACAGTGCCGACAGTAATGAAAAGTTTGTAAGCAATTTCTTTGTAAGAATTTCCTTTGCACAAAAGATCCAGTACTTCCGATTCTCTGACTGTAAGAGGCGATTCAGGTTTTTTTTGAAAAGAAGATACAACGAGTTTGGCAATTTTATATGACATTGGCGCACCGCCTTCGTAAATTTCTTTAATAGATTCTATGATTTTTTCATCGGAAGCACTTTTATCAAGGTATCCGCTTGCACCAGCGCTTAGAGCTTTAAAGACCAGAGAGAGATCCTCGTGAACGGTAAGCATTATAATATCAACTTTTGGAAATTTCTGTTTTATTATTTTCACTCCTTCTATACCTGAAATCCCCGGAAGTTCAATATCCATTAACATAACATCCGGTTTATTATTTATCATATCATTTACTGCGCTTTCACAATCTCCGTAATTACCGATACAGGATAATCCGTCACACTCGCTTATCAATTCTTTCAATGCTGTTCTGATTGGTCTGTCGTCTTCGACTATTGATACTCTGATCATGATTTGCTTCCTGAGTTTACTGAAATCAGATTCTGAATCCCGGCAGTAAGAGTAATCTTGGTACCGGCGCCGGGAAAAGAACTTATGTTTACATTCAGATCAATTTGCTCAGCCCGCAGGAAAATATTTTTCAGACCATAACCTTTCTGACATGAAGCGGGATCAAAACCTTTGCCGTCGTCTTCGAGAATTATTTCAATGTCTTCATCATATATGCGGAATATCAGATTTACATTTTTGCATTCTGAATATTTAAGAATATTATTCATACCTTCTTTAAAAATATAAATCAGATGCCTTTTACAATTCATTGAAAGTTTTAAATTCTGCAGCTCCGTATTTAAAGTATCGGAATGAAAATCAATTCCTGTATTTCCAAACAGCTCATTACCAAAATCCTTTAACCTGACGGCGAAATCATAAAGTGAATCTTCCTGAGGATTCATTGTCCAGATAAGATCTTTAGCGCCGCTTTGAAGACTGTTTGAAGTATCGACAATGAATTTCAGATCATCAGATATTCCGGTTGATAATGCCTGAAGTTTTTTATTAACTCTCCGGCTGTAGAGAGAGATTCTTGTAAGCTTATGACCGAGTTCATCATGATAATCTCTTGAAGCCTGTTCGCGGACTTTTTCACGTTCGGATTCGCGAGCTTTTTCAATATCAAGAAGATGCTTTACCTTTTGCCTGACTCTTAAATTGTGCAGCAAAATCAATACAGCAACTAATACTGATATAACAAGAGCATAAAACCACCAAGTCTTCCAGAAAGGCGGTAAAACACTTATTTTAATTTCAGCGATTGATTCATTTATAACTCCGTCGGCGTTTGTACTTTTGACTTTAAATGTATAGTTACCGGGATCAAGGTTTGTATAGACTGCATTTCTCAGACTGCTGTAAGGCGTCCAGTCAAAATCAAAACCTTCGAGAATATATGAGAATAAAATTTTATCTGGAGCGGAAAAATCTGAAGATGAAAAACCTATATTGATGACTGCATCTTTATGACTTAATGTAACTGCATTTTCAGGTGAAATATAATCCGTGAATTTTTTATTTTCTTTATATCTAGTAAGACCCGTAAAAAGAATATCAGGAATGTAACTGCTGCTCTTTATCTCAGCAGGATTCACCGAACAAAGTCCGTTCACTCCTCCGAAGATGATTTCTCCGTCAGCAGATGCAAGACATGAAGAAAAATTAAACATATTATTTGAAAGACCGTCGGACACATCAAAATTTCTTACTTCCTTCTGAACAGAGCTGAATCTGCTGAGACCTTTCATTGTACTAAGCCAGAGATTTCCGAATCTATCCGGAACTATGCCGGCAATAACGGAATTTTCGAATCCGCTTTTCTCATTGAAATGAGTGAATGTACCGGAAGACGGATTAAATTTATTTAATCCTCCTCCCGTGCCGACCCAGAAATTCCCCGTTTCGTCTTCACTAAAGGAATACACATAATTATTACTTAGAGAATTCAAACTTCCGGGGTTGTGACTGTAATGTATAAAATTTCCTGAGATCCGGTTCAGTTTATTTAAACCTGCATATGTTCCAAACCACATGTTGCCGGAGCGATCTTCATAAACAGACAGAATCGTATTCTCACTCAGACTTTCTTTAATACTGTCAGAATGGACATACCTTTTGAATTTATTTTCAGACGGAATATATTCATTTATGCCAAAGGATGTACCGATCCATAAAATCCCGGATCTGTCCGTATAAAGTTTAGTGATATTATTAACGCTGAGAGAATTTATATTGTCAGGTTCATTAAAAAACTTCACAAATGTTTTTTTACTTTTATCATATTTGTTCAGTCCGTGATTAGTACCTATCCACAGATCTCCCTGTGAGTCTTTAGTTATTGATCTGATATAATTATTGCTTATAGTTCCGGGATTGTTTGGGTTATTAAAGTATGACTCAAGTATTTTAAAATTTTTATCCGACCTGTAAAGACCGTTTTGTGTTCCGATCCATAAAATTCCGTCTTGTTCCTGAAAAAGCGACAGGACATTAAAATTTTCAAAATAGTTTTTAAAAATATTTTTAGATTGAGTGATTTTATACAAGCCTTCCTGATAATTGCTGACCCATAGCACACCGGACTTATCTTTGCAGATGCTCATAATGATTTCGCGTTTCCCGTCAGAACCGGCAGTAAGATTTATCTTTTTAAATTTACCTTCAAGGACGGAAAAACGGTTTAAACCGTTTCCCGTCCCCACCGCCAATACTCCCGGAAACTCTTCAGTAATTGAAAACACACTATTGTCGCTTATGCTTTCCGGGTCCGATTTGTCATGCTGATATCGGATGAATGTACCTGTACTCTTATCAAATTTATTTAATCCCGCTGCGCCGGTTCCTATCCATATGTTACCATAACTGTCGTTTAAAATTGACTGAATAAAATTACCGCTTATACTGCTTTTGTTTTCTTTGTCATTTTTATATACTTTAAATTCCTCAGTCCTTTTGTTAAAAACATTGAGCCCGCTTCCTGATGTACCTGCCCAGATATTGCCATTATTATCGACAGACAAAATTCTGATCTGATTACTGCTGATACTTTTCACGTTAACCGGATCATGTCTGTATGTTTTAAAAATACCGTTATCAAATCTGCATAGTCCGCCTTCTTCCGTTGCGATCCAGATGGTTCCTTCTTTATCCTGAACTATAGACCATATCACGTTACCGCTGACCGAGCCCGGATTCTTACTGTCATGAATATATCTTGTAAATTCACCTGTATTCCTGTCAAACCGGTTCAGACCGCCGTTATATGTGCCAAACCATAAGAAACCGTCACGGTCTTCTAAAAATGAAATTATATCGTCATTGGAAAGTGTATTTGTATCTGATGGATCATGTCGGTATGTTATGTAATTCAATCCGTCATATCTGATGAGACCAAACATTGTGCCAAACCACATAAACCCTTTGCTGTCCTGAAACATTCTGTAAACTAAGTTTACGGAAACGCCGAGTTTGTCTGATACACGCTCTGTCTTTATACGGTAGTCTTCCGAACGAACAGAACCTGAATGGATTGAAATGAACAACAATACACAGAGTATTTTTATATCAATATTTTTCATAAGATAATTTATGAAATCGAATAGATGGTTTCAATCTCATATATATGAGATATAAAAGAAATTAATCACATCTTTTCAAAATGTTTAGTATTAAAATTAAAGTTGTATCGATTTTATAGTACTTTCTTTTGACAGATCAAAATAAAGTATCAAAGAAAAATCTCCGCTAATGAAGAATTGCCGGAATTCATTTTCCCTTCGGGACGTCTTCGGCTCACAATTGATGTAAAATTTCCGACTCAAAATTTGCTTCGCATATTTCTCAAACAAGGAAATTTTATTGACGCAATTGCTCATAAATTCTTTCGGCAATTTTTCAAAGGCGGGTCTTCTATATAGATTGATATAAAACTGCAAAAATAATATAAATTTGACGAAAATTTTCTTATTTAAAAATAATTTGGACAGCATGGGAAATTAATACTAAAATTTGAAACAACTGAACAAAGCAAAGGAAAACAAAAAGTGATGCTAAAACTTTAAAATATAAATCAACGGGAAATTCAGAATGTAAGGTGTAAACGATTAAAATCGCAGGAAGTTATGAGTAATTTTCTTAGCCGGTTTTTTACGTAAGTAAAATCAATTCCGTAACTCATTTTACAAAGTCCTTTAAAATTTCGATTAAATGAGTTACGGAAAGAAATCTGATTAGGAAGCAAATAAAGGAGTATTATCTATATGTATCAGATAATCAGTTATCATATCTCCTTTCATATAAAACACATTAACGAAAGGAAAGGTCATTACCTTATCATCATGTCTTGTATAAGTAACTTCACCCTGCCATACAATGCTGTCGCCTTCATCCCAAAGTTTGACAATTGTATGCTTGCCTGATTTGATCATGCTGAAAAATCCATTTACATATTCTTCAATGTTTTTTCTGCCTTTTACCGCTTCGTTGTTAGCATACTTAAATACGCCGTCCTCGGTAATAAATTCACTGAAGGCTTTTCCGTCCTTCCTGTCTATTGAGTCCATGACTCTTGTTATCAGTTCAGTTCTTGGCATTTTATAAATTATTTTTTTAAAAGTATAAATATCCGAAATTGAAAACTTAAATTAAATTCTATATTTACTGAACACCTGTTATTTATCATTATTGTTTTGAACTCTGAATTAATCCTGAGCTCTCATATATTTTTTGAATTTTTTAAAACTTCAAAACTAATTGTGTCCCGGTTAACTTATAAAAATGAATTGACTCTTCATTTACCTAAATTGAACAAACTGATAACGTTTACTTCCTTTTTATATCGGTGCAATATTACTAAATTTGTATGTATTCAAAAATTTCAAAAACAAATTGTTTAAAAAAATATTAATTGCAAACAGGGGTGAAATAGCAGTTAGAATCCTCTCGACTGCAAAGGAAATGGGAATTAAAACGGTAGCGGTCTATTCTGATTTTGACAGATACTCGCTTTTTACAAAACTTGCTGATGAAGCATACCGATTGGGAGAATCTCCCTCTTCAAAAAGTTATTTACTTGCCGATAAAATAATTGAAATTGCAAAAAAAACAGGAGCGGAAGCAATACATCCGGGTTACGGATTTCTGTCCGAAAGAGGTTTCTTTGCGAAAATGTGCGAAGACAACGGAATAAAATTTATAGGACCCGGTTATAAATCCATTGAACTGCTGGGCAGTAAAACAGAAGCAAAAGCACTGGCTTTGAAAAATGATGTGCCCGTTGTACCCGGCACTGATAAGCCGCTGCAGGATATGAGTAAAATAAAATCGATTGCCTCAGAGATCGGATATCCTGTCCTTATCAAAGCTTCAGCCGGCGGCGGCGGAAAAGGCATGCGCGTGGTGAATGATGAATCGGAAATTGAAAGTTCACTTAGAATGGCGCAAAGCGAAGCCAAATCCTCTTTTGGAGATGACAGCGTATTCATTGAAAAGTATATTGTGAATCCCAGACATATAGAATTTCAGATACTGGCTGATGAACATGGCAATGTAATTCATCTCGGCGAAAGGGAATGTTCCATGCAGAGAAGACATCAGAAGATCATTGAAGAAACCCCTTCCGTGATAATGGATGAAAATCTTCGCAGAGATATGGGCGAATGCGCTAAAAGAATTGTTAAAGCTGCGGGTTATACAAATGCAGGAACGGTTGAGTTTATTGTTGATGAAAATAAAAAGTTTTATTTCCTTGAAGTAAATACGCGTCTTCAGGTGGAACACCCGATTACGGAAATCCGCACAGGACTGGATCTTGTAAGAGAGCAGATCAAAATCGCAAATGGCGGGAAGCTGACTTTAACACAGGAAGACGTGAATTTCTATGGTCATACTATAGAATGCAGGATATGCGCTGAAGATTCTTATGATAATTTTATGCCGTCGTCCGGAAAAATCACTTATATGAAAAGTTTTCTGGGCAGCGGAATGAGGGAAGATACCGGAATTGAACAGGGAGACGAGATATCGGTATATTATGATCCCATGATCTCGAAACTGATCTCTTACGGAGCGGACAGGACGGTTGCAATTGAAAAAATGAAAAGAGCATTGAAAGATTATGTGATAGTCGGAATTAAAACTAACATTAATTTTTTACTCAGTCTTCTGGAATGTAAGGAATTTGTTGACGGTAATTATCATACTCAGTTCATAGAAAAGGAATTTAAGTCCAGAATCATCAGTCCGGATTTCTCAAATGAAGAACTGGATTCGGCAGTCAGTCTTGCAGCGGTAATATTAAAAGAAAATAAGAACTCATCAAACAGAAAAATTAAAATGAGCAGTAACGGTGTATCAGGAAACTGGATTAAAAAAAGGCAGGATACATTCAGATGAAAAAATTTCAATTGAGTTTTTTGGATTCGGACAAGAAAAGCGAAGTTATAATCTCTTCGGACAGCAAGGCGTTTATCAGCGGAAAAGAAGTTGAGTATAATTATAAATGGCTTAGTCCGAATGTAATGATCCTCAGGATTGACAACAGAAACTATTATATTTCTGTATCTGAAAACACAGAAGATAATTACACAGAAATTAATCTGGATTCAATTCTTTACAAAGTGAACTGCAAAAGCGAACTCGATCTTCTGAAAGAAAAATTGTCAGGAAATAAATCCGGCGATACAGTGAAAAATGAAATAGTCTCGCCGATGCCGGGAATCATTAAGAAGCTTAACGTACATGAAGGTCAGCTGATAAAAAAAGGCGATGTGCTTCTAGTGCTCGAGGCAATGAAAATGGAGAATGAAATAAAATCAAAAAAAGATTCGGTGATAAAAAAAGTTTATGTTGAGGAAATGAACTCGGTAGAAAAGAATGAACTAATGATATTACTCGGCTGACAGTTTTTTCAGATTTCAGAAATTTATTCAATTAAATCAGGAATTAAATTAATCAATGGGATTATTCCTTGCGTTTGCTTCGCTTATAGCTGCGGTTGTACCGATGTTTTTCTACCTGCTTATTATCTGGTATATGGACAGATATGAAAGAGAGCCATTCTGGTTTGTCCTTATGAATTTTTTCTGGGGAGCGACCGGAGCGGTTTTTCTTGCAATAATCGGAAGTCTGATATTTCAGATACCTCTCAATGAACTCATACAGGCAGTATCAGATGATAACCCGGCGGAGTTAATGAATCTCTCCGGCGCTGTAATAACTGCACCTCTTGTCGAAGAGTTTACCAAAGGTTTGTTTCTTCTGATCATTTCATTCAGTAAAAGATTTGACGGCGGTGTGGACGGAGCTGTACTCGGAGGCGCTATAGGACTTGGTTTCGGAATGACTGAAAATTTTATGTACTTCCTTTTTTACGGGACAACTCCTGTTGCATGGCTTATGATAGTTATAATTAGGACATTATTTTCAGCGGTAATGCACTTTCTGGCAACCGCTACATTCGGAGCGTTTCTCGGTTATGCAAAGTTTAAACCATTTATATTAAAATTTATTCTGATCCCTACCGGATTTTTTCTTGCCGTGTTCCTGCACTTCAGCTGGAATCTTTCCGTAAGTTTTGAAGATACAACTTTATTTGGTTTTCTGTTCCTGATACTTTATCTGTTTGTTACATTTTCTATATTTCAGATCTCGGTTTACTTTGAAGGCAAAACAATTCTTAAAGAGCTGCAGGATGAGGCAAATAGGGGTTTCATACCTCCGGAACATTTAAATCATCTTCCTTATGTAATGCGGAGATTTAAATACGGATGGTGCCCGGCAGGAGTGGATCAGAAAAGTTATGTAAAGACAGCTACGACTCTGGCTCTCAGAAAAAATCAGCATAAAAATGTCAGCGGCATAAAAAAGCAGAATTATCAAAAAGATATTGATAACCTCCGGTATCAGATTCAAATGATGTTTTATAATGCAGGAATGCATTACCATCCGGCAAATAAAATTTGAATATGAATCATGCTGAAATTTTTTCTCCACAACCCGGATTGTTTTTTTCTTCCCCGGAAATTTTCAGAAAGGTTAAGTCTTTTTATTTTACGAATCCTGATTTCATTTTAACTTCTTACAATTTTTTTATATTTCCTGTAATCAATTTCTGTATCCCGATATCCGGAATTTTTGAACTTACAAATTCTGATCATGTCTCTTACAGATAAAGTAGTAAAAAATACAGCTTACTATGTGCTTGCACAGTTATTCGGGTTTATTTTTCCTTTAATCTTAACTCCGTTCATATTATCAAGTATAGGTGAAGTGCAGTTTGGATTGTATGCGCTTATTCTTGGGTTTATAGGGTTGTTCAATCTTTTTGACCTAAGCATTTCATCTTCTTTCGTAGTATTTATTTCGAGATATAATGTAAACAGGGATTATAAAAATCTAAACGAATATTTCAACACAGGTCTGATCTTTTATATTTTAGTTTCATTACTGATAGCCGGAGCCGCTTACTTTTTTTCAGGTCCGCTGCTTTCTCTGCTGAATATTCCTCCGGAGTTACAGGATCTGGCTTCGAATGTTTATAATATAGGTCTGATAATATTTATAATTTCCGGAACATTTATGATTTTTACTTCTGTGCTTATCAGTATTCAGAAAATGTATATTACAAGTGCGGTCGCTCTGACAGCAGGTTTCATTAATCTGATACTGACAGTAATTGCTCTTAAATCCGGTTACGGTCTTACGGGAATAATGTGGGTGCAGCTTATATCTGTATTGCTGACAAATATAATGTATGCAATTCTTGCAAAGAAACATCTCAGTGAATTAAAGGTCAGTCTTTTTCATACCCGCATTGCTCCTCTTAAAGAAATGTCTAAGTTCGGAGTGCAGATGCAGGTTTCGAAATTAGCGACTTTTGCTGCTGAGAAATATGATGAATTCCTTCTCGCATATTTTTCTGTGCTAAATAACGTTACTTATTTTAATGTTGCAAACAGGATCACTCGTATCGGAAGACTTGTACCTTTTCAGATCATACCTCAGATCGCTCCCGTTGCATCAGAGTTAAAAGCTAAAAATGATGATCAGAAATTAAAAGAGCTTTATACAGATTCCGCAAAGTATCTAACGCTAACTGCAGTTCCGGTTTTTATATTTTTATTTGTTTTTTCCGACCTGTTAATATTTACATGGCTCGGTGAAGGATATGAACATTCATCATATATTCTGAAAATACTTGTGATTGGTCAGCTTGTAAACATGTCAATATCTGCTCCCGGAAATTCTGTTATTCCGAACACAGGCGTTCCGAAATATCAGATGAGGGAAGGAATGATCTTTCTCGGAATAAATTTAATTGTCAGTTTTTTGCTCATAAAATATTACGGTCTGACAGGCGCAGCAATCGGAAACGTATTTTCCACTGTCATCTCTTCACTGTATCTTTATTTTGTGTCCGCAAAATTTTTCTCGCTTAAGACAAAAGACATATTTACCGAAAAGCAATTGCGTCCTCTTGCAGCAGGAATCATAAGCGGTATTGCTGCAGGAGTTGTGTATTATTTCTCAAATAAATTTATATATCAGCCGCAGGGAAGGATCTCAGGAATAATCTGTATATTAGTTCTTTTCGGTTTCTTTACATCAGTTTATATTCTGCTCATAAAGAAAATGAAATTTTTAGACAACAGGGATAAAAAGCTTTTGTCAAAAGTTATCATAAAACTGATTCCGGTAAAATATCTAGATGAAGAAAAGTTAAATCGGAGTAAATATAGAAAATACATTGTACGGATCAAAAAGCTTTCGGAAAACCAATGAAGATTAATTTTATCGTTCCGGAAATATCAAGAACAGGTGGTATGAGAATTATATTTGAATATGCAAACCGCCTTACATCACGCGGACATGATGTAATTCTGTATACGCCTGTTATTCCTTTTAATAATTATAAAGGATCTGTCAGCAAATATTATCTTAAGTATCAGTTAAAATATGCGAAGAATATTATTTTAAAAGGTAAAAAGTTTCCTGATAATATATACAGATATAATTTTAAATTTGAATTTCTCTGGCTGTTTAATAATTTCACCGTCAGAGATGCAGATGCATTGATAGCAACTTCCTGGACAACATCTTACGTTGTCAGCAAACTAAATGCAGCTAAAGGAAAAAAGTTTTATCTTATACAGGATTATGAGAACTGGAATTCGAATGAATTTTATGTGGATAAAAGTTACAGTCTTCCCTTAACAAGAATTACAGTATCAAAATATCTTAAAGACCTGCTGCTCAGGAAATTCAATTCAAATTCTGAAATTATCTTAAACGGGATTGATTTCAGTTTATTCAATAATCCTAATAAAGTATTCAATGATCCTCCGGTAATACTTTTTACTGATCATATACTTGAAAATAAAAACACTAAGACGGCTATTGATATTGCTGTCAGGATCCATGAAAAATATCCGGATGTGAGATTCAGATCTTTCGGACGCAGCAGATATCACAACATGCCGGAGTATATAGAATTCATTACTGATCCGGGCGAAGAGGACATTGTTAAACTATACTGCGGATCGGATATTTTTTTGTTTACAAGTCTTTATGAAGGTTTCGGACTTCCTCCGGCTGAAGCAATGGCGTGTAGATGTGCACTTTCCGGAAACAGATCCGGAGCCGTGCCGGAGTTTGCAGAGCATCTCAAATCAGCTATGCTCGCTTCACCTGATAATCCTGATGAACTTTATAAATGCGTTGATTATCTTCTGAGTAACAGAGATGAGCTCAGGAGGATATCAGAAGAAGGATCTGAGAAAATCAGAGAAACATTAGACTGGAACAGATCAGTAAATAAATTTGAAGATTTGATCTCCGAAAATTATATTAAATGACAGTATCAATTATAATAGTTAACTACAAAACTCCAGCAGTTCTTAAAGACTGCGTGGAATCTGTAATCAGTATTGAGAAAGATACTGAATTCGAAATTATAATAGTTGATAATGATTCACGCGACGGATCAGAGGACGTTATAAAAAGTCTTTCTGAAAAATATGAAAAAGTTAAGCCGGTGTATCTGAAAAGCAGGATCAGTTTTTCGGCAGCTAACAACATGGGATTTGAAGAAAGCAAAGGAGAATTTATCCTGATCATGAATCCGGATATAATATTTTCTGAGCCGTTGCTCAAAAGATTAACGGAAAGTATGATAAGCCCGGCAAATACAGGCGCTGTCTGTCCTAAGCTGACAGGATCGGACGGAAAATTTCAATACCGGTATTTTCAGAGATATCCTTCCGTAATGCAGTTTATTCTGTTTTACTCTTTTGCGGCAAAGCTGTTTGAAAATTCCGGATATTTAAAAAATAAATATCTTTGTGATTATACTATTAACCTGAATTCAGGAAAATCGGAAAGAACTGATCAGATCCCATGCGCATTTTTTTTTACGCGAAGAGATATTTTTGAAGAATCCGGCAGGATGAATGAATCGTATGAATTGTTTTTTGAAGATGTCGATCTTAGCTACAGGATTTCAAAGAAACATGATCTGAAAGTGGATACTTCAATGAAAGTAACTCATCTCGGAGGAGAGAGCTTTAAGACAGATGATGATTACTGGCTGCACGGAAGATTTATAATGAGTATGATAAAATTTTTTGAAAACAACTACGGAGCAATGAGGACGCTGCTTCTGAAAGTATGCGTTTATGCAAATTCACTGACAGTGATCTCCGGCGAATATATTAAAAGTATAGCCGGAAAGAAGAACAGTTACAGACTTAAGAAACACAAGTATCTGATCTCTGAATTCAATAAAACAATTTTTTAAAATGATATCCGTGATAATACCGAATCTTAACGGACAGCATCATCTTAAAACCTGCTTTGATTCGCTGAGAGCACAGTCAATAAATGATTTTATAATCGTACTGGTTGACAATAACTCCTCAGATGATTCAGTGAAATTTACCGAAGAGAATTATCCGGAGATCAGAATAATCAGAAACAATACAAACAACGGATTTGCAAAAGCTGTAAATCAGGGAATTAAATATTCACTCGAAAAAATTAAATCTGAATTTATTATACTGCTGAATAACGATACCGAATGTGATAAGGAATTTCTGAAAGAAATGGTAAATGGATTTAAAAGCGAGGATACCGGCAGCGTTGCCTGCAAGATGCTGAATTTTACGGACAGAAAAATAATTGATGATGCCGGTGATTTTATAAAAGAGAAAGGTTCGCCTTATGCAAGAGGATTCGGTGAAAATGACGTCGGTCAGTATGACGAGCCGGAATTTATTTTCGGCGCATGTGCCGGAGCATCAGCTTATCGCAGCGAAGTTTTTAGCGCCGCAGGATTTTTTGATGAAGATTTTTTCGCATATTATGAAGATGTTGATTTCAGTTTCAGACTTCAGCTTGCAGGTTACAAATGTTTCTATAATCCAAAAGCCGTTGTCTATCATAAGCGCGGTGCAACGACGAAATCACGCGAAGGTTTTCAGGTGATGCTTTGTGAAAAAAATCTTATAGCGCTGAGACTGAAAAACTATCCAATGTCAATGCTGCTGTCAGGATTGCCTTTCTTCCTTATTGTGAGAGTAAAGAGATATTTATTGTTTTTAATAAACGAATCATTCAGCGTATTTATCTCCGCTGTAAAAGGATATATAAAAGGAATTTCAGAAATACCCGCTTCAATTCGCAAAAGAAAATCAGTTCAGAAGACTCGTGTAGTCAGCGCGGATTATTTAAAAAGCATTCTCAAATAAAATTCACTCAATAACTTATAAACAAGAATATTAAAGCATCTGTCATCATAGTGAATTACAACGGAGTAAGATTCTTAAAAGATTGTTTTGAATCATTGATCAGTCAGACTTTCAGGGATTTCGAAATTGTTTTTGTTGATAACGCTTCGACTGACGGCAGCGTTGAATTTATGAAGGAGAATTTTGCATTACCTTTCATTAAAATTATAAAAGCAAAAAGGAATCTCGGATTTGCCGGCGGAAATAATCTCGGATTATCGGAATGCTCCGGTGAATTTATTGTGCTTTTGAATAATGATACAACCGTTGATAAATTGTGGCTTGAAAAGCTTATAGACTGTATTGAATCTGACAGAAAAACAGGTATTGCGCAGTCGCTGGTTTATACGGATGGTATTCCTTTAAAATACTATGAAATGAACGGCACGATAAATCTGCTTGGTCACAATATAATGCGAGTCTTTGAAATCGGTGAGAACGGTATTGGCGAGATTTTTCAGGCGACGGGCTGTTCACTGATTATCAGAAAAATACTTGTAAATAGTCTTGGTGAATTATTTCCATCAGAATATTTCGCATATTCCGAAGATACATTTCTTTGTTTCAGCGTGAAATTCAGAGGATTGAAAATTTTGCATACTTCCGAATCAATTGTATATCACAAGGGCGGCGGCGCGACAGAAGATAAAAAGGCGTCTCATTTATATTTTTATCAGGAAAGAAACCGACTGCTGAATTTTCTTCTTTTCTTCCCGGAAAGTTTCATTGTGAAATACATACCGTATCTTATTTTTAATTTTTTTATGAAACTGGTTCTGTTAATTTATGAAAAAATATTCTGCGGTACAGCTTGTAAAAGCGTATGTATGGTTTTTTTCAAATATCGGATGGATAAAAAATAAAAGGTCTGAGATAAAACTGAACAAAAGAGTAAACAGCTCATTTGTAATGAGTTTTATCAGCGGGAAAATATTCAACGGTGATAATTTTATTGAAAGACTTATAAATCTTTTTTCAATTTCATATTGTAAAGTTACAGGTATAAGGGTTTTGGAAAATAAAAAAACGGCATAGATGGTTTCCATAATTATAATAAATTATAATCAGAAAACTCTATTGAAGGATTGTCTGGATTCTGTTTATGAAAAATTCAGATTTGAATTTGAAGTTATAGTTATAAACAACTCACCGAATGAAAATCTGGAAGAGTTAAAGCAATTATACAGGAACATTATAATTCTGAATAACAGTAACAGAGGATATTCTAATGCAAATAATTTAGGTGCGAAAAATTCATCGGGAAGTAATCTTCTTTTTTTAAATGCGGATACAAAGATCGTGACAGCTCCCGGAGATGACTTATTTAAACTGCTTGACAATCCTGAAACCGGCGCAGTCGGTTTAAAACTGTTTAATGAAGACGGAACATTTCAGCTTTCATTCTGGAAAGAAAACAATTTTTTAAATGAGATAAGCAATAAGAATGAAGAGAAGGAGTTTGAAAAAAGGAATGCAATAGCAATTGGACTAAAGGAGACAGAATATTCGGGAATAAAAGAAGTTGACTGGGTGACAGGTGCTGCGCTGGCAATAAGAAAAGATGTATTTTTAAAAGCCGGAGGTTTTGATGAGAAATTTTTTCTTTTTTATGAGGATGCGGATTTGTGCAAAAGGTTAAAAGATGCAGGATATAAGAATATGTTTTATCCGTTTTGTAATATCATCCACTATAAAGGTGAAATTGTGAATCAAAATTTTCAGACGGATACTTATTATTATTCTAAAGAATCGCAATTATATTATTACAGGAAGCACTGCGGGATTTTGGACAGGGTGAGTTTGAGATTTTATTTATTCGTAAAATTTTTTATACTGACCGTAACAGGTTTTAAAAAACTGAACGCGCAAATATTAATGCTGACTATGGGAGTAAAAAGAAAATAACCTGAAATGATAAGAATACTTGAGCTTATTGACGGCGGATTTATCGGAGGCGGGCAGACGCATATTCTTTCGCTTGTGAAGTGTCTGAATAAAGAAAAATTTGATCCCCTTATAACTGCTTCGGGATCAGGTGAGTTCAGACAGCTTGCGGAAAAAAACGGTTTCAGATTTGAGCCGGCGGTACTTCCGAAGTTTTACCGGAAAAAATATCTCGGAAGAATCGATGAGATCGTAAAGAAATATTCAATTGATATAATACATTCGCACGGAGGAGTAGCAGGGATGTATGCGAGATTTTATAAAAAGAATTTCGGCAATGTAAAAACTTTACATACAATTCACGGCATTCATTATATAAATTCTTCAAATGTTTTTCGTAAATACTTTTCGCTTTCCGTTGAACAGTATCTTACTCAGTTCACAGACAGATTTATCTGCGTTTCACAGTCAGACCGTGACCTTGCTGAAAAGCTGAAGATCGCTGAACCATCAAGTACAACTGTAATTTATAACGGAATAGATCATGACAGATTCAGCATCAGAGAAAAAAACAAATCACTTATGATAAAATACGGAATTGATGAAGCTGATACGGTGATAGGAAATATTTCCAGGTTTGATTATCAGAAAAACCAAAGGTACATTCTGAGAAACTGTGATGAGCTGTTAAAGAAGTATTCCGGGCTAAAGATACTGCTTGCCGGCGACGGGAAATATCTGGATGAATGTAAAAAACTTGCAGAAGGCATTGAAGAAAAAGAGAGAATTATTTTTCCGGGTTCGGTTACAAATACAGAAGATCATTATTCATTGTTTGATGCTTATGTATTTCCAACTCTATGGGAAGGATTGTCAATTTCGATGATCGAGGCAATGTCATGCGGAAGATGTATTATTGCAAGCGATATACCTTCTAACAAAGAGCTTATTGAAGACGGAGTGAGCGGATATTTATTTGATGTAAATGACAGAAGCGTATTTAAGGAAAAAATTGAAAAAGCAGTTAACAGTAAAGCTATACGTGATAAACTTTCAGACAATGCATTTAGAAAATCAAAAAATTTTTCTGAAAAAATAATGACTGAAAAAACAGAAAAAGAATACCTGAAATTAACCGAAATAAAATCCGTCAGATGAAAAGAATCGGAATATTCGGAGGCGCGTTTAATCCTCCTCATATTGCTCATTCAATAGCAGCGCAGCACGTTACTGATGAGCTGAAGCTGGATAAGATGATATTCATTCCTTCCGGAAATCACCCTTTAAAGGAGTCCATAAGTTCGGAACACAGATTAGCAATGGCGAAACTTGCTTTCGGAAATAACGGTAAATTTGAAGTAAGCGATATAGAGATCAGAGACAGCGGGGAGAAAACATATACGGTTGAAACGCTTCAGAAATTAAAAGAAGTTTACATTAATGAAAATGTAAAGTTTTTCCTGATACTTGGAGCTGATAATATTCTTATACTTGACAAATGGAAACAGCCGGAGAAATTATTTGAACTTGCGGAAATAATAGTAGTAGGAAGACCGGGATCAGAGCTTGAAAAAGCTGAATCAAAATATTCATCAAGAATAAGAATTGTTCCGATACCGTTAATGGAAATTTCATCTTCGAAAATAAGAACACTTATCAGAGAAAAAAAATCAGTGAGATATATGATAAGCAGTGAAGTCGAAAAATATATTTATGTAAACCGATTATATATATAGTGATAACTTATAAAAAATAATTTTATTAATTTTACAAAAAAATTTTAAATATAATTCAAAGTCATGAATGAAGAAAACATTGAACCTACCCTGAATCAGGATCAGGATTTTCAGGATCAGCAGTTAACGGTTACGGAAGCGATCTCAGGGGTTATCTCTGCTCCCGGAGAAACTTTCGAAACAATTGCATCCTCGCCAAAAAGGAATTACTGGCTGATACCGATTCTTATTGCTGTCTTACTCGGAATTGTTACATCGTTTCTTTTTATGCAGGACAAAGAGCTGACCTCCAGGACAATGGAAAAACAGAAAGAGCAAATGATGGAAAAGTTCAGAGAAAACATAAAGAACGGATCAATGACACAGGAGCAGGCGGATAACGCAATTGATTCAATGAATCCTGAGGGAACGATGTTCAAAATAATCGGATACGGCGGAGCGGCGCTTGGACCATTCATAATTTTATTTGTGCTCAGCGTAATATATTTTATAGCGCTTAAAATCTTTAAATCCGAAGCGCATTTAACGGATGTAATGAATGTAGTAGGACTTTCGTTTATAATAATTGCAGTAGGGAATCTTCTGGCTACTGTATTATCCATTATAATGGGAGATCTTACAAGTATCGGACCTGCAATACTTACGACAAAGGAAAGCGCCGGTAAAAAAATATATGCCATGCTCACAAAGGTTGACTTGTTTGCGATCTGGTTTTATACAGTTGTATCGATCGGATTATCCAGGATCGGAAGGATCGCTTTAGTAAAAACTGCGGCTGTTGTATTCGGTATATGGCTTATTTTTTATGTCATAATATTGTCTGTATTATTCTGATTTATGAAAATGAACAATGAAGTAATAACGGATTCAATTCAGGATAAAAATAACGACGGTAAAAGAGATAAACTAGCAAAGGAATACTCTAAGGTAAATCAGATCATATCTCTTATTGAGACAATATTGTTTTTTGTGATTACAATATTGTTTATTGTAACAGGATATTCAAAATCACTTGAAGCATTCGCTTTTGAGTTTACTTCAAATGCATATATAGCTCTGCTCATTTTTTTTGGACTCTTCGGGATTTTTCAGTCTGTAATTTCTTTTCCGTTGGGATTTTATTCTGAGTATATACTGGAGCATAAATATCAGCTTTCAAATCAAACCATTACAGGCTTTTTCATAGAGAAGTTCAAAGGTATGCTTGTCGGAATTCTAATCGGTGTTCCGCTGACTTTAATTTTTTATTACATTATCAGAAATTATCCTGAAAGCTGGTGGCTGATACTGGGCATAGCAATTTTTTTCTTTTCAGTAATTATCGGCAGACTGGCGCCGGTACTGATCATGCCTTTATTTTATAAATTCAAACCTGTTGCAAACCGGGAAATAGAAGACAGGATAAAATCGCTTTGTGAAAAAACAGGCGTAAAGGTACAGGGCATTTTCGAATTTGACATGAGTAAGAATACAAAGAAGGCAAATGCGGCATTTACAGGTTTAGGTAAATCCAAAAGAATAATACTCGGCGATACACTGCTGGAGAAATTTTCTCCGGAGGAAATTGAAATGGTTTTTGCGCATGAAATGGGGCATTATAAAAAGCGGCATATATTAAAGCTTATGTCGGTTTCGGTAATAATGACATTTGCAGGATTATATTTTACATCATTATTATACTCAGATACTCTGGGATTTTTCGGATTCAGTTCTGTTTCAGAGATAGCGGCTTTACCGCTGCTATTTTTATACCTGGGTTTATTCGGATTAATAACAACACCGGTGTCGAGTATTTTATCAAGAAAATATGAATGGGAAGCTGATACATTTGCGCTTGAGACAACACTTGACAGGAAGTCATTTATATCAGCAATGGAAAAATTAGCCGATCAGAATCTCGCTGACAAAACTCCGAATAAAGTAATAGAATTTTTGTTTCATTCACATCCGTCAATTGATAAGCGGATAAAGTTTGCGGAAAATTTCAAATTTTAAATTTATTGAATTTGAAATTATTTAAGGACAGCTCCGTCATCGATCCATGATTTAATCTTTTTAATATCGCAGTCAGAAAGTTTATCGCCTTTGAATGGCATGGCAGTAACGCCTTCTGAATGAGTGATTGCAAGATACACATCACCGGTCAAAGCCACTTCCCGGAATTTTTCAGGATTACTGAAATCATATCCCATCTTTGGTTTTGCACCGCTGTGACAGCCCACGCAGTTTTCTTCAATAATCGGTTTTATGTCAGATTCAAAAACCATGTTATCCGACACGCAGTCTGAAGTTGAAATTTCACAGCTGTTATTCTGCATTCCCTGATCTATCCATTTATATATAACTTCTTTCTGCTCCTGCGTTAATTTTTTATTTGGAGCCGGAGGCATCTTGTTTCGTCTCAGCATTTTTTCAAGTTTGTTTTTATATCTGTCTCCCTGAGAACCGTTTGCCCGGAGAAAATTTTTAAAATTATCATTATCTCTGTTTTTATTCCTCCCTCTGTCATCATCTCTGTCATCATCTCTGTCATCATCTCTGTCATCATCTCTGTC